>Ga0163217_1008748_pt1 | contig 10508 bp, 9 predicted proteins | sample SynspAceP_FD_185933 | JGI IMG/M metagenome (GOLD analysis project Ga0163217, IMG submission 185933) | Saline lake microbial communities from Ace Lake in Antarctica - Synechococcus sp. Ace-P (PacBio error correction) | ecosystem: Environmental > Aquatic > Non-marine Saline and Alkaline > Saline ... | reverse complement strand
CAGAGGCCAAGGAATTTACGACCAACCAATTGCGCTTAGGGGGCTAGAACAGCAAAATTCGTCACCAAGATACACCTTCAACAGCCCTTATTAGTCCAGATCAATTGTTTTTTACCGAGTAATGCTATTTTTACAGTAACTACAACTAATGCAGATACGTATCAAAGGCAGGTAAGTACAGATGGGGTACCGGTTTTCACAACATTTCAAACGGTGGCGAGTACGCAGGTACTGCAGTCTTACCGCCTTAACGTTAAGTCGGCTGCGACAAATTAAAAATGATATAGATATCGTTTTGGCTTCAAAATCGGCTCTAGTTGTCCAGCTACATATTCATCCTCCAGCATTGTGACGGTTAGGTGAATAACCGTTGATCACCAATAGCGAGAATTAACCTATGTTAGAGGTTGATTTGTAACAGTGTTTTTTTGAGACTTTATCAATAAAACCGTTCTACCGTGTCGTATTGGCATTTTTCTATTTTGAATATTTCAAAAGCGTTGGCTAGGGAGTTATCGTCCAAAATTTACACTGAAAAATAATCAATTTTTCAAACCTTTAATTGATCTAAACAGCCAGAATTACATACTATCATGGTGGCTTAGGTTTCCCTTACACAACAATTTTTTAGCGATCCGCGCATCTTCCTGTATAATTTTTAGCTCGATTTTACTGTTAATTACTAGAGTTGAAAAAAACTTTGAAACACTAAAAAGTAATAGAAAAAGCCATAATTATCAAGTTACAGACAAGCATAAGACAGTCAAAAATCATTTGCGTGTAAAACTTGCGGCGTCAATGCCGTGGCTTTAATCCAAAAAAATATTTGAAATGGACTTGAGTTAGGCCCTTTAGATTTCTTTCAAGGGGTTAGTACCATCAACTTACATTTTAAAGTATTTTCACGCTCTGTTTAATATCATTTCTATTTTTAGGGATATCCAATGGTTTGCGTACAAACAACAGTAACTTCCCAGGTTTCATGACATTGATGATGCTGAGGAGCGCGTATTCCAATGGAGATATGGATAGGGTAGCTCGGATTTGCGAACTTATAAGAGACGGAAGTAACGATCAGGTTGGTGGTATAAGATTCCGGAATACAACGTTTCCACAAGGAGCAACTATAGTAGTGCTAATATTCAGTTTACTGCCCAGATGAAAACAGATTCGGTTCAACATCTCTTGTAATCCGTGGACAAGACACAAATAATGCAGGAAAATTTTTTTCGAATAATGATGGACGACATATCGGACAAACATTGACCACTGGCTTTCTGTTGCTTGGAACAATATTTCCAGCATGGAATTCCGTTGGGTCAGCTGGGCCTAACCAACAGACTCCTAACTTAGGTTCCGTTGCACAGGGAAAATTGTAGATAGAGGTGGTTGGAGTCAGCGGAAATTCCATAGTTTGTTTGTAATTACTGGTTCGGGTTCAAATCGTACTGCGAATTCGGTCGCCGTGATGCGTAGTTCTCAGGGCCGCGAGTTACTAACCATTGTTTATACCACAGTTGCTCCTGTTAAATTATTGTACGACGATGTTACTCGTTAACCGAAGGAGACGGAACAGCTACCTTACAGTTAACCCTTACCGGCCTTGCCAATACAGTTGCGTGTTTTTTACTGTTGATTATGCAACCGTAAATGGCTCGGCCACTTCGGGCAGTGTTATACAGCAACAACTTGGCACCTTAATTTTTACGGGTACTGTCGGGGTTTACAAGACGGATAGTTGTAAATAATTCTCGAAGATACGACGTGAAAATTTGGAAAATTTTTCCATTCAATTCACGGCTAGATGCTAACCCATCCGTTATTATACGGATACGGGTACTGCGGTCTATAATTGATAATGATGCCAAAATAATCACCCAATGGGCTAACTGAAATATAAGAGTTGTAGTGTGGTGCTTTTTTCGACTCTGGAGAACTGGCAATTATTCAAAAGAGATGAGATGAAAACCGGACCTAACGCTTTGTCCAAGGATACCATTAATACGGATTTGAGATTGGATTTTTTAGCGTTTTGATGTTGATCAGGGTCATGATTCTATATATTTATGATGGGACGTCAACATCTGCCACTTTAATAGGTCAAGATCACAATGGCAATCCGCCCCCTACATCAATAATAGCCATACTTAACGGCCTCGCGGAGTGTTTGACTTTTAGATTTACGCTCTGACTAGCAGTGCTAAATGGAGCAGGCTGGGAAAGCCTTAATTTTCCATGCCTTCCAAGAGGGCCACGAAGAATATTGAAGGATTTGTTTTTTTCGGGAACGAAGGCAGGTACTTGCAACTTTTTTTTACCGTTACCCCATAATGGTCCAAATGGATCCGGTCCCTTTTACCGTCTCTTTATGTACGGTAATGGAGCGACTACTTCCTGGGGCTGACTTATACAACATCTTCTGGAAATTTTTAAATTTTAATGGGACATCAGGGATGATACTGAAACTTTACCGTTGCCCATACTTGATTGATGGAATATTGAAAGTCCTGAAACCTTTACTGTACAGGTTAACGGGCTCATCCGATGGTAGTGCTAAATCTTACCAGATAACCGCTACGGCAACAATTATGAAATGACGTTTATAATAATGATCCAGATGGGCCCACGGTAAATAACGTGTTAGCGCCACTATTCCTATGATCCGAGGCGGGATAAATAATTATAGTAATAATCATGGATGTAGTGTATACCATATTGTCCATATTATGTTTGACAATTATATTAGTTTGGATTTTACTGGTTTTGATGTTGGCCAATGGAGACCTTTTATCGTGTCTATTGAAGGACAACAAACAGTGGTACCTTAATAGGGACAGTATTAATAATTAACAATCGTTCTGCCGGATATTATTGAACTTATCACCTAGTTCTGGCTGTTTAACTTTTTAGGATTTACTTCCAACGTTCTAATTACGCAGAGGTTGGGAAGCGTTTGAACTGTTATCCGAGGGTCCAAAAATAGTCATAGATGACATTTCTTTGATGAAGATGTGTTAATGCGGTTCTTTTCGGTTAGACAGACACGTGCACCGTCATGGTTTATAGCGTGCTTGTTTGGGTTTGCTTACATGTGCCTTTCCACCGTAAATTTTTTGAAACCGTTAAATGGTTCTGCCTTGGCAGGTAGTGATGTTTATACTGCCCACAAACAGGGACAATTAGACCTTTAATGCGTCAGTAGGTAAGTGTCAAACTATTTCTTCCAATAGCATAATGACGGTATCCCGGAAAAGCCTTGAGAGAGTTTGACATTAGATTTTAACCGCTGCAACTGCATCATATGGGACGATTAAATTATGCCAGATACCGCCGAACAGGTACCATTAGATACCCAGATTACTTTGCCAATGACCCAATTGACATTGTTTCAGGAGTTTGACGGGATATTTCGATATTACTCCACTTCACATGAGGTAAACTTTAAGAACTGAAAGTAATGGTGCGCAACGCCCTGTGCTATAACTAACTCTTCTTCCAATACACTGGTTTTCACCCACTCCCGGCCACGGCCAACAGTGGAAAGGGCTTATTGTTATTGCGGCACATTCTAAACGGTAGCCGGGATCCGAGATGTAACATTTGAAGGCCAGAAACGTTTCGTAGCTGAACTTATTTATATCAGAACCACCCACTTAGCCAATAGAAAATTTTATGGCTATGTCCAGTGATGCTAACGAGTATTGCTACAAGGATTGCCAATCTTCAAACCAACCACTTACGATGTTTAGGTGATTGGATATTGACAATACAGGTTTAATTATTGTTTTTCAACCGCTACCGTGCTAGGAGGGTATGGACATAATCGTTTTTATGAAGACCCCTCGTGACCTGCTTATGTAATATTAAACTTATATTCAAGGTTTTGGATGAGTTTGAGTAATCGAGGTACCTCTTTTACTGGATTCGTTCTTTGCCATAGCGGTTCAGGAAGCAAAGGCCTCATTTTTATCATGGGAGGGAATTCAACATTGGACGGAAACAGTTCAGGTTCCATAACCCGGAAAGAACTGTCCATAACCAATCAATCAGGAACCACTTTATGTGCTTCGGGCGACGGAGGCCAAAAACTCGGGAAACAACGTCTACAATTCCACCAATATATGACAATACGGTTGGGCCTGTGTATATAATTACTTCAAATTCTTATGGTGTAGAATTTGGATACCTATTGACATATCCAACTTATATTTACCATCGGGACACTCAGCGTCTACAGACCAATGTAGATGTGGTCAGGATTTTGTAATCTTCCGCGGCAGTTGGTTATTAAGCGTCCCATCCAATTATAATTGCAGGTCGGATATATGAAGAGTGCTAGAATTATCCTGGCGGACCGCCGAGCAGGTTGTCTCTTCGGGTGGCTTGGGGTCTCAGGTGCGGGTGTGCGAGCTTTTTGATTTCCTCCGGTAACTTTGTTCAAAGAAATACTACCGATATCACCGGCGTTATATTTCTTTGGTGGAATGCGTCCGACGGCGATTATCGTATAAAAGCCGTTAATTCTACTGTGCGTTCCAATAGGGGAGCCTCAATTGCTCTACCTGTTATCCGTACAAACACTTTTAAGGAAGTATCGCGGCCCTTCTTCCTTGATAGATGCCCTAACGGACGACGAAGTGGAGGGCGATCCCACTGCACAGGCAAGATGTGGCCTTGGAGTTCTAAATAATGCCCAAAGTGTATCAACCGTCTCCGGGCTGCGTGATGGTCGGTAGTAGGCATAGATTTTGGTTTCATATGTTTAATAGCCCATTGCTAAATACCAACGAATTGGAACAGGGTTCGCTCTGGAACCAATTATTGTCAATTCTTCAAATAATTTAAATGAAACAGGTCTGGACATAGAGGCCAATTCCATATTTAAACCCGGACAGCAGGGGAAGATTACACTCAATATTTATGATGATACCTCCAACGGTAGATGCATGAGAACGGCAGATACGGGAACTTTGCCAGTGGTGGATTTTGATAGTTCATTACAGATGCGTACCAACTTTCTACACATAACTGGGCACCAAATTAACGATTTATTGACGGCTAGGACGCAAACCGCTTATTCCGGGGATAGTTAATTCCGGAACTATAGGAGATGTGGAAGTAATGTGGATTCTGCAAACTTCCCTGCCTATTTATGAATTACCGGAGATTTCAATTTCGAGCGATTCCAAAGAATTATCCAGGTTGGAAGGAAATAGTGCGGAACACTACGAAATTTTGGCGCGGTATACACGGATGATAATTCGGCTTGTTTGAAGTAAAATTTAGGGACGGCATCTCTATATGCAAAATGTGTTAGTGGGTAAATGCACTTTCGCATTAAAATCCGGCGGAATTTGCGAAATGCCGTGGAAAATAATGACGGGGCAACAATGTTGGACGTAATTATTTAAGCGCGCATCTTGCAGCCGTCCATCTCAATGGCGAAGCACAACTGTGATGAATATATAATCACTTTACAGAAATGGGGCAAACGATTTACTCTGTTCAGATAATATTTTAATAGAAGAGGAAGTGGGATTACATTTAGATACAATCTAAATCAATGAGGCCGCCAGCGATAGGAGTGGAAGGGGCTTGACTATTTGGCAGCTGGACTTATGGTTACAGAAAATACCTATTACAATCAACGGTATAAATAATACGGCCTGTGCAGGAGCGGTATATATGATGATTCCCGGAATCCGTTTAAAGGCAGCCGATGTACTGTTTTTTTATAGGAATGCTAATCCAACATACTCGAGGGAAAGGCATGGTCGGGTAGCGGACAATGTTCCGGGAATATTTATTTCCCAGAATTCTATGTATACAACGGTCCAGACTGATACTCGCGTGGATAAGGAAATCAGATTGGATCAATACAATATCTATATGGTGATGGGTATTACCTCTAGAACCGTAACGATGATGGCGATTAATATTGCCCCGAACGTATTTATTGAATATTTCCATATTTCACGGCCTTGCTTACGGAACAAATTTAGTTGTCGAAGGTTTGGTCTTAGGCCAGGGGCCAAGCATAGAATTGTTTTTATCGGATATAAAATGAGGGAAGCTGCCAGTAGCAGGCGATAATCAATTGGGTATGACTACAGATCTATGGGAGGGTCAGACCTATTTGGCCACTACTGCCGTAGAAGGTTAGGTGGGGCCGATTACGGCTATAGGTGCCTCTTCGCTTATACGGATTTGAGATGGAAACGTTAGGACAATACAAATAGATTTAAAATTACGGATTCCGCTTCGCCAGTGGTTGGTAAAAGGCCAATTTTATAACATCTACCGCGCACCTTGTCCAACTCTACTTCTGAGTTTCTCCGCAAAGTATTATAAAGACTTACAATGTTACTCACCAATAGAAGGGAATAACATATAGGGTAAAAAGGATTAAATTTATCATGCCATCAATAAGGTCATTGTATCGGTTTCAATGTAATGTGCTGTTGAATAAGGTTAAAACATTGATACTTTATTATTTGAGATATTGTTATTTTAATTGTGACCTATTATATTTTATGAAGTACACAACATTTCCAAAAATTATATTTTATCTTGGGAATACATTTGTTACGTTAACTCTAGGATTAGCGCTACATTAATGAAAACAAGAATTTTCATTCGAAAAAGGATACTTTATTCTTTTATGTCTTCTATCTATCTATATATGATTGGGCCATCTATATCTCTATATAATTTTATATCTCTCTGTTATTCCGAACAACAATGGGACCAACAATTTTTTCTTCTAATTGGACCGTAAGACCAATGATTGACAATGATCGCAGATAAGGGGCCGAATTTAATCAACAGTAATGTATTACGCTTTAGGAGTTGTTGATTGAGACAATTCAGAGGAAATTTAAATTTATCGGGGGCATCCATGTTACGGCTTCCTAATTATGATGCGTTCTAGTTTAAGGTGGGGAAAGAAACCTTATGGTACAATTGTGGATATGGTATCTCTGCAAAAACGGTCTCAACCTTAAATAGCAATGGTACAGCGTACTTATTTCATATTCTTCTAACTGCAATCAAATATCTCTATTACTGGAAGCGGGGATTGGGGACAAGGAAATGATTACTTATTACATAAAGATAATGTTCAGTTCACTGCCACTTTTGGGCCTATATTACCCATTAACAATGTGAACTGTCAAATGAAAGAATGCCGGAACAGCAACTTCACGGTTAAACGCCACACCGGTTCTAATGCAGCAGGAGCCTTACGATAAAACTACGCCACTGCTAACGCAGTGCCACCTACTGGGTGAGCGATTATACGCCAAAGACAGGTACTTAAAAGTTTTACAGGCCTCCGGCGTTACAAGAAACAATTAGTTGCAAAATATATTAGATGACGTCATTGTAGAGGAATTTGGAAACACTATTACATCAATTCCTCACGGCTAAATCCAACGCCACAGTGCCGATTTATTACGGCAAAATCCTGGCACAGGGACCCAGGGACCATATTGGATAATGACGCTTAATTCATAACAATGCGCAACCACCAATACCTGTAATGCTGTTTCTTTGATTCGGAAGTTTTTGTGCAGTTATGGTAATAATGAAAAAAAGGGTTCATACTATTTGCCCTGATTATTACAAAATAATTATATTAGGTAGGATTTTACGACTTTTGATTAGCCATTTGGTGATGTTCCTTTATGTTATGCAGGCGCTACGGCACAACAGGGACACCCATTTGGTGTCTATGATAACAATAATATTCCTACCTCAATCGATTCACTTATGGTGCCGCTGGCTGTTTAACCTGTTAAATTTTACTTCCAATAGTAGTGGAACAGGAAACTGCGGTGGCAGGCTGCTGTAAGATTGTTGGATTGAAGGCCTAAAATAGTAATAAATGATATTTCTTTTGATGAAACAGTCAGGTAATGCCGTTTTTTACGAGTCACGCAACACACGTGTTCGCCATGGATATACACTTTTTGTTCAGCCTTTATTCATGCGCCGTTTACTGTTAATTTTGAACGGTTAAATGGTTCAGCTTTGGCTGGGAGCGATTATTTTTACGGCAACCTCGGGGACTTTTGACCTTTAATGGTCAGTTGGGCAATGTACAGACTATTGCAGTTGCCCATAGCCAACGACGGTACTACCTGAGAATGCCCAAGAGGTTTACGATCAGGTTTTACGGGGCATCAGCGGCATACGGGACTATTCAATTATTCGCGACACTGGACCGGGACAAATCAATACCCAGATTTTTGGCCAATGACCCTTTGACACTTTTTCAGGGAGTTTGATGGCTATATGATTATTCTTCTACAGGTTGGTACCTTAAGAACTCAAGCCAACAGTGGTTAAACGCAGTGCTATAACTACTTATCGTCCAATACTCTAGTTTCTACCAATACCCGGCTTACGGCACTACATAGAAAGAGCCTATTGTACTGGGCGCATTCAAATAAGTGTTCGTGACCAAAATGTAACTTTGAAGGCCAAAATGTTTCTGCAAAATTATTTGTATTCAGACCACGCTAACCAATAGAAACTTTTTATGGCTATGTCAGCGAACTGTAACTAATAGTGTAAAGGTATTCCAAACCCATCAACAATTTACCTATGATTTAGTGACCGAATATAGATAATACCGGAAACTTACTGTTCCACGGCAACTGTATGGGCTGCGACCGTTGATCGTATTTTTAGGGAAGAGCCTCATTGGCCTGCCCAGCCTAAACATTAACTCTATACCAAGGTTTGTATGCGTCCTAAGCAATGCCTGGTACTCAATTTACTTTGGATTCTGTTCTATGCCATTGCAGCGTTCTGGCAAAGCCAACATTTTTTGTCTTGGGAGGGAAGACCCTTAAACTGGACGGTTCAAGTTCTGGTTCTACCAATCCGGAGCGACTTCGGTAACAAATCAATCTGGTACTACTTTATTATACTTTCAGGGACGGAGGTCAAACCTGGAACAATGCTTTACAATTCCACTATTCATGACAATACCGTATCGCCTATTATAATACTTTCAAATTCTCATGGTGGTTTGATTTGGGCTTACCTATGATATTTCATAGTTATATTCTGTTCGTCGGACATGCCAAGCCTTACGGCCAAATGTCATATGGGAAACAGGATTTTGTGATTTCCGCTGCTGTGCGTGCTTAAGGTGCCGCCAATTTAATAGCAGGGACAGTTTTTGAGGATATTGAATTATCCTGGTGGACCAGGTCGGAATAAAACTAACTGCCGGTGAGTCGGGAGTTTCGGGTGCCATAGGTTTGGAAACTTTTTAATTCTTCAGGAACCTTTATACAGCGTAAAAACTACCGATATTAATGGCTTACTATTCCTTGTGGGGAAATGGCCGATGGGAGTGCGTATCGTATTAAAAGCAACGTCAATTCAACAGTAGAAAATCCCAATAGGGCGGACTCAATTGCTCACCTGTTATCCAGTGCAAACTTTCAGAAAGTATCGCCGGTCCATCTTCATGATAGAGGTTAACTGGAGAAGTAGGAGGCCCAATCCCAGTGCCAACAAGATGTATCTCTGCGGCGTAATTAATTAGCGCCAGAGTTGTGTCCACGGTCTCCGTTTGGCAGGTGACGGAGTAGTAGGCATTTAGATTTTGGCTTCAACTTTATACGATTGTCAATACCAACCCATTGGACAGAGGCTCCCTGGGACAATTCATTGTCATTCCTAATTAACTTAAATGAAACAGGTTTGGATATTGAAGCAAACTCAATTTTTGACCCAGCGGCTGCGGACGACACTTCGATATTTATTGATTCCCCGCAACCTCAGATCCATTGGTATGAACGGCCGATGCCTAATTTTGTTGAGTGGTTATTTTAATTATTAGCAATATCAGATGTATATGACGCTATCCGCCCAGATAAACAGGTGCCAATACAAAAATAGATGGACGCACACAACCGCATATTCCGGAAATACCCAATAATGGGACAGTTGGATCTGGAGTTTCTGCAGTAGGTGCCAATGCCGTAGTTACTTCCTAATGGTATGACCTACCTTAGATTCAAATCAACGCAATGCTGGAGATGTTTTTCGATTACAGGGCATAATGATTTTATGCCGAAATGTTGCAGTTTATGCAATCTAATTGCAGAATAAGAGTTGAAAGTGGGTTCTGCAACGATAATGTCCAATCTTTTTGGGTGTTAATGCGGTAGAATAGCTCAGGCAACATAATTACTGGAGTTAGAGTTACATGGTCCTGGACCGCCACAAATTGATGCGAATTTACCATAAGTAGTAGTACCAACCGAGGGATTGATCAATGGTGGATATCTACACTTGATTCAGAACAAAACCATATTACGAGAATAGAATTGCCGCCTGTTCTGATAACATAAGGATTCAAAGGATCAGGTATAATTATAAAGAAATTTAATAGATAGAGCGGCATCCTTAGGCATTTGATGGTTTCAGGTATGCAGCGTTCGTATTGCAATTTCAGAGAATACATCGCCAAATTCAGGTTTAAACGG
>Ga0163217_1050857_pt1 | contig 10510 bp, 10 predicted proteins | sample SynspAceP_FD_185933 | JGI IMG/M metagenome (GOLD analysis project Ga0163217, IMG submission 185933) | Saline lake microbial communities from Ace Lake in Antarctica - Synechococcus sp. Ace-P (PacBio error correction) | ecosystem: Environmental > Aquatic > Non-marine Saline and Alkaline > Saline ... | reverse complement strand
GGTGAGGTGGTTTTTAGGGTGAGCGTGCGGGCGTGGTATGGTTGATGCAGGAGATTTTAGAGATTGGGGGTGCGCCAGATGAAAGCAACCCTCCTTAGGTGTTGGACAAGGTATGGCGATGGGTGTTGGCTGGGCGGATAGACCTGTGCGCTTGACTCTTCGATTGAGTGAGCAGGGCAAGGGTTGTTCTGGACGATGTGCATGGGTGGCCGTTTGTACGGGTTTGCATTTGACGGCCGCAGTCGGCGCAGAAGCTGACCGTTATGCCCTGGAGCAGGTTGGAAGGTATACCTGAAGGATGGAGGCGCGCGGGAGGAGACGATAAGCCGGAACGTTGCGGTTAGGTTGTGCGGATGCTGATCAGGAGGTGCCCCATGGGTGACAGACGGGGCATGAGTTGGACAGAGGAACTGGACGATACGGTTGCTAACCGGTGAGTGAGGGTTGCGGTAAATTTGTATGCGGGCGGTGGCGGGGCGGTTTAGTAAGCTGGGTTGCCGATTGCGGGCTGATCGCCAAGGGCGGCAGTGGGAATGGCAGTTGCGGTTGCTGCACTGAGAGCTTGGACCAGCCGTACGTTGGACGAAGCCAAGGCGCATCTTTGTGAACAGTATGAGTGACCTGTTTCCACGAGAATTGCCTTTTGAGGTTTATCGCTTCGGTGTTTTTCGTTATGGGGCGTCACACGCGCCACACTACCAGATTCTTGACTAGCGGCCCGAGCGCAATGCTGGACGTTCTTTTTGATTGCTGGGTGAGAACGCCGCAATTGACGAAGACTGGATACTGGCCAAGGGTTGGAGTGGACGCGGCGCCGGGAGGGCGAGAGTGGTTTAAGACCAACTGCGGCGATGGTTTATTGGGCCGTTTCTTTTAATTTGAGAAGTTTGGTTGTGTAGTGTTGAGGATCAGGGGCGATGTGATGAGCGCATTCCTTGTTACGTGAAGACGCGGCGCGGTGCGGTGGAAATTAGTGTGAGCCGTTGTTTGGGTATAGTTGATTATTGCTTGGGCGCTTGTCACATCTTCGGGATCGTGCGGGTTTTTGGAGCGCTGGCTAGCTTTCACTGGCTGGAAACTGAGACCACTTTGATTGGGTTGTGGTGGGTGGTGAGTCTGGTGCCAAGCCAGGCTATGCACCCTGATTGGCGCGATCGTTGCGTGACCAGTGCGCTAGCGGATGTGCCTTCGTGAATTCAAGCGTTGGGGCGAAATGTCGCGCGTGGGCTGAGTCGATGGGTTGATAGCTGTCGATGATGTGCCCAGAATACGGCTGCGGACTTGGCTGAAGACGGCACGCGACCTGGGCAGCGGAAAGGTGAAAACCAGTGATATTGCAGCGTATCGGCCAGGAAAGCCGTTGGCCCCGCTTGATCGAGTGGCGTTCTGCTAGAGGTTATCGGGGGTGGTTTATGCTGATTTCCCTGATATTGACGCATGGATGACTTGGCTGGCTTTTTGATGCGTGTTTGCCGACTGTGGTCATCGAGACGCTGCGCGCGGTGGCGATGGGTATCAAGATGGTTGGTGAGGATGGTTTTTCGGCCTGAGCTTCATTCTTGGGTACCGGAATGTCCAAAGTGGAACTGAGAGTGAGTTGAAATAGGATCTGGAATCCTGCAAGGGGTTCTGGGTGCTAAGGGCACGGTCCTATAGGCAGTGTGATCAACTGGCTAGGGAAAAGGGCTGGACCCGTGACGTCTAGCTGTCTGCTGCTGAAAGCGCCAGATGAAAAAAGGATCAAGAAGGCCGGCGCTGAACGCCAGGCGGAGCTGGAAGGCGGATCAGGCGGTTGCTGCGAATGGCAAACAGAAGGTGCGCGGCGACGATGCGATTGTTGGGCTGAGTACCCAAGCCGGCGGGGAAAAAGTGACTTACCTGGCGCGCAATCAGGTTAGTGCTTTGGTGATTGCACTTCATTTACGCGGATGTGGTGTTGAGTATTGATGACCAGCAGCAGCGACTGCGAATCTGTGGGCGGGTGATTTGATATTAAGCGGTTCTTTGAATAGCCTGCCAACCCGCGCCCTGACCACCACAGTTTCATGATGTGAGCCTGGCACGTTTCTTGTGCCGCTGGCGGATATTGATGGGTGATTGGTCGTTTCAGTCGAATCAGACCGAGCAGGTACAAGCTGTTCCGAAGTACGCGCGCAGTCGAGTGATGCATTGCATTGGGTCGTGGAAGATGGCGAGTTTGATATGCTATGGTGAGGCTATTCCACCTCAGCCAGTTGTTTTATGGCGGACTGAGTGGGCGCTTGTGATGACGGTATTATGTGGGGCACATGGCGAAGAGTGGCATAGGTTGTGCGGGGCGCGGTCCGAATGCGAGCTTGTGTTGGGGGTGATGATGACCCGGAAAAACGGAAGGCAAGAACCTGGCGACTCGGCGGAAGCTGTGAGGTTGCTGAGCTGAGGATGTTGTGTGGGCGTTCCGCGTGTTGCGAGCGAAGGTGGCGGCCATGACTTGGCGCGCAGATTGACTGGATGCTCTGCACTTTGGAGTTCGCCTTGTGGTGGCGGGCTCAGCTGCTGAGGCGGCGGCGAATGAGACGGCGCGCGGCAGGCAGCAGGTTGACTTGATGGCGGACCTTTACCCCGGCCCTGCGGACTGAGCCGCCGGCTTGGAAACGGGGCGCTGCTCCTACTGAGGGGAAGGGAGGGTGGACGCTGGAAAGGGTGCTTGACGCTTGCGTTGGTTGAGGGCGGAAAACCAGGTGTTCGATCTGTACCGCAAAGGCGACTGTTGAAGAACCGGGTTTGAGGCGTGCTGGGGCAGGCGTGGCTAAAGCTGGTTCGATATGACCATAGAGATGATTGATTGTGGACCATGCTCGACGCTGGAAGCCCCCCGGAGGCGAATGGCAGGCGGCTTGAGAGTGAGGCGAGAAGGCCGGATGTGTTCTGGCCGCTATGTGTAACTAGATGGTTTCGCAGGCTATCTATGACCGCAGTTTGCGGAGCGGTTTGCCTCGAGGACGCTGGTGAAGCTGGCGTTGGGTGATGCGTTCAGTGCTTGGCAAGAACTCGACAGCGACCGGACGATACCTGCGGAGAATTTGTATTTGACCGGCATGACTCAGTGCCCGCGTACTCAATAGTTTGAGGGCTTGACCTTACCCCGAACCCCGTCTGGTTGTGCGTTGGCATGTTTCTGAAGCTGGTGCGGTTTGTGTAATGGCCAGGGATGATGCGTTGCACTGGCTGCTGTGCTTTTCTGGCGTAACCGTTTGCAGAAGTTGGGGCGCGAAGCTTGGACAGCGGTTGATGCATTCGACATGGAAAGGTCGGGGAAGTCGCTGCCTGTTCGATAAGGTGATTGCGCGTCTGATCTATGGGGTATGGCGCGACGGTTCGGGCAGGCGGTTGGAGTCAGCTGGACCGGGCCTGGAGCGAACAAGCTGATATGGCCTCTTTGAAGAGGGTGGTAAGCCGCGGACCAGCGTTTCACCAGGTGGCAAGATCAGCACATGGTGACGGGGCAACGGTGCGCATTGAGTCGAAGTTTGTGACGGGCTGGAAGAGTGCGAATATATGAACGCTATCTTTTGAGAACCCCCGAGGATTTATGCCCTGGCCGATTTGGCCGAGAAATGACCGGCGTATTGTTTGGTGCTGTGGCCGGAGGTACCCTGCCGCCAATGGCAGGGCGCGAATCAAGTTGGGCAGTTGGCCAATGGTGTATCGAGGGCGTTCTCCATTATCTGCTTGAAATACCGTTACGGTGACTGTTTGACGAGCGCACGCGGCACGCGATACACAGCCGGGCAACGGTGGTTGAGCTGAGCCGGGCCAGCTGGGAAGTTTTTACTTTTCGTGGGGGCAGGTGAGCTGGGCGTTGCCTTTTGATATGTGCTGATCAGGTCTGCATGTCCTGTTTCTGAGTGGTGTGCAAAGGTCTAAGAGCACTGTTGGCGGTACCAGTTCAGGCTGTTCCCTGATCGACAAAGCCGGGATACCTACAGCACAGCGATCGGATGGGTGATGTCACAAGGATGAAGCATCGTCCGATGTTCTTTACGCTTCCCCGCGCAACGAAGCTGTTGATCCGCGCAGGTGGGGCAACAGGTGAATGAGTGGCGCTGCTGCGTTGCGGGCAGGGTGAAGCTTGGAAGTGGGAGAAAGTGCGTTTGGATTTGCAGCGCCGCTTGGCCGGATTGGGGGCAAATGAATTGCCGTTAATGCAAGGGTTGCAGGCATGCCGGCTAGGGTCGATTTACCACCCTAGCACGCAAAACTTTGCAGATCATGGTTTACGCTCCGTGCAGGGGGAGGGGGTTGCACCGCTTTACGGGGGCGCGCGCGCGTAAAAACATGAAACAGCTATATTGGCGTTTTTTTCTCACGCACAAGGAAATAACCCAACACCTAGCAACCTCCCCCCCTAACATTAGATTAAAGATACTATTTATTAAGGGTTTAGGTTTGCTAGGGTTGGGTTTAGGGTAGGGGTTGGGTTTCGTCTAGGGGTCTGATTTAAGGGGTAAGCGATGTTGAAGTGATTCGAAGGGCATGATTGCTTGGGATGAAGTTCGGAGCGGGCCTGTAGCGGCGTTGCCTGCACGTTTGGGGTTGCCATCGTAAACACAGGCGTGTTCATCCGCAGTACGGGATGAGGCAGGGCGGGGTGGGGTTGATCTGTTATCGGGCGACCTGGGTGCGCAAGTCAAGGTAAGCGTGTTGAGGCGCGTGGTTGCGAGTTCCGCCAGCCGTGCTGCCGGTGGGCTGGGGCAAGTGGGTGTTGAGTGGTGACAGTGGCCGCGTGAGTTACTGGTGACTATGCGTTGGTTTGAATCGTTGAGGCGGATGGGGCGGAGTGAGACCACGCACGGGTGAAGCTGCACCACTGCACAGGCGTTGGAGCTGTGTGTTCCGTGAAACTGCTTGAATGAAGCGCGTTGCCATAAGTTGCTACGTTTCGTGGTCGTTTATATGCGCCCATTATGAGTGCAAACGAGTTGGGGCGGACGGCGCAATGGCGTAATAGGGGTTTACGCCATTGGGGGTTGGGGTTCAATACAGCTTTCTTTGTTAGTCTGCGTCAGATCAGACCAGTTTAGGACCACGGCCACCCGCGCCGGCGGGGTTTTTTCAATTTTGTGGCTGGAGCCTCAGACTGATACCAACCAAGTCTACAGAATGGCAAAGCCATGAGATCTACTGTGGTGTTGGATTTCTGATTGCTTGGCGGTGGTTCGGGGAGGATGGCGGGCTCAGCGACCAGCCTTAACCTGGGGGCGAGATCTGCAAAAGCGAGTAGTGCTCGCGTTTGCGGTGCCAGCTCATGTTCCGGCCTGGGAAGTTTAGCTGATTTGGTGGTGGGTAGCACCCTGTGCCTTGCTGACTGCATGCGGCATCCTTGTTGGGTGATTGGAGCGGACATCGCCGCTCCTGTATGATCGGCTGGGTTTGTAAGGTATGAGGTGTGTTCTGGACGTGGCCGGCAGGGCCCCGTGAATCCAGTAATGATCAAGTACCACCGAGGGCTACCCCAGGCAATCTCGCCGGCTTAACCGATTACCGTACCGGTAATCCCCCTGGCCGCTTAGGATTCATTGAACTGGCCTTTAAACTGCGCGAGCCGTTTGCAGGAGAGATCAGGCGTGAAAGGCCACCCCGGTTCCACGGTGATGCATTGAGGTTAATCAGGCCACGCCAAGGGAGTCGGCACTGTTTCGCTCAAAGGACTTATTCATCAAGGCCGCACCCGCTGCGATTCTTGATGGACCGCAAGGTTATACGGTTGGCGTCGAAGGCGATAAGCGAGTGAGAAGGCTGCTGCGGGATCGCGGGGTATGCGCAGGTGACGTCGACCGTGGTGCGGAATTGAAGCTGGATTTCGATGGGAACGTGGGCGTGGCAGATTGCAGAAGATCATCTCCGGCCTTTGGTGCTTCCGTTCGATTACCCTACCAGCGCGCACGAAACAGTGCCCGCCCAGTGTGGAACGAAAGCGTTTCTTTGTGACATGACCAAGGGCAGCGCCTATTTGGTATTGCTGAACGGTTGGCCCTCGCAAGGAGAAGTGCGGCATCGTGTTGGATTTCATCAGCCAAGCCAACTTACCAGCAGCGGTTCGACTTTTTAGGATTTGGCGATTGGCGTTCGTTGTGAGATCTGCGCGTACGTTTGAACGGGCGATGGAGGCGTAGCTGGTGGTGGTCCGTCAACGATTGGCTGCTGATTTGTGCCGGGGTATCCCTGGGCCTAGGGATCAGCAGGGTATTCGAATCGCTTGTTTTTTTAGTGGGGGGGTGTGGAAGTTAGTTACAGGGTAATTCTGTTGTGTCGGTTAATGTTTGGTTTATTTGGTTAAACAGTTGCCTGCCTGACGTGATGAGGAGTCGGATAGCCGTAGCCGGGCTTTGGTCGCGGGTTATGTGTTCGAGTGGCCCAAGGCTTGAGCCGGTTGGTGATGTCGATGCCGCAATTCGTTGATGAGAGGGCACTTGATGACGCCGCTGCTGGGCTTGAGGACGGGGACCCAGCAAGGCGGGGCGTGGCGGGCGCATCAGAGGACCGGATTTGATAAGATGTGGGTGACCTGTCAAGCCTGCCCGGCCACTACACCCGGCGCACCCAGCCAGCGAGCAAAGGACACCGTAGGATGGACAAACTTAGAAATTGCCCGGCCAAGCGCGAGGCATTCCTGGCTCGCTGGCTGGAACGAGTTTCGGCTAGCAGAGCAACTGCCGTGGTTGGAGGGATATCCGCGGGTGATTCAGGACGGTCGATGCTTGCGCGCCTTCTGTGGGAATGCCCGGAAATTTGCTGCCGAGTTGGCACGATTCAACGGACCCCTGGAACTGGAGGCAGCTACCGAGAGCTGCGGCGCGTGCTGGCGGAGCGGAAAGCATCAGGCTCCTGACTGGAGGATGCAATCACCCCACGAAGTGGAGCTATGGACACGCCTACGCTTGACGGTGCTGCAGAGTACGCCGCCGCCGTTCCGTTGAAGGGGCTTCGCCCGGATCCGGATTATGGATCGAATGTTGTGGGTGGACGAGAACATGGTGATTACCGCGCGGAGTCGGGGCGGCTGAGCGGAGGCTTACGCAGGACCGCACGCCCTTGCGGCGCGACCCAATTGCGCTCCTGTCGCGTGCTCGGCAAGCGCGTGGTGCATGGTCGCCGCAGCTGATGAAAATGCGATCGCCTGAACTGGATGGGCCGGTGCAATGATAGCGCCGGCGACATCCTGGATTGATGCCCACCGGCATCCTGGCCAAGCGCCTATCAGGCGCGTGGCGGAAACGATTGATGCGGGTTTACGGTTGCTGCGAGCGCGTTGACCGGTCCAGTCGCCGAGATCGAGCCCACACGATTAATTTACAAAGGAGTCTCGGGCACCCGGGCCCGCTGACATTGCCACGCCTGGGCTCGGCGTCGACCTGTCGGAATGGTAGCCAGGTTTCATCTACGGCGGGCCGAGTACGACCGCTGGGAGTGACGTGATAACGGAAGGGGACCCAATTTGAATTGGCGGAAAACGAGCTCAACGTTCGGGAGAACGCAAGTTACTACTAGCTCGCGACGATAAGATTGCCTCACGATCCCCCTATGATGTTTTTTGCAGGGTGATCCCAGCGGTGCATATACGTCCAATTGCCCCCGACTGCAACAGCCCAGGTGTGTGGGGAAACGCTGAGTTATCGGAGATTACAGCCGGGTGCAGTACCTGTGAGATGACTGGTGCCCCCCGGTGCCATTGTTTTGATGGCACCCACAAAAGTGGATGGCTCGGCACGGCGAGGCGTGCGCCCACCCGCTGAGGGTGGATGCGAAGACGTCGTTTACAGCTGAACGCCGTTGAACGCCACGATGGCGGGGTCGAGTTGGAATGGACCTGGCAAGCAGTATGCAAGGCCTCAAGGCGATGGAGGCGGGGCGGCCTGACATGCAGGTGGTTTACACACCGGCATGGCGTTGGTTGTGGGAGCCACCTTGCCCGGCCACAGAAAGCGCGGTGCAGGAACGTGCCGGATTACGCTTGGCCCGTGCCGCGCGGTAGCATGGCGTTGGTCTGCGCGGTAGACGTTGCAGGGTTGACGCTGTGAAAGCTGACGTTGGATCGGTGAAGGCATGGGGCCTGGGTGGTGACCATGAGGTGTATGGCTCGACCCAGCTTGAGACTTGGCAGTTGCTGGACGATAAGGTGAAGGCGGTACCGGAATGACAGTTGGCGTTGAGATGGTCCATTTCTGGCAACCGCGTATCGGACTTCTGGGCATCCACTGACGAGGTTTATCCGTTTCTGCGACTGCGCCCGGTGGCGACGTGTTTTGCAAATCAAAGGTTTCAGCCGGCAGGCCCCCGGTGATGCGGCCAGCCGGCCTCAAGGTAGAGTGACTGGAAGAGGCCGATCTTAAGGAAGGGGTGGAGCTGTGGTTCATCGGCACGGCACGCCAAGGACTGGATTACAATCGCTATCCCTCGTTGATGGCACAGGGCCCGTATTACCTTAGCCAAGGCTGGGCTGAGACTTCTCAGGAGATTGTGGCGGAACGCCGGTTGCGGTCGTGAAAGGGCACAAGGATCGACTGGATCAGGCAGGGCCGAGGTACGAAGCGGGTTTGGTGTTATTGCTGGCAATGGCGCCACTACTGATGACGCTACACCGAAAAGGATGGAAACTGTCTGGGCTTGCAGCCAGTTGTTTGAGCATGCGGCCGAAGGCCAGCCCGCAAGCGTTGATGATGACGCAGGCGAAGCAGAGGGTTGCCCGCAAAGGGGCCCCCAGTCAGTAAGGTGAAAGCCTTGGCCCGGACCAAGCTAAACAACCCCAGCCGCGCGCAACTCTGCGGAGGTTTTGGCGCAGCGGCTACTGGCAGGCGGTAACCATGGATTTGTCAGTGATCTGACCGCTTGACGGTGGCGATGACGCGTGAACGGTCAGTGCGCTTTCGGACGGTCGCTCGTGGAAATACCGAACTTGGAAGACTGTGAAAGCGGCGCAACGAGTAGCCAAGGCGCCCTGTTCTCGAGCCACGTCCCGGGCCCGGTCTTACGGCTTTATACCAGGGCAAGGGTATATCGCGTAATGAACCGAGTTGAAGACAGCCCCCGCAGGTGAAAGCAACAACAGGTATGAAGGGCTGGGCGGTCGGCGCGTCAGGTTTGGAAGCCGCCAGAACGGCTCGTCAGTACCTGTCTTTCACAATAAGCCGCTGCGCAACCGTGCCAGAGCGGCAGAGCGCAACGATGGGTACGCGTGGCATTTTGAAAAGCGCGTAGCAATTATGTCGGTACCGCATTTGCCGCGGCCCCGCAGATTGATGACCCCCGACCTGCGGTTCAGCCATGACCTTGTCTGGGAAGATGGGTGGATGAAGAGACGCGATTGGCCGCACCGACCACTACGGCCAGCAAGCCCTGGTTAAGCGGATGGTTGAGCGCACGGGAGTGCTTCGGCGGGATATTGCGGGCCGCAGGCCAGGGAGGCTTTGCCAGTTGCCGCTGCAAGTTGGAAGTTGCAATTGTGCAGCAGACTTTGTTGGCTGGACAAAGAACGAACGTTGCCGCACGGCAACAGATGTAAGGCGGGTGGGAGTTTCATGGATTCGGCAGGCGCGTAGCGTACTGGTGTACCGGCAACATCTGGCTCATTTCAAGTAATGGGACGGTCGAACCAGCTGGTTGCGGGTACGGCAGTGAGTGTGAAATTTTGAGGTGATTAGAGCCGGGCCAGGTGCGCGGGCGTTACCGGCTGGCAGCGGTGCTTTAACCAGCTTGCGCTCGCTGGAAACTACGACGGAGCAGTGTTTGTTCCGCAGGAAGTGGCGAACCTGTTTGTGGGCTTTCATTCAAAAAAGGACGCGCCGGACGGGCCTTGCGATTGGACCCTACATGGGCGGGTCGTTCCGAGCGTGAGCTTGGCGGACCGATGTCCGCTTGAGAGCGGGCACCCTGTGAGCTGTACCCGACCGGCCCGACAGAGGGTGCCATTCTCCGCCCGGATGAGGCCAGCATTCAAGGCTTTATGCGGCAGAGCTCAAAGCGGCGGCTTGAGGGGGCAGGGCATTCCTTACGGGCTGCTGACTGGCGACAGTGACGGGTTGAAATGATCGCTGTGCGGGTGATTTTGATCCAACGAATTTCCGCCGCCGAGATCGAAGCGCTGCAATTTTGCGGTATGATGCACCAGTTTTTTGGCCGCCCCGTTCGCGCCGCCTGGATGGAATATGGCGTATTCTGAGTGGCGCTTCTGGTGTTGCCCTGATTACGTTTTGCGCGCGGCCGTGAAAATACTTGCGACCCGCTGGATCCCGCAGGGGCATTGCCTACATGCACCCCCCCGGTTACAGGAGTTACAAGGGCAAGGTTGCTGGAGATTTGCGGCGGCTGGACCAGGGGGCCGCAAGCGAGGGGCATTTTTGGACTGCGCCAGGGCTTATGGAGCTTTTGAAGTAATAGATTTGAAGAAAAAACCGGGTTCCCAGGAACAACGAGCCGGCGGTGTGCCAAAAAAGGGCGCCCCCCTTTTTTTTGGCCCTTGGGGAATCTCTTT
>Ga0163217_1045613_pt1 | contig 10510 bp, 4 predicted proteins | sample SynspAceP_FD_185933 | JGI IMG/M metagenome (GOLD analysis project Ga0163217, IMG submission 185933) | Saline lake microbial communities from Ace Lake in Antarctica - Synechococcus sp. Ace-P (PacBio error correction) | ecosystem: Environmental > Aquatic > Non-marine Saline and Alkaline > Saline ... | reverse complement strand
TGGTATTTCCAAGGGCTTTATTTTTTTCCTATAGCCATTTGGATCAATTAAATTCCATATATGGAACTTATGATGGGGATGATTAAAGAGGGATATATAAAAACCAAACTTAGATTAAAATGATAGTCCAAAACAGTACAGCAGCCGAAATTATAAAAATTGCCCTTCGTGATCGCTGTCTTTAGTGACCCCTTCCACCTGACCATATCGCTTTTCAGGTCAACCGGGATTTCATAAGGATTTTTTCCAGTGAGCTGTTTGTAGATCTGATTTAAAATTCTGGTTTCTTTCCCTTTTTTTCATGGTCCGCACTTCAGTTCAAATACCAATTTTATATTATCGCATTCCTAAAAGAAACCGCTTAATGGATTGGGATTGAGCTCGGTGGCGGCAATATTGGAATCCTAGTGGCCACAATTTCAATCCTAAATTTAGTATACCCTAATTTTTATTTGAAAAGGACCATTTTCCAATAGAGAAGAGATTTCAAGTTTTTTAAGTTCATCGTTGTCCTTCATTATCATACTTTTATTTCTAGAAGTCTTAAGGCTTAAAATTATTCAGGTGAAAGACATTTCTGGAGAACGAACATTTAAAACAGCAAAAACCTACAAAATGGAACTTTCTGCCCTAAAGACATCAAATCAACCCGCATTTTTCTTTTCAATTCCTAAATACACTCAATTCCCCTTTACGAGGACAATAAGGAGGCCCCACCATGTTTGTTAAAAGCTTTCTTTATGTACCGTTGATATATTGCAAAGCGGGGATAGAGATCTGGTAACTTTAAAAGAGGAACTTAAATTTTTTAGAAACAGGCTCTTACCTATTTATTAAAAAAACAGATACAGGAACCGTTTTCCAAATTGAAATCCGCAATTGACGAAAGTTAATCTGGACAGGAAAAATTCCAACCTTTGCATTGCATATTTTGCAGAAGAATGCAGTAAAACATAACGAGATTCGAATCACATCCTGTTAAAAGTTTCAAATCTACTCCCAGGCGAATGCCTCTATGTGGAAAAACAAAGTACGGGCGCGTAACTACATTGACGGAAGGTTACCGGTTACTGGACTTTTAATATCTATACAAACGTTATTATATTGATAGAAAACAGCAAATTATTGGGATAACAAAATTGATATTTTCCGCGTAAAGTTACCTTTTGAAACAAAAATGACATGAAAGTTAGTAATAGTAGAGAATGAAATTGGCGGCAAGTGAAAACCTTGTCTATATGCTTAAAAGCTTAAGAGGATACATTGAGGTATTGGCCGTTCTAAGACTCTGTTAAAAAACCTCAGTTGATTATTTTCTCATAATCAGGGGCTTGCCTAGTTTTTATGGACAGTACACCTGGCCGATTGGACTGTCATTTGAAAATTTTTGACGCCAATTAAATTGATTGCTGCCCAAATCTTACTACCGCGTTATGACCAATATGCCTTCAAAAGGCTTCAAACTAAATAGCATCGATTTTTATTAACACCATAGGATGAGGATGAGCTAGAAGAAAAGCCTCAATTCCATTTAGAAGATCAAAAAAAAAGGCCAGGGTCTTATTTCCAACTCAAGTAGAGGATTATTACCATTATTATAAAGATCAGAAAAGAGGCTACAAAATCAATGTATTTTGGTCCATCACCGAGTGAAATTGATTCCAGTAAAGACTGAAAAAATTGCGTACCTATATATGATAACGGAATAGTTAAAGCGGGTAAACAAGGATAAAACAAACTATGTTCATAGAACAAAAATTGGGAGAGTATGAATAATTGAACTTGGGACGCCTTCTATTTTTATTATAGGCTAAACCGGCCAATTTATTGTTCAAAGGGATGCCATTTCCGGCTACTTAACAATATTTCAACGGAAATAAGCTTATCGTTAATGTTATCCCGACCTATGAGGAAGCGGTAATTGGAGCAAAAGCCAAAGCAAGGCCGAATGTTAACTAAATTGGTATCGAATTATTACTAAAAGTAAGGCATTAATCTAGACTACAACTTTCAAACAAGACCATAAAGCAAGTTACAAGCTCCTTTCAATTCCATCTGCCGACCAAAAAAAATTCAATCCGCCAGATTGGTATAATTTAACCAACTTATCTTTTAGTCTTTCTCTGTAAAGTATAGGACCAAAAATGCCCCTTTACTTTGCCTTCGGCATTGTTAGCATTAGCGTCTCTTTGCAATACAACGGATTTAGGATTCCTGTGCAATGACTTTACATTATTTATCCCCCTTGTCCGTATAAACTGGCCAGTAAATCACCATTACAGTTGCCCCCTTTGCATGGATTTGGAACTATGCTTCCCGCTGCCGTAAGGATTTCTTCTTAAGCAGCTGTAACGGCTAGGGACTGGATATAACAATCCTATCTGCCTGGATTCATCATTGGTCAGGTTGGGATGGGCCGCATGGTTACTTCGCCCCAAACTCCACTACGCCGGAAATAATCTTTCTTGCAAGATAACTAAGTCCCTTTTTATCGTTCTTGTACTTTCAGCGATAGTTCATGGTACATTGGGCCTACTGATTTTTCCTTTTCTTTATGCAGCTTTTACAGTCCAATGCCAATGTCAAAGCTTTTCCAGTAACGGCGCGAGACATTCTTGATGCCCCAAAAGAAAAGTGAGCCTCATCCAAGCCTTCCCAAGATAACTACAGAAACCAAAAATATTGCCTTATCGATTTCAGCAAACGCATCCGGATCAGTAACGGAAAACCTTAGTAGTTCACAGCATACCCCAGGCGTAAAAGAAGATGAAATTGCCTTCATAATAGCTATCGACACCTCTGCTCGAATTTTCCGGCCACAATATTAAGCACTTGGCTTTTGACGAAAAAGCCCTTTACATCGGTAAAGTGGCGACACTAAGTAGTCCCCGCATTTTCTTTCATACGGTGTAGGTAATACTAGGAAGTAGTAGTTTCCTTGGTTCACAACATTCCCCAAATCCCACCACATAGGCCATTGGTATCCTGCTCCTTATCCATCGCTTCCAATGTGGAGGTTAAAGGTGAGTGGAATTTTCCAGATGTTTTATCAACAGGGAAATATTCTCAATTACCGGCGGTCTATTTGCCCCCTTTATAGTTCTATATAGCTCAACGCGGGATCATCATTTTTAGAAAAACCAGCCACTACCGTATTCCAAGAGATAGACCCTACCATCCGGACCAACTTCAATATCGATAAGATTAATTGACTTTAATATGATCAGCAAAAAGGCTCCATTTTATGAATTCGCATGGGGAAAAGGCTAACGGCCATCATCCAGGCCCCTTATCCAACATAAACCAATACTTTTACCGTGCGTAATACTCTGGCAGGGCATTGGGGCCATTGTAGAGGTTCCGAATAATAACCAGGTCCCGCCATAGCGTTGCCTTCCCCCAGTACCGGTTTGTGGAATATTCTTGCGATTCCACGTATGGAAAAAAACCATAGGCTGGGCATTGCCTTGGGAAGCTCCCTAAAGCCCTGTATTGTTTTTAATTCATTGATAGGCCTTTTCGGGGATTCAAAGGACTCAGCCACTCGCCCCGTAGCATAAGGGCATAGCCTGCGGTATGGCTTGTTTATCCGCCACGAACAATGGGCCAACCAAATTCCAGCCTTTCCCTAGCTGGTTCATTTCATCATATCCCCTGGGTTCCTTCTGCGTCTTTAAACATCTTCTTGCATCAGGCCTAACATCTCCCCAATATACATATCCTCTTTTAGGATCTTACCGAAATCCTATATGATTTACGATGGCCCATAGTAAATATTTCAAGGTCGGGTTTTAGGCAGTTCCTTTCCGGGAAATAAATTTCCTTCTGCGGATACTAAACTTCCATCTCTTTTACCTTAAATACCGCAATATTTTACCTCTAAGATCATTAGTATTCCTGAGACGACGGGGATCATTACTGTTCTTTTTCTGGGATATCGTTTATATGAGCAAAACCACTATTCACAAATTTCACACCCTTTTCACTAAAAGGAGTAGATTATCCCCCGTAGATAAATACAACAAATTATCCGGCAAAAGCTATTGATCACGGTAATTGCAGACAATATCTCACGTGACTACCACTTCAAGAATATTTGTTCCCGTGGCGGTATCCAAAATATTCATTCTCAAATTTAAACCTGGGGAAAAACAAACAAACGGTTTTTTTCAAAAAAAAACCCATTTATCACCAGTTGACTGTAAGTTTCAAATTAAAATCCAGTGATTTGTCTCAAAATGGGGATCTTTCTGCAAACCCATTAGACCTTCCTCTTGCTTTGCTTTTGCACTCAATGTTTTGTATTAAACATCCAAAAGCCCACTTGGCGACAATTCTTTGTTGCAGCCTCTATTACAAAACATTATTATTTCACCCTTTCTTTGGGAATTTAAAATAGTCATTATTAGGTAAATAGACATTTCAGTAGGGCTCAAAAAAATCACCATCTTTTAAAGAAACTTTAGCAAAACGATCGGAATCAGGAGGAATCTGGTGGTAACCTTTGCATTAATCCAGATTCATTCTTCGCCAATAGCATATTGAATACCCCCTAGTAAATCGCTTTAAATACATTTCCTCTGAAAAACTTTCCTCATTGTGGCCCAAAGCCGGAATATAAAAAAAGCACGCCCACCATCGTATTCGTGATACCAACTCATTTGGGTGGTGTTACTCATGGCTCCCCCTTTCGTAGGTCTTTTCCGTCAACGGTCATCAGAACAGTGTACCTCTGGGTTTATTTTCTTAAAATTTATAAACGTTCATCGGTCACGATGCCAGATAGAAATCTGCAAACATCTTGGTAGCACTAAAAAAGAGTTGTCCTTAATAATAAAATCCGCTTCTGGGTACCGGCAGGATGGGCCTGCAAAATAAGCCCCGACCAATCTCCAACCAAAATTCCAGTCATATTTCGGTATCTGTTGCGCATGAACACCAACAAACCACCGCCAGCTGAATATACCTCTAAAAGCGGCCTCCTGCTTGCATCAGATATTCCGGTGGTTACTTAAAAATACTTATGGCAGAATAGCTTTTAAATCTTCATCATTAAAGTATCGGCATTTTTAGTCGTACAACACTAATTTTACTTTTCCTTCCCCAACTGCGTTATTGCAGCCAATCCTATTGGGTATGGAGGAATGCTTAAATCCCATGGTTTGGAAAAAACCAAAAATCGGGGTTCGCCTTCCTTTTCTTGCTATCACAAGAAGTAAAAAATAAATATAAAAACACCAAGTACAAGGCAATGTAATTGTCATTAATAAATTTATAAAGACTTATTTGATCGAATCGAAGAAGCTTAAATATACATAGTAGAAATGGAAGTTCTAATAACCATAGGGCCAAAGCTGCATATTAAAAAAACGGGACAATAGCCATACCCTAGAATTTTGAATTTCAAAAGTTAGCATTTAATTTGATTGTATTGTAGCTTACACCATTAATTAATGAAATGAATTTCATTTTGGGCCATTTCCAGATCACGGTTTAAACGCTTAACCTCAGCAGAAATATGTTTATATCTTTAGCAAACCAACTAAGGGCCAATGATTCTTAAAAAAACAAGGCTATAAGGTGGACCAGGAAGGGTGAATCCGGTTAATTGGGATACTCCGTGTTTCCTCATCTCTATATTTTTAATCAGTTTTCACACTCCCTTTGGGGTTTATATACGTCCTTTTTTCACGGTTGTATTCAAAAAAGGCATTGTAGGATTGGGAGAGTATCTTAACTAAAAATAGCCCATAATCCATAGATCAATTGGGGAAATGTTGGATGCAGCATCTTGTTTAAAAACTTGGTATGGATCAAAAAGGAGGTTATAAATGTTTAAAGACAAATAGGGATGAGACCATTTCCAGATGCCTTTGGGCCGAACTACAAACTGGCCACAACATTACCAAGTTTGGAAAAGCCAATTGATCAAGGCTGACTCGACTTTTTAGAGAAAGAACCATATCACTAATTCTATTACTACTATATTGAGCCCTCTGCCGGAAATTAGAGACTCAATTGGCATGGATATATATTCTAGACCAAAAGCTCTTGGCCATTAGACCAATGGAACGTCTAAATATAGCTTTTCCAGGAGGTCTAAAGAACCTAACGAGTCCGATGAGCAATGCTCTTACAAGGGAAATCCAAAGAAAATTGAAAAATAACTCTAGAAAATCTCCTCTTTGGAATTATATGGCATTTTGAGGCACAAGCCGATGGTATGAAACCTGCTATACTTAGCCAGAACAACCTGTTATTTTCTCCAATATGAGGGAAAGCTTGCAGGTAATAGGAATTTGGAGGCGAAGTATTATGGTTGAATTATAGAATACAGGGGAAAAAGTTTCTGAAGTTGATAAATGATTTTTGATTACCTTAAAGATTCAGGCCAATTGGTTTGAATTTTAACATTTAGCCTTTAAGTGTGTTGAACGTACTAAATTGATTATCCATGCCAACCTTTCTTGAATAAGACCCTACTCTTTTTAGCATCCACTAAGTAATCTTGGGAAGCTATTGTACCCAATGCAAGGCAAGAACAGAGGCCGTTCCAATGTCCCTGTATTATTGCCGTGGATGACCTACAGAACATAATGGGGGCGGTACGGACTATCCACATTGACTTCAATCGCCCCCCAATAGTGGGATGCACTGGGCCTCTGAGATCACGGTTTTTACAAATCACTTGTTCAGGTCCCTAACCTGTGGTCGCATCAAATACTCACTGTTTAAACCGGGGATGCGCCCAAGCAAACATATACATTTGAACAACAATGCCATTGAAAAGGAAGAATTTCCCAATGCAGCGGAAAATTGACGTTCCCGAGACCTTTTTCCACCCATCTAAAGGAAATGGTATATTACACTGTCGGCCCATATAAAGGGAAAGTCACTCTGCCGATGGCCGTGCGTCTACGATTATGAAAAGCGCCGGTACTACTAAAAAGAATTGCCTTTAGTTGGAATGAGCGATCTGTTTAACCAGCGGAAATTGTGGGTACTGTTGGAACGCTTTTTGCCTATGCGAACGGAGAAAATCGGCAAAAGCCTAAAAAACAGGTAAAAACCATATGAAGGCAGGGGAAGTGGATGAACGAGGGATACCCTGATGGCCTTGACCACCAAATGGCCATTTCAAAACTTAGGAACTAAAAGACACAGGATCAACCTTTCTTTAGGGCGTTTGGGTTTTTTAAACCCCATTTGCCATTTAATTGCTCCACATAAAAAATTATTGGACCTATAGCGGACGGGAGAAAATACCGCTTTCCGCCATTAATCCTAGGTATTCCAGAGGAATATAAGCTTTAACAAAGTCCTAATGCAAAGCGGTGAATTTAATCAATATGCTGCTTAGGAGGGAACATTACCAGTTTATCCGAGGCGGTCTCCAATCGAATATGCAAAAAAAATTACCGACATGCCTATTGTAGCTTCCACTAGCTATATTGATTGCCGCCAAATTGGGAATGATTTGGACGAATTTAAACAGTACTAGGGTTGGACAAAAACCACCATATTTGTGATTTGGGGAGACACGGCTGAGCATTTGGGTGCATTCAAGCGAGTTTTGGGGAAAACATACATTGTTTGAAATGCGTTAAAAAAGTGCTTGATCCATTAAAGTTCCCCGTTTTGAAGAAAATTTCAGACCAAAAATGTGGGAAATCCATGTATAGGAAAACCGTGGATATTCCCCACCTTAATGGAACTGTGACAAATTGGTATTGAAACACAAAATAGATGGCGAGAAGCTTAGGGATAGCTTCAACAGGTTCCAAACCCAAGAGAAGATCAACAGTGGCCTACAGCTATTTTAAAAAATGATTTCATTGCCGCGACCGAAAATATAGATTAACCAAATACTAGTAGACTGGCGAACCTACCCTTGGAACTTTACGATCACAACACGCGGACCCCTATGAGACAAAAAATATAGGCCAGATGAACTCCAAGACATTATTGAAGCACTTAATGCCGCTGTTTGGAAAAAGGGAATACTGGACTTACGGAGGAAATTTAGAAAAAACATTGAAACAATTGCCCTGAAAATACATGCTCAACGAGCTCTCTAAAAACTTCGCCCTTGAAACATGGATACATTTACTACCAAAAGTTTTTTGGTTACTTGTTTCGGCAATGACTTTTAATTTAATACATTGGAAACCTCGGAATAGATATCGGTGGCTCGGGCATAAAAAGGAGCCTAGTAAACATTGGAAACAGGGTGATACAGATTACGGAACGTGTTTCAGAATACCCAACACCAAAAATCGCGAAAACCAAAACCCATGGCCGAAGTAGTAGCCAAAATGATGGGAACATTTTTGATTTTTACAAAAGGGTCCCATTGGCTGTGGATTTCGACGTTATTAAAATGGTATCTGCAAGACCCCAGGAAATTCTCATAAGAAATGGGCTGGAGAATGTAAACGAAACTTTTTTAGTTGAAAGCTACCAGGTATTAGGCCTGTAAAAAGTGGTCAAGGGATGCCGATTGCCGCAGGATTTGCATCATGAATTTGAGGCTAAGCCCAGATGGGTAAGGAAGGTCTTGTTGGTGATGATTACCATAGGGACAGGACTGTGGTAAGCGGTTGTATTTTTAAGAGGATTGTGATTCCAAATTTTGAGTGGGACAGATTCCGGCGTATAAAAAAATATGATAAAATTGAAAAACTATGGGCTGCAGCTTCCGCCAAAGAAAAGAAGGCCTTGTTATAAAAAATGGGGTAAGCGCTTTAATGTTTCCTGGGAATTCGTTGAATGATCGTATCGCCAGATCTTATTATTTTAGGAGCGGAACCTTCAAAAGACCTGGAACGACGTTTAAAGATTATATTAGTATTGAAACCCCTTGTTAATACAGCAGAACTTACAAAATCATGCGGCTATTATCGGTGCCGCCCGCCGCGGCCCCTAACAGTAAAAGGAATTGGTACAATAAAGGAGCATTTTCTTTTTAATTAAAATAACTCCATTACACTAAGTCTAAATAGTATCCCTGGCCTAAACTAGCGGATTTATTTTAGCAAAAAAAAGTGGATTTCCAAAGATGGAATCACCTTTTGTTTATCCTTAATTTTACCAAATCCTTCTATCAGGCCCTAGCGGCCTTGGAGGGCGTTTTAAAGAATCTTTCTTCTAATTGATTTGGAATCAATATCACTTGAGTTCGATAGGTTGTAATAGGCTCACCGGTTGGTTGTCGTCTCATGTTGACTAATAACGTATTATATTTCAAGTAGGCAAAATTTATACCACCCGTTAATTAGTTACGGTCGACCAAACCATAATGGGTTTTCCGGATTATTTCCGCCATGGGAAAAATCACCCTGGGTATATACCACATTAATCTAAGCGCAGGATATACAAATGTGTTTTTGCATCAAGCGTATTAATATATAATAAATCATCTGGAGCATCCCAGTACCGGAAGCGAAGGTACCTAACCACATCCTGCGTGCATCCTTATTACATTAGTTCCGGCAACAATCCAAACTTAATACCTTCACCACCAAAAACAAGAGGTTGTTGCGGCTAGATACAGAGGAGTTTAATTGCCCAAAACCTGCATGTATTATATTAAAAGAAGTTACTGTCCTTTAGCTGCTTAACCCAAGGCATTTTTCACCATCCCATCCAAAAATTGCACGTACATCGGTTGCACTTACGTATGCCTCTGCTTTGTTTACTTCCAGGTATCAAATAGTTGGTAAGGTATCGCGACGGTACCGAACCATCCAAAATGGCTGATAATTAAATCTAAAAAGACAAATAAGCCAATTGCTATACCACTTTAAACAAGCCTTCCATTTGTGCTATCCATTGATTTCCAAACAAACTTTCCCTGGCCTTCGGTAGCATTTAGTCGCTCATGGGCTTTATCCTACCACTCTTTTTGTACCAGGATTCGGTATTTATATTCGGAAATTGATTCGACTACAACTGCTATCTGTTTTTAGGCCGTTGCTCTTTACAGGCGCCAATAGTCAACATAAAACTGAAACAACAAAAAAACAATTCTTATTCATAATCATTCATTCTTAACTTTAAAATCGACTCTAGTCCGGTTAATTTACCATCATAACCTTCAAAAAAGTGCTAAAAAAAATCGCCAAAAGATTAATACCTTGGATTTGCCAATTCAGCTCACCTAATAGATCTAGGCGCTATTTTATTCGCCTTACGTTCATTTTCTGTTAAATATAATTTTTCCTTTAAACGGATAGTTTAGGAGTACCTCTACATTATTCATCTTTTTTAGAATTATTATTTCCAACGCCTCTCCAGTGAAAATTTAATAGCAGGACTTATTTTTTGCCTTAATTCATCATGCTCCCCGAAGATCACGTACGTTAGACATTTTCTTCGTGTTTTGGTAATATCTCACGGCATATTCATCACCTCTTTGAAGTTTTCACCAATAACTTGACCCTCGTATAATATCTTATATACCTGGGCTCAACAAAAAAACTTACTCTATCTTGTTATTATCTATAAGAAT
>Ga0163217_1083973_pt1 | contig 10512 bp, 14 predicted proteins | sample SynspAceP_FD_185933 | JGI IMG/M metagenome (GOLD analysis project Ga0163217, IMG submission 185933) | Saline lake microbial communities from Ace Lake in Antarctica - Synechococcus sp. Ace-P (PacBio error correction) | ecosystem: Environmental > Aquatic > Non-marine Saline and Alkaline > Saline ... | reverse complement strand
GTAGAATAACAGCATATCGTACGGCGGGCAAAAGGTGCCAGATCCTCATCCGGCGATCAAAACGGCTGACGGGCCGCTATGAGGCGATCTCATGGTCGCCGTCGCCTGCAAGCCTGTCGAGAGCTTGGCATCAAAGTCGCGCCATGTCCAAGATGTGCACGGACGCCGCGCTGCTCGCAAAGGGCTCGAGATGCGGCAAGTTCGCAAAACCTTCTTTTCCCGGAACCGGTCCCCGCATCCAACGGGCGGTGGGGGCAGAGCCAAAAAGGAGAGACTGCGAAAAAAGAAAACCCTCAAACCGAGCTTGAGTGCGCTGCGCAAAAGCGCAAACTTTAGATTAGACACCTAGAACGTAGCAGCCAACGCATCGCCAATACAAGAGAAACGCTTTCCGAGCGAAACGGGATTCTTTTGCGCTGGCATAAAAATTGGAAAATCTTCGACACCCGCGTGAGGTAGCTGGGCCGAGCCAGCAGCCACAAAACACGTGGTCTCTAATGAGTCGAAAATGACCCGACCTGTCGGGTTGGCGAAAAAAACAACCCATCATCTGCTGGTGCTGAGCAATCTTGCCGGTAGGGGAGGGCAAGTGCGGGTCCCAAAACCCGCGCTTTCGTCGCGGGTTAAAAACGATGTCGGCCGCGCATTTAATCGGGTGTTGAAAGCTGGTGACCTTTCTGCGCTCGATACGCTGTGTGCTTTCACGCAGCCGCAGGATTGGGGGAAAGCGGTGCCCCCATTTCTGGCCCTCCAACGCACTCTTATGGATCATACCGGTTCCCTTCTCGGCCTAAAGCGCCATGCACGTCGTGCTGCGGATCACAGGTGTATCAGCTTTTCGCGAGAGCAGAACGGCAAACGCATGGGTCATAAAACGCGCACGGTATACAGCGAGCAATGCTTGACCTATCCCCCCTCGCGCGCGTGCGTCGAATTGAAAACTCTCTATGCTGGACTGCAGGCTGAACGCGCTTTGTTGCCAGCGTCTTGAAACGTCAGATTCACGGTACGCCCCCGGCGATGATTCCGGGCTCGCGAAGTCTTTTATTGGATGCTCTGGCTGACGGCCTTCGAGGGCCTTGGGAGCAGCTCCGTTATCAATGTTTGACATGTGTGGCCAAACTACCCGGCGCCAAAGCTTCCGGTCAACTTGCAACAACTACTCGCAAGCTTTTGATGCGTTGCAGACCGACGTCGAAACGCCTATGCGAACGATTTTCGAAAACCTGCGGACCAGACGAAGATACCGTTCTTGAACCAAACAGGATTGCACCGGAAATTGACCCCCAAAGAGGCCAGAAAATGACCCCATATACTAACTACTAATAAACTTAATCCTGTAACCTGTAATCAGACAGTGAGACGAATGGATCACAGAACATTGCAATTTACCATGACCCAATACAGGGTTTCCTGTTCATTCCAGAGGAAAGCATCCTTCACAAAGCAGCGGAGCGACCAAAAGTTACTTGAAACGGTTTATGAAGACATTTGTCCGAGATTGGCACTGGCGGGGCAGACCTTGGCTCTAAGGTCACCGAGGGGCGACTGCTCGTTGTCGCTGTCAGCTGCACCGATGATCGGATGTCGAAGCCGAAACCTGGCATCCGCTAGGACATCTGGCAGGACATGCTGCCGTGCTTCCTTCGCGTGATCTTTTGAAAAAGCCCATACAAAGGCGAGTCACGTTCACCCACTGGCATATCTATAGAGGTATGCTTAGAAAAGCAGGCCGCCGGAGAGCTTCATATTGATCGCAGTTTTTTTTATGCAGGTCTCAGCGGACTGAACGGGTTGAAAGTAGTTGCAGGGCCGGCGGGATTGCCTGTCGAACGGCGTTCCCAAGTCCAGCCCTCCCTGCCGACACGCTTCTACCGGCGAAGCATATAGCAAACCTTTTGGCTCCTACTGCCGCATTTTACGCCGTACCCGGAATATTTACCCTTATCCTGTGCTATCGCCAAGGTTCTGTGGAAAGGTTCCCTCTTATATTGGGTCCAAAAGGTTGGCTTCGAAGGCGGTTGTGCGGCCTTAGTCTTCCGGGAATTAATCATTCTTGTTTCTGCGTTTTTTCCCTATTTCGCTCCATTTTTCCTGGAGCATCCCAATCGTTCATACGTCCCTATCAGGGTGCATTTAATGGTCTGTCATTGGTCATTCTGTTTTCAAAAACTGTTTCGAAAGGACGGCGCGCGCGCTGAGCCCTTCTCGATTCGGAGTGCTGAAGCGGTTTGCTGATCGCCGACATATGGACAGCCTGAACCGCGAAGAATCATTTCGTGTCGAAAGCGCTGGCAACGGATTTTCTTTTGTCCCGCTTGACCCCGTTTTTGGGTTGACAATGGCACGCCATCGCCTCGGTTATCAAAGGCGGCGCTGGGATGATCGGATGCTCAAAATCTGGCAGCGATTCGTCGAGGTTATAGACGCAACTGAAAATCAGGAGCGAAGGGCTGGCCTTGAAATTCGAAACAGACCGACTGATCTGATAGTCGGAAAATGGCGTGGCCAGTAAGAAGTGGGTTGAAAAGGGCGAGCGCTGAAAGTCGGGCGACCCACGCGCCCATTGGATACCATGCTGTTGGAAGATCAGAACTACGCATTTGGCCGACCTTCGTTTCGACTCCGTCGTGGATCGCGATAGTTTATTTCGGCCGGACAGGGCCCCCCGCAGTCTCACGACTGGAACGGCTGAGTTTCTTTTACAAACAGGGTTGCGCAATACACCTCCTGCTGAAGCGTATCGATATCCATCATCTTGATTGTTAGAGGGTGGCAAACACCGGCGCGGGTTCACTGCCCATCACCCTTGAAACAGAAGCCCAAGCGACATTCGATAGTGCGAGTTGGTTAAATGGTGGACGGCAGGCAGGCGCGTTCGGGTGCCAGGCGGGGATTTGTTTTCACCATCGCGAAATCTCGGCGCAGGATATTCTGGCCCATTACGATCTGGCCGCAAAACCTGATCACGGTTGATGCGATGCGGCCGGGCAGGTGGTTCATAGACACACCGCCGAGCGCGAACACTGGATATACAACCTTTGAACGGCATTTACGCGTCGAGGCAAGAAGGGGAACGGCGCTGCTGAAGGCATTCGAATCTGCTCACCGGTTCTGCTGCACGAGATCGGCCACGCTGCCGGTTCAGAATCTCAGCGGTATTGCCTTGATGGGGATACCCTCCGCCGAGGCGAGAACGGCTGGTACTGCCAACCGACCATTCAGCGTCATTCCCGCGCGCTAGCGGGACAGCTCTTTTACCAGTATGACCGCCAGCGGCGGGATCACGGCGTTCCTGAGCCGATGCGGCCTCACCAAGAAGTTCTGACAACCGGCAGCCAGGGTGCGACACTGATCGGTTGGCGGGTAACAATGATGCGCTGCGTCGGGGCCGATTGCATTGTCTTGGCGGGGCTGTTCAGCGAGGGCCACCTTCACGATCACCGGTTTGAACAGCGCACGCTCAGTTTGCGACGGTGCCGCGACCGACCACCGTTGCTTGACCTACTCAAACATCGGATTGCGTGCGCGCGGGAATGACACCGACCCGGCCTGTATGTTGTCGAGGCCAGTGATGTTGACAGCGTTGGATATCGCATCGTAAAATGCCGGCTACGAAACGTCTGAAACCCGGCGCAAATTCGTTCCAGAATAATCGCAAGCTGGTTGGCGGCACGAGAATGACGCGATCATCTATACGACCGGCGGCTTGGACCCAGGTTGACGACAGCAAACAGAACGCAGCGGCGGACGAGAACCACGTCTACAGAAATTTACTGTCGCGATTTGTCACCTGTCGCTGTCGGACGGTTGCCAGCGTATCGTTCGAAGCTTTGTGCAAAACCCAAACGGTGACGGGTTTTGTGATCGGCCGGGGCAGGAGGTCACGGTTGACCAATGTTGAATTTGGGTCACCGATGACTGTCACCGCGCGACGCTCTATGCCGGTTTCTGATGGCGTAAGCGTATTTCACCGCGCATGGCGAATGCCAAGAAAATGTGCGCGACCTGGATAGAGGGCAGGAATTGACTTTGATCTGCGGTTTCTATCGCAAGCCTCCTTCCGCCGTACTACGTACTGGGGCATCCCTGGAGGCGTGAATTGCAACAGCTGCGGCTGATCAACAGCCGACGCCTGTCAGAGGGCGTCGGGCAGGCGGAACGTATTGTTGAACGTGCGTCTGACGGGCGGTGGTCGACGGGCCTGGATCGATACAAGCGACCGCCGTCGTAATCCGCGCAACCGGCACCGCGTTCGAAACGGCGACGCCGAATTGCAATCGGTCACCGGGAACAGCCGCGCTGGTTTGTGCAAGAAAAGACGAGGACACCAAGGTGTTCTACACTATACGGACATCGCCTATGTCGCGGTGAGCGTGACGCTGACCAAGACAAACGGCGGATGTAACCTTTGCCATCGGGCATCCGTCTTGGGCGATCTGTGGTCTTCACTGCAAGATGCGTCGGCGTTTATCGGCGTCGCGGATCGAACTGCCAGCTGTTGGTTCGCGGCCAGCGTATATTTTCATTCGGGACACCAAAGCAGCCGAATATCGCAAGGCATTCCTTGCACCTACCCTGAATTCTTCGCTTGTCTGTTCAAGACGGCAGGCGGACACCACGTGGCTCGTTGTGATCTACGGCCGGCCTGAGCTTTACCACGGCAGACGGAATCCTTGGGTCTCGCCAGACAAAAACGAATCGCGCGCGAATTGATCCAGGTAAAGCTGAATGTCGCATCCGATTTCACCACGGGCGCTGGATTGGACACAGGATGCGGTTGAAGGATCATCGGGCACGTCCTATTCTGGATCATGACCTTTGACGGGATCGAATGCTGGCCGAATGTCGAGATCGAGATGCTGAAACGGTTCTAATTGCCGACAGGTGAAATATGTCGGTCAACGATTCGCCAGATACGATCGATTGGATGGGGGGCGATCACGGCGACGACGCGACGGTTCGTCACTTTCAAACTCAGCGATGGCTTCTGCAGCCGGTGATCTATCGACCATTTACCCGCGACGGCGAACAATTGCGCCGGTCAGGCCACCAATCAACACGGTCGTCCGACCGATGCGCGCCCAACGGTTTGTCTCGGCAAACATTCGAAGGGTTCTTATGCGCGGTTGTCAGTTTCGAGCTGGCATTGATCGCAACAACTGGACAGCGCCGCGATTGATGGCGCGCCGGGTTCGAACGTGGCTCGCTTTCCGCGCCACGATAGAGAATATTGGCGTGCAGGGCTTGGCGGCCGATGATTTTAGCATCAATCGGGACCTTTTTGGTCACCGGCAACTTTGCCTCGTTACGTTGATCTGGTGCTGACCCCGGTGCACGTCCCCACGGTGAAGAACTGGAAAAAAAACCGCGCGATCTGACCGGCGCAAGCTGATCTGACGATGCGGTGCTGGGGCTGAACAGCGGCCGAGCAGTTCAAATCGCGGCACGCTGACGCTATGAAATTACCAACGCAGTTTAACCTGACCTCGACCTTCTCGATGGGGTGGCGATGGATGTTACCGACCTGGACCCGTATCGGTATCGCGGATCTGATCTTGCTGACCCTGTCCGAGACACGTTCTTTGCCGTGGCAGCGCATTCTTTTGCCGAAGATAGGCGAAGGCAACCTTGTGATCACCGCGGCAATGCCAAAGCGGCGTCACGATAGAGAATGCAAACCCTTTGGCTTGGGCAGTGCTCGGGATACCGGTATGCCGACGTGATCGATACGACAGGGACGACTGACCTATATCGGGCTGACCGGCGGTTGTCTCGCGTGCTGGGGCGGGCAAACGTCGAGGCGCAGGGCCGCCTGATGTTGAATCTTACGCTTTAACATGCCGCGACAGATGACGCGGGCCAGGCGGCCCCCAAGCTGGATTGGTCGACAATCGATCGTATACGATGCACCACAGCGCTTGGCGATCTAGACAGCGCACGGGACTTTAATTAAATAGGGCGATCTATTACAGTGACCGGCCTGTCTACTCGCGCGGCTTCTGCATATACACCGTTTCGGCCAGCGGGATCGACGGATTTCGCCCAAATGTGACAACCTTCTCAATTGATGATGCATTCCCTGTTTGCCGGTGTCGCGGTGCGTTTACATATGGTGTTGCCGATCCATCGCGGATCACCGGCTATTGATTGCGCTGATTGATCTGGAAGCGGCCAGGCGGCTTAGTGCGACGGGATGTTTCGGCCGAACTTGCTGGGCTCACCGAGGCCGCGCGCCGCACGTAAGCTGGACCCGCGTATTATGCACGCGTGGGCCAGCCGATCTGTCGGCGCTGCGAGGTTCTGGACAGTGCAAAGACGGTCTATTTCAGCACCAACATCGCAGACAAGCATTCAAGCACCAAAACCTGAAACTGGAACCTCTAACACTGACGAACGCATTTCGGCGGTGACGGGGCTCGCGGCAGTCGGCGCGATGGAGATTTAAGCCTTGTGTCGTTTTGACACACTCTGGGCTTTTCGTTGCGGTTGCATTCCGGGGCGATCGACAGCACATATTTCTGCTCAGCCGGAGGCATTGACCGCGACATTGTTGCGCATTGAAACAATTGTATGCGCTGGCCCGTGACCGTGGGCGCGTCCGAGGACCGTTTAACGTGGGTAGCTTACCGTCGCCGAACGGGATCTTTTTGCGGCGTTGGCGGCAGCTCCCTCACACGGTTAGACGGTGTTCGTGCGGACATTGCGGCCGGCGGTACCGATTTGCACGGCTTAATCTGTCGCTCGATTTCCTGTTCGATCATCCAAGGTCAGACTGATACCAACAATCTGTTTGGCACGACACAGGACCTGGACTGCGATCAAGGCAGGGGCAGGGAGGCTTGATATTCGCGGGATCGACGGTATGACCCTTTAAGCCTTGACACTCGGAATTCCTCTGAACGCAGCCGCCAACGACTGATCTAGCTGCACCGCGACCAAGGCAGATGGACCACGCTCAGCGACCACCGACCACCGATCTTTGGCACCTCGATCGATCACGATGCGCAAGACGGGATCAATGCCGATCTTGATTACAGCGTTTCGGGCATCGAAGTCGCGATTGGAAGACAACGTTTTGCTGTTGCGAGCCTTTGGTCTCAAACCGCGAGACAAACGATTCGATGACTGGGCATGGTATCACGGATTTGCCGAGCGCTCTGTTCTGTCCTTCCGATTACGGTGCGCAACAGTTTGCAGGGCAGGGGGTCGCACTGATTTATGACGGTACAATCCAGCGTGCGACAGGTCTGGAAGACGCGCACGGCCTGCCGTGCAGAAATGCAACTTTGAGCTGGCGATTATCAGCAAACCCCCTACAGCCACAGCGCCCCTGAGCTGGCTTGCCGTCGCAGCGAGATTGGCAAGTGACTCTGCATCGATGGGTTACCGACGATTGGCGCACGTTACGTTCCCGCTTTAAATGGTGCGCGACAGATGCGGCGATTATCGACCAAACGGACTTGGTCGGCCATTAGCGACTTGACGCACGCGGATCGCACGATCATGCGGACGCTTGACCTGTCCTTCGGCGGAGAGATCGAGCTGACCATTCAAGACAACGTTCTTGTCGCAGCCGTTTCTCGGGCCGCAATCCAGGACTGTATCGAAACGTAACCGACGAGCGCGGGCATCACAGGTGCACGGGGCGCAGTTATCCAATTTAACCTGTCCAATGCCTAATCGTTCATCGCGAGGCGCGTGCCTTTACCCGCGACGTGATCTGCGGATGGCGCTTGAATTGGCATTTTCAGATCAGGGGACAGGCTTTGCTGGTCCACCAACCGCACTAATCTTTACGTGGTGAACGAGGCTGCTGGCGTCGGTGCCACATCCGTTCGCAGTTGGACGTCTCTATGCACAGCAGCGAAAGTCGACCGCGCGGCTACCCAGAAGGCTCGACACGCGTGACGGGATATCGAGGTCATCTTTAACAAGGCGAGCGTACGGCACTGCCGGGTGGGCTACTTCACCGCACGACTAGCTTGACTGGCTAAATGTCGCGCAAGTTCACGGCCGTGCGGATGTGTTTGATGCGGCACCGATCTGAAAGCGCGGGCCACGTTGACCGCTAGTGCCTTCGGATTGTCGAATCTGGGGCGCGCGTTCGATCTGCAGGTTATCGTCTGCGTAGAAGCCAGCGGGATACGGACGCGGCGTCGAGGATCGACGCTGTGATGCCTGGCCCTGACCCTACGGATCCGATGTTCATCGGGCAGCGCGTGTCGGGATTCGTCGGAACGGAACTGTCGCGGTCGCCTAACTTTCCGCGGTGCGGATTGCAGACCACGGCGACGGTAACCACGATCCCAAGTGCTACGGCGATCACGGCCAGCCTAGGTGATCCGGACATCACCAATCTGCCAGAGGGATTGATTTCAAACATCAACAGCCTGACCATGGACTACTATACCCATGTTGCCGCTTGATGTGGCTGACCCCGGCTTAGCTGGGACGTCCGTTATTGTGACGGATCAGTGTCGGCGATGGTGTGCTCTTTAACTATGGTCCCTCGATGCACGCTTAGCGCCCGTTTCAAACGAGAACCGCTGGGGGGGGGGACAAAGACCTGGGTTTCACGCGGTTGGTCTCTTTAGCGCCTTCGACTTCCATTGCGCGCAGGCAACATTCTCGTTTGCGCAGGACATCGTTGATGTGTCGATGTAACAGCGATCATAACTTTGACTGGCCGCCGACGGAAACGCCTCGCTGACCCGCTATCAGTCTTGGTTCGTTGGCACCCAAAGCCGATCCGGGGCTGACCATCGGTATCGCGAATGGACCGGGTTATCGGTGGCCAGTGCCGAGCTGGTGTTCGCGAGCATTAATTCAAAGCTAATCCGTACTGAGCCACGCGGTTTACTTTGGCTGAAGGCAACAATCGATACCCGCGACCTGAAGGGTGAGGTGATCGACGCGACGCTGAACAATGTACGCTTAGCTGAACACTGCCGGATCAAAGGCAGCCTGAACCCGACTGAAGCGTTCTTGACTGGAACCAAGCCGTAACCCTGATTCCACCGAATGACGACAACAGGTAGCCATTGATGCCGCCACTTACGACGTGCTTCGCCACGAATGTTAACGGGCTTGTGGCACCTGTATACAGTACCGTTCTCGACATGGACGCGACGGCGTTGCGCTTTATGCATGCAACAATCATCCATATTTCATCTATGCCCGCGTGAAGCATCGCTTGTATCCGAGCTGAATGTCGCAGCGCGGACGCTGGATGATGCCACGACCTTTAACCAATTCTGCTGCTGCGCTTGGCCTTGCAATGTCGCGTTTTTGCCGCAACGTGGTGCCCACTATTGGACGGATTGCAGTCGGTTCGCGTGACTGGCCGTGGACCCTGCCAGCAAACGCACCGGCGTACGCTAAAATTGAACAGCCTTGCGTTTGCTGGTCAAGGCAAAGCCGGACAGTCCGCAGCGACAACGCCATTGCGCTCTTGGTATGCGTATCAAGGCTAGCGGGACGCCGCGCTAGCTGGGGTCGAGGCTTGAGCCAGCGGACGCTGAATGTTTGCGGTAAAACGCATCGGACCGAATTGGCCCACTAACAGCACACTTGATTTTCCATGATACGACATCTGGAATGTCACGTGCGTAATAAACCGCAATCCTTTTGACGATCTGGATCAACGGCATTCGAAGTTGCGCGGATCGCTTTACTGGGGTAGAGGAATAGTTTTATCTCGCGAAGTTTGCATTCCGGCAAAGCACGCCCTGCCTGATGTGGTTGCTGTCGGATGGCGCGCGCGAACGTTCGCGCTGACTTGTCGGTTTGCGCGGGAATAACATCTTTGTCGGCACGGGCTATGATTTAACCAGGCCTCGAATGCGCGGACAGATCTGTCGACTTGAGAATCTCGAAAGGTTCGTGCGCTCGCACTACTTTTTTGACAGTCCTGTTGATGCGCAACGGGTCTGCCGGTTGCCTTAGGCGCCCCAAACGAGAGGGGCCTACACCGCGCTGAACGCCGGCGGAGGGACGATTTTTTTTGCAAGTTGCTGGGCATCGATTGGGCTGACGCTTGGCGGCCTATGACTTTGAAGTTTAACAATATTAAACGGGCGTCCATATCGGGCGGACGATTTCAAACTTGATGCCAATAAACCTGATTGTAACCCACCGGACCTTGATGCTGCCAATGGATGTGAAACGCTTGTCGATGGCCGCCGAAATCCTTTGGAGGTGACGGCTTTGGCCGTTTATCACCATTGACCAGTAATTGTCTTTCCTGTTTTTTCTGGGGCAAATGTGGGACCTTTCTCGAAAAGGATGGGTTGGTTCCGCTGCCACCCACTGATTCGACAGCCAGAAAATTTTTGCGTTGGACCGCAGTATTCAAAAGCGGCCAGGCAAAAAACCATTTCAACCCGCTTTTTTGTTGGTTGTAAGGGGGGCGGGGGCCGTATTTTTTCCGAAAGCTAAGGGGATATTTTCCGGAAAAAAACCGATTTTTCCCTTCTTTTTCCCTTTTACCCCTTTTTTTGTTGTGCGTGT
>Ga0163217_1066648_pt1 | contig 10512 bp, 7 predicted proteins | sample SynspAceP_FD_185933 | JGI IMG/M metagenome (GOLD analysis project Ga0163217, IMG submission 185933) | Saline lake microbial communities from Ace Lake in Antarctica - Synechococcus sp. Ace-P (PacBio error correction) | ecosystem: Environmental > Aquatic > Non-marine Saline and Alkaline > Saline ... | reverse complement strand
ACATTGGCATTTGGGCCTTCAACGGCCGCACTAGGCTTTTCTCTTCGGTAGCTGTTCCGACGACCCGCTCACACATTCGCGCACCCCCCAGCCGCTTTCACACAAACTGGGACGTTCTGCCAACTTCGAAGGTTATTTAGAATTCTTGCATGAGAGCAACAACGCGTATGCGCTGAAAGCAGGGTTCAGGTCAAGTTTCACCTCCATGGGACTGGGAGTTGGTGGATGCGTGTTTTTCGTTCAGACTTTTCGAACCGTCCGCCTGGGACCCGTTTAGGTCGGTCTCCCGATTCCGCCAAAAATTTTCATTTACCCATCCCGTCAGATGCAACACCCCCCGAGATAGCGGGCCCGAATTTCCCGCCCAGCCGGAAACAACCATGCTAGAGGGGCGGGCCGACGCCGGGAAAAAGGGGGAAAACCAAGCACGTTCAATGGCCGGCAACAGGGCATAATTCTTGCCTCGATTCAACGGGAAAGGCAATCTTCCAAAACGCAGTTACTTTTGCACGAAAGGGGAGGCCTCAATTTAAAAAATAAGTCAACCTCCCGGCGTGAGGACCGGAATATTCCAACCCGCCTGCACGCCAGAGTCATCGAATTCGCCAGAACTCGGTCGGCAAGGCAACCCGTCGGTCGGTGTGGAAGCCAGACCTTCCCGTTCGCGGGGCGATGCGTCTTCGGTCGCCCTGCACGGCCAAGCAAGGAGCGGGCATTCAATGCGTCGTGGGCCCAGGCTCGGCTCCTGAAGTCAGGTTCCCCGACCGATCAGACAGAAATTATTCCGTTGCAACGGGCCCACGGCCCGCAGGCGGGATTTCCCCTTCGCCAGGAACCATGTGATACAGCCAGGGAATTCAAAGATAGTCACATTGAGCGACATTCACATTATCTGCCCCGTGGTCAGCTTGCTCGGTCAAAAAATCATCAGCCCCGAAAGAAGGATAGTCAGCCACGTGCTTGAGTTCATTGCTATCTAGCAGCAGTGACGAAACCAATCAGTGTGAACCCCGTCGAACGCTTCTTGAACCTATCGTTGAAATACAGCTTCAAGAAGGAGGATAAGGATCGTGGCCACGCCCCGTAAGTAGTCCCCTCGCCACGGCCGAGGGGTTACCACTGGCCTACTGCACATGCGGCTGAGCTTACACACTTACCTGACAGGGGAATTGGTAGAACGTAATAGAGCCATTCGTATTTGGAGGAAGCACATTATGATTACTTTTGCTATTCGGCGTGCTTGGATTTTTGTGGCAAGTCGATTATATGCTGCTTGCACTCAGAATGGCGTTCCCTCCCGGCGGCGTGTTGATAAGTACGGCTCGCGTCACGCCTTGCTAAGATCCATGGCAAGAAGCGTGTGCACGTTCCAGCGTGGTCCGCCGACAAAATTTACCGTTGCAGAAGCGTTCGGACCCTGCGAACATCTCCATTAGCGTAGTCACACAATTAACTACGGCCAGTTGCATGAACTGTATCGTCTCTCATGTAGGTCTTGTTTCAATAAAACCTATTTGTTTCTCGTGAAACCTCCGAGAGTATGGGCGGAAGAACTGGGTGACAAGAGTCGCCAAAAAGTCGCGGCATCGACGCTCCACGGGAGTTTTCAGTTGTCCGTGCTGTGCGGCGAGACCCGCCGAAGAGGAAACTACGCAAGATCGCACAGCTTACGTTCGCGCGCCACCCGGAGAAGCATCGATTTTGGCCTTTCCTCCACCAAGCAACAGCGACCGCCATCGCGCGCGAATACGTTTCCGCGCGTTACCGCGAGTGGGCCTGGATGGGGCTCTTCCTCTCTCACTTCGCGCCACTGCGCTTCGCGCTCACCGAGGTACGGAAGTAGGTTTCACTTTGCTTGCGTTGCCGGAGTAGCTAAATGACCCCATAGACAGGGGTTTTCGCAGAGAAAGTTCGAAGCTCGCCGCGATTCGAAATGTGGCTCCGCGCTCGCGCTTCCACGCACGGTCTCGGGGTTGGGCCGTCCCGCCTTTGCACGATGGCCAATCCATACCCTGGATGGGGTGCTCGGCGGAGTTTTGCAGAGACAAACCAGTATGAAGTTTTCTCGCACGCGTATCACTGTTAGTTTCGGAGCGCGAACCGATCGAAGATTGATCATACGTCCAACTTGAGTGCTTTCGCCAGATTAGTTTGGTGGGGTACCTCGTATTTCTTTTGGTGGACAATCGGACCAAGTACCGCCAGCCCTTCCCTGCGATAGCAACGCGCGCGCGGCTCGCCATCACGGGTGGCCGCCTGCCGGGCGGGGCGGTTGGATTTGAAAGACACCCGCAACCAGCGGAATTTTCCGATTCAGCAGCTCGAACTTCGCAGGAAACCGCTTTTCTATCCCTAGATCTTTTAGCAGTGAGGGCCGAGAAGGAAGCGCCTCGCGCGTAGCTTGGAAGCGACCGGCGGGTCTCACCGAAAGTGCTTTGCAAAGTCAACAGGTCGCTCGTTGTCGCGGGCGAGGTTCCATCGATTCCGCGCGTGATCCCTCTTCGGGGGGTTTGGCAGTGACATGCTGACTTCGAGATGTGGCCAGGCCACTTGACTTCACGAGGAAAATTCGTTCCTCGCTGGTCACTTTGCAACAGTGTCAGTTTTGGCGGCTTGTTTTGCGGGGCGCACCCGGCAGTGCTTTCTTCGATGGGCTTCTCCGCGCTTGGGTCAGCATGGTTGAATTCCTAAGGTTCGTTCCAGCTTTCCGAAAGTTCCGCGCGGAGGCGGTTTGGAATTGAAGGGATCTTATTGCGGTTGGGAGTGGAGGAACTTGCGGCCGTTTGGGAAGAACTATTCGGCGCGGGTTATATTTCCCGGTACGAGCTCAGAGACCGGCCTTTCACGCTTCAGGAACAGAGTGGGAAAACATTGCGGGTTTCATTATATACAACACGCGAATCGGGTAACTTCTCTCGTACACCAGGAAAAATCGTGCGCAGGGGTAAACTGTGAGGTACGTCAGGAGCGAAGGAATTGAAGAGTTATAAACAAGCATGAAATCAGTTGATCCGCGGAGAAACGGAGGAGGCGGTGTTGCTCGCATTTTTCCGCGCAGCACGAGAGCACGCGTGGGTCGGTGCCCAGAGATTTCCGAGTCGCGCGAGGTTTTTCCATGGGCTCATGTCTTGTGATCAGCAAGGCTGTCCCCACTCGCAGTGTTTGATGGAAACGTAGAATCGGGTTCTCGGGTGTTGGACACACCGAAAAATTCCGCCTGACGGGGGGGACCCGTCGGCGCGCAATTTGGTCGCACCGGTTTTGCAGGAAGGGACGCTGGCGACCCCGAGAATCTCCCTCTGTCGTAGGGGGCACGCTCTGCAGAGGTCGACTTGCGTTTGTTCGGGTTTACGTTAAGATGTTCCACCACGCTCCTACTTACAGGGCACCCATCTCGGTTGGACACGGGGAAAGTCATGGAGATAGACACGGAGATAAAAAACCAGGTTTGGGGAATCGAAGGAATGAAGAGTTTCTTGACGTAAAGAAAAATTTAACCCAATTTTGCTTCGCTCAAGGACCCTATGCGGCGGAGGGTACCGGGAACGCTCTCGCTCTGCGTAGTCCACTGAAGCGTTTCCGTGCAGGGGGAAGGCGTAGGCCAGCTTAAATTGAGCTCGAAATCTTCCGAGTAAACTTCCTATTATCGATGACAAGACCCTGACAGATCGCGCGCTCGTGCTTCATGGGCGCGTGAGTCGGAGTGTGGGAAAGGCCACCAAGCTTACATAACGTTTCTTGCTCTCTCTCGGCTGCAACTCCGCGCTTCTGGACATTTTGGCGGCGTACGCAAGAACCTGTGGCTGCGCTATGCGTTGTGCGGGGAAATTACCCACACATCCCAGCGACAGAAGCCAGGATGTGCAAGTCCCAACCTGTTGAGAGTCCTGTGGTCTAATTGGTCGCGCTCCCGGCCGGACAGATCGCACCACAACGGGCCAGGGGGCGACCCGTGACGGAAACCTACCTCCCCACGCGTGCGGCAATTGCTCTGCACAATGGAATGGGCAACGCAGGAATTGTGCGCCGTGAATGTGCTGGTATTGCTATAGGTACCGTTCGTACGCGCCTGGGAAGTTAACGTCGACGGCGGCAGGTGAGACAGGCTACCAATTGCTCAGGAACTGAACACGAGGGAGACCGCGAGTGCGCGGTCGTAGGAAAGGACTAGGGCCACAGAGGAGGTGCACGCGCGAGACCGATCTCGACCGCTTCGCAGAAGCCGGGAGAATCGGGAAGATACCTCGGTCTGGCGGGCGTGCGCATGCGGACAACAGGTTCAGGGGACTATCCTTGGAGGCGTTACTCGCGAGTTTAGTCGTTGTTGGATCACGTCAACCGAAGAGGTCTCGCGCTGTCCGGGATTACTCAAATCGGGGCACTGAAGACAAGGGCAGGCCCGCAGTGGGGGCGTTCGACCGACGGGTCAATGGGGGATTACGAAGGGACGGTGACATATGTACGGATGCTCGTACATCACGAGAACGCCCTTCATGGGCCGCAGTCCTCACCGCGGAGGCCCTAATTTGCGGAGCGAAAGGCCCTTAAGAGGGAATCCTACCTTTCCCTCACGAAGCCGGATCAGCCGCTGACGAGAAGAACGGTCCAGCATCGTGAGAAACCCGATCGCGGCGCGAATCGGCCGGTTAGCTGTATGCGGATAGACCGCATCCGACTACAGACGTGATCCGAAGATTGCCAAGATAGCGGCCGGCCTGGTCTGGGTGGTTGGCAGTGCATATCGTGCCTTACGAAAAGACTTTTGTCAATTTTTCGAGCCTCGAGTGGGCATCTTCGCCGGGCCACCCAAGGTGCGAAGTCCATAGACGACATAATCATGGCCGCCCTGGCTCTCTGCTCATGTCGGAGATACTCTCGAGCACGGTGACCACAACTACGTTGAGGTTCGGTTATGGAAGAGTGTGTCTCTGGGGGCTTTTTTGGCGCGCGGGCCCTCGACAGCTCTCTGACTAGTGAGAGAAACTATGGGTGGTTGGCTTTCGTTACGGCTCTAACGCGGCATGCATCCGGCTTACATTCCGCCGGCTCGCTCGCTGCGATAACTGTACTCGACTCCACCATAATGGCATTCACCTCGACGCCAGGGCGCTCGCGCTCGACCGTGGGGCGAACCTAACATGGATCGACCAACGCCGTCGGGGGAACCACCAGGAGCAAAAGAAGAAAGGCCGTGAACTCATTCCTCCACTGAGCCTCAGCCAGACGCTGTTCCCGGTGCCAAAATTCTCTTGTGTGCTCTTGAACCTCGTATGCGCGACTTATACGTCGGGCCAACGGTAGGACCGAGTCGAAAGAAAGCGGCGCGCTCGACGGCGAGGAAGTTGTCCGTTTGAGTCCGCGGAGCCCGTTACGCCCGACAAACGACTTTGTGATCGCGTCTGAACCGCCCCTTCTACTCTATCCGCATCGGCACGTACCAATATCAATACGACCGCCCGAAAGGAAAATCGAACCGGGAACGCCCACATTTGCCGCGGCGCAAGGAAACGACCTACGCCTGGGATTTCCACAACAAACCTGATTCGAAGTGTACCCGAGAAAAAGGGACCGCGCGGATGCGGAGCGATGGTTTGGTGGAACTCCGCACTTGCGGCTTTTGGAGGAAGTTCGGTTTTGAGCGCTTTGTATTGACACGACAGAGCGATTCGCGCAACGCGTTGATTCGAGTTTGGCCCGCGGCGATGCAGGCCCAGGTTGGCAATCTGCAGGTCTCTCGCAGGGGGCTCGTGGAGGGGAACACGATTCGTGGCCCGAGAAGACGTTACGTTTTCTTGTGTTTCAAATCCGCCCTTGCGACTGTTTCGGCACCCAGGACCAGTAGGCTTTTTCCACTATCTCGCAGGGGAGACAAACGATCCGCCGCACCGAGAACGAATGGTGGGCCCGATACAATATGGCGACAGAAATTAGCTTTGCAGGACCGTTGCGAAAAGCCTACGAGGACGTCCGCCCCCACGAACTCGATTTGGTTGAGGTGGGAAGTTGGTAAAGCAAGTTGGGAGAATTCTCAGGGCGGTGGCTTCCCTAGTAGTATCCCGAGCGTTTCTCGAGGTGCGCGAACACAACATGATCGCTACTCTGAGATAGCAATTTTGTGACCGGCGCGGCATGGCCAAGAGATGTTTGGTTTGCATTTTACACGCTTCGAACGTCGAGCACCGGCAGTCTCTTGAGGCGGCTGGCACCTTCGTCTACGCCGCGCGCTTCAGTTCCGCATTTGTTGGAAAAAGTTTACGGTGCCACGGACGCGCGATAACTTTCACCCCTGTTTACGTATCCCACGAGATCGCCTGCAGATTTCGGGCCGGGCACCTCCAAGGGAGGCAGGCCGTCATTTGAGTTAGGGGCGCTCGGTCGGAATTTCTGTTTGCGGAGCGGGCGTGCAAGGCATGTACAACGACCGGCGCTCTCCCTACCCCGCGCGCGATCTCACTCGCGCAACCTCCCGCGGGCACGGCTTTTCCCGGCCCGGGATCAAGAACCCGCCAAGAAGCATAACGTGCAGTCTGAAGAGGATGGGAAACGGCGAACTCAGGCGGCGGACCACAATTCTTTATACCCCCGCCACCGTCCGCGAACGTCGGGTCGGCGCCGAACGACTGAAACCGGAGCTTCCGCGGGCTTCCTCCGACAACCGCGCGCGCCGTATCTCTCGAGCACCCCACCCGAGATGCGCCCCGCCACCAGCCTAGACATATTCGTGACCTCGCTTGGTGACGCAGTTTCGCTGGGATGGAAGGAAAGACGTTTTTCTTACCTCGCGAATGGCCAAGCGCTCTTGGCTGGAGGGGGGCAACGCACGGCAAGAAGTGGTTCCACACCTCCTGGCCCGGTGGGACGGGTAATATTCCGGGTGCGATCTTCGCCATGGCTCATAGGAACCCCACTGGCGACGAAGTACCGTCGCCGGACGCCGCGTGAATTGCTTCCGACGCGGGCGGTCCTTCCGGGGGCACCTGTGTGCGAGGACAACTCAAATGACACCCTGCAACCCGGGGAGGATTACAGGCCCCGCTCCGGGAGGAGCTCGCGGTGAAGCAAGGTGTTCCGATAGCGTGAACGTCTCACGTTGCCTCGATAGCCGGATGGGATTGGAATAACGGCGAGCCCAGGCGGGGGCAGCGCGTTACAGTCCTCTTTCTCCCGTCGAGTCATCTGCAGGGAGCCCAAAACGCCACTCGCGAGTCCCGCCCGCGAGCCGCCAGTTGAGCCGGTGGCGGTACGACCCGGCAAACCACGTTGTCGATTTGGGTTGCTTCGCGCAGGGAGGGAGATATTCTCGGGGCGAGGGGTCGCCAGCGATCTGCTCCGAAACGGATTTTTTAGATTCAAGCATCGACTGGGCCGCGGTGGACCGGTGGCCAGGGTTTGCGGGTGCGACGCAGCGTAATCTTTTGTAGGCCCAAATCCCGGAGTCGGCTGTCCGCAGACTTCGCCGGCGTTCGGGGTTGTTTTATCCGGGATTCATGTCGCGAGAGGCGTGCGCTGCCCATCGGTGGCTTGTATCGATACGGAAATCGCTGACGAGGTCCGGTGTTCCGCCCAAATTTTGCAATTCTCGCGAGGAGCGACATAGCGCGAGGTCCGCAAGCACGATTCGTTCACTCGCGAACCCGCCGTCGTTACCAGAACCGGCCTTGCGGGAGGCATCGCGGCCCGCGAAGTCGCCAGCGAATCGGTTTTACTTCATGGGGCGGAGGGGATTGGAGTTATCTTTCGGGCTGCGGATGCCCGGGCAGCCCCCCTTCGTGCTCGGCTCTTCAGTAAGAGGGGAGTTGGGCAAGGGGGCAACAGGTGCAATCGCGTTTCGTTCGCCGAACTCGTCTGATCTCGCTCGAGGGCCGAGGAAGCTGACCGTCGGGGCTGTAGTTGACTTCAACGGAGTCTGGCAAAGCATGGGACTCGGAGTGGGTGAGTAATACGCTCAGCATGTCTTGAGGTTTGGGTTCACGTTTCGCTCCTCGGTCCTGCCCATACCTAGAGGCTTGAGGGCGCGGCCGACGGTGTTCGAGGAACTTTCGGCGATGAGAATCGGGGGCGGATGTTGGGGCCGGCCGGCGGTTCTGTATTCCCGCGTTCAGGATCAGACGACCGCTTCAGCGGGTCAAGCTCCGTGTGGCGTGCGCGCACAGCGTGTCTCGGAAGAGAAAGTCTTTGTGTACTTTTTCAGCTGGCTTACGTTGCTTGAGATTGGCGTTGACTTGTTCAAATTGGGTGTACTACTCGTTTTGGGCTGGGATGGGCCGACGAACGAAACGGCTGCCCCGTTCGGGCAGGCTCGTGAGGCGTTGGGTTTTTCCTTCGTCGCGTCATCGGAAAGGGGGAAAGGTTTCCTCTGGCTGTGGTTTTGGAATCCGGCAACCCTGCTTTTCTGTCGAACGGGAATGGAAATTTCCGCCTCCGTTTACGACCACATTGTGCCGAGACACTCCAAAACAACGTAGCGATCCTTTGGGCCGCTGAGGTTCCAGGTGGACATTCGCAGGCGCGCAGCAAGAAGGGCAGGGGGCACTGAGTTGGAAGGCAGGTGCTTGGCGAATAAGCGGGGCCCCCTTGTTTGTTTGTGTTGCTTCGTATATTTTGTGGATAGTTGTGATGTTTTTACTTTACGGCTTTCGCGAAACCAAACACCGTTCCCGGAGGTATTGTTGTTCGCCACACAACCGCCGAGCCGGGGGAACCATACTACGAGTACTCTCTCAGTGACGCGCCCATCGCAAGCCGAAAAGTGTGATATCGAACCTCGGGTCTTGCTAACGGTCGCAAAACAACTCGCATCCAATATCTGATTTGATCAAGACGAAGAAACGTCAGCGCGGCCTCTGTGTGGGATTCTTCCTCTTGTTACACTCTTCAAGACAAAGGAAATCGAAATGGGAAAATCCTGGTTGTTTGGACATATGTCTCTGTTTCTCGGCCAGACCTCCAGTTTCTTGGGCGCGCTGGTACATAGCCCAACTTTCGACTGATCGCGAATCCCTGCCAATACGTTCTCGCGGCGTATTCGGTGTCGCTTTGCCGCGAACGGCGGGTACAGCAAACATCAAGAGGAGACAATTCCTCGAGAACAGACCTCGATTTTTGAGGTGTGATGGGTGAAGGATCGTTTGGGTCTGCGTTTGTTTTTCCAACGAAAAAGCGCCTGAATATCGCCCTAGTACGTGGGCGCGCTTCGCGGGAATTTGGAACTCCTTATACCAACTAGCGCCCTACATCAAAGGGTTTGGCCTGCTCGCGGGAGTGGCCTCGCGCGCGACGAACGACCTTGGGGGTGTTGGGCCAAACGCGTGAGATGCGGAATTCCGCGTTTCCTGGCCAGGTCGAGCGCAAAAACCGAGTGCGCAGAGGTGTTCCACGTGTTGTCACTCTGCAACTTTAATCCGAGATACGCGCGGAGACGCTCGGTTTTTTTACGAGTCAATATTCAATCCGCCGGTTTAACTCTGAGCACACTGGTGGAATCTGCTGTTGGGGTTTGCGGTTCTCGGCTTAGTCTGCTCAGGCTCTCAGTACTTGCGCGACGGCGAGAGATGTACTGTTTGATCGGGTGCTCTTTTTCGGAGAGTGCCTGAACGGGTACAAAAACCTTTAGGGTCTGTCGGTGTCCATTCCTTCGCGTCTCGCGCAGGCCCCGTGGGACAATTGCAATGTGTATAAGCACGGTAACTGCAAGTATCTCAGGACGCATTAACTCAAGGTAGTTCGTTCGCCATTGTTTTTTTTTCCATTTGGAGGTCGTTGAACAGTATAAAACTTGGCGCGGGCAAACGTGCCAAAAATTTGGAACCGGACGCGTGTGTTAGTCCTGTATTGCTATCGTTGGCACCGCTAATCGGATTTGTTGGACGCGGTTTAGCGCCTGATTCGACGTTACCGAGGCGGTGCGTCATAGTCCCAGATAAATATATTCTAAGCTTCTGTCGGCATCGCAGTTCCCCACAACCACTTGAACGTCCACTGGCGGACGGGGGACCCTGCTCTTACTGCGGCGAAAATAATATAAGCCAGGGTTGGAAGGAATCCCTGTGGTCTAAAGACCCCCGAATAATCTCGAGCGTCTCTTTTGGCGTAGCACAACCGGTGGTTTGCAACCGCCGAAAATCAAGAAGGGCCGTTGTCGCTAACCGCCCCAGAGATCGCGCTGCGAAATTCCTTAGGGTTATAACGCCCAGATCGCGCTGCACCGGGGAGTCAATGGACTGTCATGTAGCGACTCGCCAGGAGTTTGGTTTCTGCTGGGATTATCCAAAACAGCCTGTGGACTTTCGGAGTTACCTGTAATTGAAGGTGTCCGGCCCGCTGATATGATTGGTGTTTTCCCTGGGCATTTCCTGGCCTGTTACCGCGGCCTCCGTGAAACCCGGCGGCGTGCCCGGAAAAACCAGCCATTTCATACTTTGTCTCTCGGGTGAGGAAACAATCCGAAGGAACCGTTGGCCAATGGAGCTGTGGCCGGCGCCTGTGGGAGTGCCGTAAGAACATTTGCGCCCC
>Ga0163217_1091610_pt1 | contig 10513 bp, 11 predicted proteins | sample SynspAceP_FD_185933 | JGI IMG/M metagenome (GOLD analysis project Ga0163217, IMG submission 185933) | Saline lake microbial communities from Ace Lake in Antarctica - Synechococcus sp. Ace-P (PacBio error correction) | ecosystem: Environmental > Aquatic > Non-marine Saline and Alkaline > Saline ... | reverse complement strand
TCTTTGGTTTTGGTGAACACGAATCACGCCGTCGTCTCTTCGACTTCGAGCAAACCGGACGAGACGTCCATTTTTTCACGCAGCGGAACGAACAACGCACGTTGGCGGATCCGACTCGGCCGTGACGGTTTTCTTCTTGATCGTGATTCCGTGCCGTCGTTTCAATACTCGTCGGCGTGTTGCGGATCGGCCGGGCAGGGTGCCGAGAAACCAATTGCGACCTGGCGATCGGCGGTGTTTTTTCGAGCAGGAATTGGACGTCTTCGAGGAATCCCATGCTTCAACATCTCGTCGGCTTTCGTCGAGCACGAGGCAATCAGTTTACCCAAAATCCAACGTGCCCACGATGGACGTGATCGATCACGCGTCCGGGCGTGCCCACGACGAACTTGAACGCCTCCGCGAAAGTGTTTGAGTCGGTTCGTAATCTTGCCGCCGTAGATTGCCGCGACGGAGAAAAACCAGGGACTTTCGCGCCGTAGTCGAAAACGATTTGGCGAGCTGATCGCGAGTTCACGCGTCGGGCGAGCACGAGACCTGCGGGTGGAATTTGCCGCCTGTGTCGATCGTCGTAAAAATCCAACGCAACGCGCGGTTTTTCCGGTACCGGTTTGCGATGAGCGAGCCACGTCGCGGTCCAGCGAGCATGTTGAGAATTGATTCAGATTGGATCGCGTTCGGATGTCGTAACCCGAGGTTGATGACCGCTTCGAGCACTTCAGGGCGAGCGCGAAGGCGGCAAAAACCGGGTCTGGAAGCCGCCCCGGACTCGGTTCCGACGCCGACTGCGTTTCGGCTTGTTGTTGAGTTGGGGTCGGGCCCGACGGCAATGTTTTTCGGCTACGAACTGGTTCAGCAAACAAACAGTCCAGCAAACCAACAGTCTCGGGCAACGACAGTCTCTGGCAACGACAGTCTCGGCGAACAAACAGGTCTCAGCAACAACAGTCTCGTAGCAACGACAGTCGCGGCAACGACAAGTCTCGGCGAACGGCAGTCTCAGCAACGCAGTCTCAGCAACGACAGTCCTCAGCAACGGCAGTCCAGCAAACAACAGTCTCGCAAACGCGCAAAGTCTCGGCCAACGCAGTCTCAGCAACGGCAGTCTCAGCAACAACCAGTCTCAGCAACGGCAGTCTCAGCAACGCAGCTCCCGCAACGACAGTCTAGCACCACAGTCTCGGCAACCAGTCCAGAACGGCAGTCTCAGCCAACGGCAGTCTCAGCCAACAACAGTCTCGCAAACCAACATCCTCAAGCAACAACAGGTCTCGGCAACAACAGTCCCAGCAACGACAGTCTCGGCAACGACAGTACCAGCAACGGCAGTCTCAGCAACAAACGGGTCGGAAATAAACTGTTTCAGCAGCAACCGTCAGCAGCAACCTTTCAGCAGCAACCGCTCGAAGCAGCAAATGGATCAGAACAGGCAAACCGGTTCAGTCGCAACAAACGACGGCAGCGATGACTGATTCCGCCGCCGCCAGCTCGTCGATTTCCCCGGCGGGCGACGAGCAAATGACTTCGACTCGGGTTCGGGACGACACGTCGCGAGACACTCCAGACTGAATTCCTTCGGAGTAACACGCGGCAGCAGATCGTGGGATTCGCGGGCGTGCGGATACATGCGGACTCGTCGGGAATACTCTGGGTCGGTGAGCTCGGCCACTCGACCGACGTTTTCGATCCGTCCGCTCCACCTGACATCCATGACGCTTCGAATTCATGATCGGTCATGGTTTCGATTCGGATGGAAGGTCAGACATCCAAGGAAAGCGATTGCCGAAGCTGTCAACGTCCGAGGACCGCGATTTCCGACCGGCAGCTTTCCGAAGTGGGTTCAGAGTCAAGACCAAAAAGTGGATTCTCGGGTGAGGGTGAAGCTCGACATGATTACTTGCAGTGTCGCAAACAACCCATGACTGAACAGACGTCGCCCGCTGCGGTTGGGAGTTTCATCGGAGAGGGGGAAGGGCAGGGCGTGCGCGAAAAAATGTCGCGTCGGAATGCAGTCGATTGGACGACCGCCGAGGCAACAAAACCACAGAATCGCGAGGCTGCTTTTCACTTCCAGGCGAGTAGACGAGAAATTGTCCCACCCGTTGGATGATCCACTCGCACCTCGCTTTTTACAAAACAGCGAGTGATGGATCGTTAAGACTTGTCGAGCGTGACGAGGCGTTCTCATTCGGCCGGAGTTCTGTGGACCTTCCATGGCTCTTACGTCTGGGAAAGTCTAAACCAAAACTTCTCAAATTCAAATAGGAAGTATTTTTTGCAACTGGCGGCAAGTTACGTGAGCAGGGGAAAACTCGCTGAAAGCGAAGCCCAGGGCGGCCTTCCGATTGATCAAAAATCTGGTCCTCGTCATTCGAGAGAATCGACGGTGCCTCCTCTTGCAAAAAATCGAAAATATCCAGGACTCGCCTACTCCACGTCCACGACCACGACCGATTCCGTTCGGCGGACATTTCCGCGAAACACGAAGCCGCGCTGTATGGTAGTGGACGAGGCTAGAGTCCCTGGATTCCTGGATTGCTATGACTCGTAACTCGTCCCACTTAAGCCAGTTATTGTTTCGTGTCGCGAGCCGATTCGGATCTCACTGATTCACGCCTTGTCTTTCTCCAAAGCCGTCTCTTTCTCGAAAGGTTGGCCAAAACAAGATGCTGAGGGCTTTCGGATAGAAGTCCTTGCCGTAGTTAGTTCACCTCCTTTGATGACCGAGGCCCCGACGAGACCGGCGGACCAGTAGCAAGCCGTTTTCCCAGAACCGACGTCAAACGCGTCGAGTTTTTTCGCAGCGGACCAACCACCGCGACGACCGCAAAAGAAAACGTCGCCGCACCGTCACAACGACCGCACTCCAACGGTGCCAAAAATCGTGGCATCGAAAATCCAACGCGATCCCATCGTCCCGTATCCTTCTCGACACTTAAACGCCCCAACCCATCATCGTCGCGACATCGAGGACGCCGCTCCGATCAGCAAACACGCCAGCGGAATCGGGTGCCGAGGGCTTATATGGACAACGAAGGCCGCGCGCGAGACCAGCAATCGATCGGAAGTGGACGTTGCCGGGATGCAAGAATCCCTTGGAATGTCCAGACCCTCGAAAACGAGACTCATCTCCTCGACCGAAATCGTATCAGGAGTCGGCAGGGAGGCACCGCTACGTCGAGCATCGCGTCCTCGGGCCAATCGGCGCCCTCATCAATCCCACAATCGCACGAGCGCTAACTCGCCGGAGTTCAGGGGCCCGCCATGGCTGCCGCGGCGCATCAGCATGTCGTCGTCTTCCGTGATCATGTAATCGGCGGAACAAGGCAACTGCCCATGCGTCTTCCGCCTCAACTAATTCAAAAAGGTCGGATGCGTCGATACGAAATTTCATGGCTTCGTCGGGACCGTGGCATTCCAAACCAATGCTCACGGAAAATCGGTCCGATATCGGTTGGAAACTTCCACCACCGACCCTCCCTCATCGACCGCCATCCGTGGTTCTGCCGGGGCGTTAGGCGGATACGGTTGGTTTGCGGCGGTTTCTTCTGCGCCGCTGGCTCCGCGAGGTGTTTCACCGCCTCCCGACCGCTTCGCATTTCGCAGGCGAGATTGAAAGCGGATAGCAGGACAAATTCATCGCGATCGCGGAGAGAAACAAGGAGTTGTGACGTGGTGACAGTGGTGAATCCGTGCTTGCGGGTGGCATCCGAGGTGGAAGGGCGGGCGGTTTCTCGATTGAGACTTCTATATTGTATTAAGAGTCATCATTGTTAGTGAGTTCACCTTTCAAAACCAACCCATGCTAGCGCCTTCGCCACCCCGAAGACAATCATCTCGATTTTCCATCTCCACGCTTTCATAACGCTGCCCGTACCGCAGTTGAGGTCCGTAGATCGGTTTGATTGGCGGTTCGGCGTCGCTCAACCCTCACGTCCGAAAATCGGGTCATCTCGGCGAGGCCCCGTCCCTCGACCGCCGAAGAGGCGTTTCACCAGCGAAAGTGTCGTCTTCAAATCGAATCCGAAAATCTGGTGGAGATTGAGTCGAACGAATACTCCGTTGCGACTTTGACCGTGATGGTTTCGATTCTCGCGTCGGGCCGGGCAGATTGCCACCCAGCGGTGACGACTGCGCACAGCGATCGCGAGGAAAACATAAAGGCTAGATTCGGATTGATTGCTGTGACACGGCGAGAGGCTCCATGTAATGTGTGTGGAACAAAACGCTGCTGAAACGATTGAACGCTCGGCAAACGCTGGGGCAAACGCTCGGCAAAACGCTATTTGCAAACCCCATGCGATCGCCAAACCCCGTAAACCATAAACCTCCGGCGAGAAAAAATCACCCGACCTGAAAAAAGATCGAGTGACCGCCATGCATATCCCGTATTACTGGGTATCTAGTCCGCCTCAAAATTTGGCTGCCGATGGATTTTTGTGGTCTCGCAAAAGGCACCGCCGGGTAGGAAATGTTTTTTTTTCACCAACCAAAATAGAAACCACATGGATTGATCGCCCGAGGAACCAGATTGATCGCTGCGGGCTGCTGTTGGCGAAGCGATTGTTGAACGGTTAGTCGCATTCCCACGACAAGAGTTCGACAAACGGCGGCCATGATGAACGTCAAGACACCGACCCTGACGCAAGGCGACAGAGGTGTTCGTTTTCGATTCCAAGTGCAGGCCAACCGGCAAACGCGTGCAGAAAACGTCGCGATCATGTTCACCCCCAGGTTTCGATCCCGGGACGATCCTGGGTAGCCGACGCGATGCAACTCCGCGCCGATTGCGTCTTGCGAATGCGAAATCGCAAAAAACGCGACTCGCTGCCCGCACACGCTCGCGGTCGGGTTGGTGGTTGCAAGAACAAATGGCACGCGGCGCGGTAAACGGCCCAATTTATCGATTCCTCGGCGGTTTGAAACTGATGCGTCGCAGCGGGAAAAAACCAGTTTGTCGACGAATTGCTGCGACGTGCCAAGAACGCGCTGTCCGGAAGTTAATCGAAAGTGAACCGAGCGGATTGCAATGGCGACTTTCGCGTGAACTCGCGTCCCAACCACGCCGTTGATGATCACGCCCTACGAACAACGCCTTCGCAAAGCGCAAGGGATGGACGCGGGGGTCGCGAAGTCCGCAGTTTCGATTTACTCGAGCAGAACCTGCTCTCCAATCGCTCGACAGCCAAGTGCGTCGCTGACATCGGTCCCAACCCACGGTTTCGCGAAAATTCATACGGACATGTCGGCGCTTTGCGTTTTGCTCGCCGGTCACGAAACGTTGAGTGGGGATGGATGCGATGCGGAACCAGTCGAGGTCTTCAGCAAAGCCAATCAGCCTGACGGTTCACCCCGGTCGAAATCGAACAGAAATGAAATCGTCCGGCAGTGCGTAAAAAACGTCCAGCAGTGCCACGAACCACCCTGGAAAGAAAAAAACGGCACAACAAACCCCCGGCGCAAAACCACCGGGACGAAAGTAAAAAAACCGTACCAAACCAAGAAAAACCGCGCGATCGAGAATCGTGCCGAACTCGTCGGACCCCGCCATGAAGCCCCCAACCGCTGCTTACAGACAGTGCCCGACCGTGTTTCAGACAGTGCCGCGACAGTGTTACAGACAGTGCCGCCGACCAGTGCTACAGACAGTGATATCCCGACTCCTCTAAGGAGAGCCGTCTCGAAAACCCATTCCCATCGTCACGGTCGGATCCTCCACGCAACACGCCCCCCCCCCCCACCGAATCACCGCGACGCTCGGCACATCGACACCCTGACCATCTCGCCGGAGGAAAACATCACGGTTCAATTCAACCGCGACTCGCCGTCGAAGGCACGATTTGAACGTGCGCGTGAATGTGAGGTTCATTTTCGGTCACACCAGCCCCGTCGACGCTCGTCGTGTGGTGCTCGCGATCACAAGCACAATCGCATCGTCGTTATGCACGTTGATCGATTCCGCGGCCAGCCGGTCTGTCAGTTTTTGTGCGGATGATTTCGCGACACGATGCTCGATGAGCTCTCGCGGCAAAAGACTCGCCTTGTCGGCTGGTGTGATCGAATTCACTCATTCACGTCTTCCTTGCCGCCGCAACTCGCCCGGCCCGATCGAACCAACGCCGGTCGAACTGATTCCTGCAAATGCGACCGCGTCCGGGTTGGCCGTTTGAAAGTCGCGTTGCGGGTCCATGAATCCGGTTCCGGGGACGCACCCGTGCCCGGCCAACCGCCCGAACTGGTGCCCTTTGAGTGACACTGGGCCCGGTCCGATTGCAACGTAACCTCGCCGACGAACTCCGAAGCCGCCCAATCGATTCATCGAACGATTCGGATTGAACAAACCTCTCCAGCGACGGGATCACGAATGGTCCGCGTCAGTGACACGCCGCCCTCGATCTGCTCGGTTCGATTTGCAAGACGCCGGTGAGAGTCGCACGGATTGTTTTGCCCGAGGAGGACGTTCCGCATCGCGGCGAAAATCACCCCCGAAATCCCTCCGCGTCCAAAATCGACATTTCGCCGGATTGGTCGCGTGACCGGGTCGGTTGACCATCGATGCGTCGGACGTGCCGGTGCGAGGAATCTGTTGCTACGCCGTTCGCGAGACCGGAACTCGTTCGCGTCGGCGACCGCAGTTTGCCAAAATCAGTGAGGCGTTTCGTCGTCGGCTAACCCTTTTGTCAGAACACCTTTGGTCGCCGAAAAAGCGGCAGTTAAAAATCCCCAATCGCCGTTTGCCGATGGGCCAAGAAGTACTCGGCGAGACGTTTCACCTCGAAGCCACTGCCGGCTTGGCACCAGTCGATCGAAGCGCTCGATTCGTTTAGCGAACTGAAACCCGGACCGACCCGAGGACTCGACGCGACGTTTGCGTGATTACCAACATCGAACGGATACCGATTGGTTGTCCCGTTGAGCCGTTGGGGTGTGGGCGGTGTGTTGCCGACGACATTGCGGTTTAGGCCAAAAACCGTGCAAAACCTCGGCATCCTGCTCGACCGCCGCCGAAGGTGGCCCCGGCACTCGATCCGCCCCACGAGCGTGGGTGAAACTGGGTCCGCAAGCCGCCAAGTGCGCCCCCTCTCTCAAACCCGTCGTTTTTACCGTGATGCGATCGCGATGAAGTGTTTCAAGAACTCCGGCAACGGCGATTTTTGATCGTCAGTTACCAAACTCATTGCAAACGCGATGCCAAACGTTCGCCTCCCGATCGTGGAACACGTTGTGCCTCGACGAAACCCAGTTCATTAAGAACTCGCAAACGAAAACCTCGCAAGCGAATCCGAACGTCGAGCGGATTGGCGAATCGGGCTGTGGGCACCCCTTGGAAAATCATCTCGGCGAGTGGTGGAAGTTTGTTCCGCACGCTCAGCCCCGGGATGCTCGGTCGTGGCAACATTCCGCACTCGGTTTGCCGAACCGATTCGAACGGACAACACGATTGCGGACCGGCGAGAGTCATTGGCCCGGTTGGTGCGTCCGTTTCAATTCCTGCGACGACCAAGGACCAAAGTGCTCAAAAATTGCCGCCGCGCGCACCGAAATTACCTTGCGTCGAACTCAGTGAGCGAGGCGAAACTGTTACGAAGACGCCCGCTTGGCCGCACTCGCGAACTGACCCATGGTCGCGGCATAAGCGATAAACCGCACGAAGGTCGACGGCGGATTCAAAAACGGCTCTCGTGGCTACGCGATTGCGTCAACTCGCCTGCCACCCGGCGATGTGAACCGACATGGAAGGGCACGTCGGCGAAAACTCGAATTGCTGCTCTTCACTGATTGACGAACTGCGTGACGGGACAGCCGCGCGCTCGTGTTCCAGTCAATTCGTCAAACACTCGGCATTGTTCGTTTGAAGTTCCGATAGCGACGTGCGGATTTCCCCTAGCAATACCTCGCGGTTCGACGCCCTCGCACGAACGTCAACGGCGCGTCGATGCGTTCGCAAAACGGCGAAGCGACCTCTCCTGATTTCGCTCAAAAGCCGGGTGGTACGGGACTCACCTTCACCAGCCGCCGACTACGTTCCTGCACCTCGACCCGTGGTGGAATCCGGCGGTCGGGATTCAGGCACCGACCGAGCCACCGCATCGGCCAGGAACGCCCCGTCACGGTGTACCGGCTTCGTCGCCGAAACGCACGATCGAAGAACAGTTCTACAATTGCACGGGATAAAGCGAACCTCGTCGCCGGCGTCCCTGGACGGCACCGACGCCGCCCGCGCCGATTTGCAAACCAGCGACTAATCAATTGATCAAAACGGGAGATGTCGTAGGTCAGCGTTAGCGGACAAGCGAAACAGTAACTGCGTCGTAGTGGAATCGCGGTAGGGGACTGCCGTTTGCCGCAAGCCCCCCGCACGATCCGGACGTGAAGTTTTCCCTCAACGGCTCTTTGCTCTGAGGCGAGCGTGATGCCGAATATTGGGGTAGATGGAGGAATGTTTCGCTTGGCCAAATGTGGCGATCGTCTTACCGAGAAAGTCGAGCCCACGTCCAACCTTTGCGCCCGCGTTGACTGCGACGGGCGAATCGCACAAGCCAGAGACGCCGCACCGCATCGTCGAACTGCTCAAGGCGGTTCAAAGTTGCCGGCACACCGTAATTACTGTCGCCAGCACGCACCCCACTCCAGCAAACCAACGCCGTGGTTACCCAAGCGGTCGTGTGCGCGTTAAAGTTGTTCCTTAAACGCTGCCAACGTGCCGGTCATGCGCTTCGCCATTCGTGATCCACACCAAGTTGAAACGATTTCCTCGTCGGGTCTTTCAACGCCACGCATTGCGATGAAGCCTAGAAAGTCAAACGTCTCGCACTTGCCGGCGGACCCTCCGCTCGAGCGTCGTGCCGCACTTACCGCGACCCGAACTCGATCAAAGCGAGTCTTCTCGGGATGCAAGTTTAATCCAAAAGCACCCATCCGTTGCTTTGCAATACTTCGGACACGCGCGGACGCTTCGGCTTCATGGCTCGAAGCCGATCACGAAGTCATCCGGCACATAGGCGGACGACATCATGTACCTTGCAGGCGTGTCGTTTTCGCCACTGAATGACCCAGAGCGTCAAACACATAGTGCAGAAAGAGGTTCGCTCGGATCGGTGAGAGAATCGCGGCTTGTGGCGTTCCTTACCGTTGTCCACTCCAATTCGGTTCTTCGATGATTCGGCATTGAGCCTTTGAGAATCAGTGAACGATCCGTTTGTCGCCAAAAAACACGATGCTCGATGAAACTTCACCAAAACCAGTCACGTTGATTATTGTCAAAAGAAGCCTTTCGGATATCGCATCCAATATCCAGTTCACTCGCTTTTCATCGATTCCCGGTCAACGCATCAAGGGCTTGATGCTGCGAGCGTCGGGGACGCCGTATTAACTGTTGGTAGGGCATAGCGAAACCGACCACAGGTCCTCTTCGTTTTTAGATGGCATTCGATGACCGTTCGGCCACAGCGTGCTGAACCATGTTGTCTTCCAGCGAGGGGGAAACCCAGAGGGCGGTTTCTGGCGCGTCAGACTTTTCGATGCACACCCGCTTGATGGCTTCGCTCGGGAGGCTTCGCGGCCCGTTGTTCGTTGTTACTGGCGACCGTTGGGAAGATCGTTCAATCCCATTCCAAGATCTTTCTTCCGTCCCCCTGCCGTTACCACCAACCCAACGTGTTACCACGATCAGCGTACGACACAGGGCCCGGGCATTCCTGGTTAAGATTCTCACTGGAAGACTCTTTTCATTTCTCTTACTCAGATCGGTTTATTCCGCGTTTCCGAGGCGACGGAGTCCCTGTGATTCCCGGAGTGGATGGGACTTCGTCGCCTCGGTCCCACTACGGCCAGTTATTTTTTTTGGTCGCTTAGTAAGCTGATGGCGATACAAACCTTACCCGAATTCCAAATCCATGAAAACCCAAACCTCAACTTCACACAACGACGCGAGTTCCCTTCGGTATTCAAGCAGGCGGCTTGGCAGGGCATCACGGCGTTCCAAATACGATTTCCTTATCGCCACCGCACGGAACTTTTCCGCCGTGCTTGGCTCGTTGCGTGATCCTCGTGGTCTTTTGCTTTTGACTCGCCACGGTCCGTGGCGGTGGCTGCCGCCGGGCGGAGGAAGCCAGGGAATTCGCGGCACGGCAGGCGGAGACGAAAACAGGTTTTTCAAGGGATTTCGGGTGATGGCGTTTCTCCAAAAAAAAACCGCTACTGCGTGGAGTGTCATGGGCTTCCCGTACCGGAAAGGCGGCATCAACTTTTCTCGCGACCGGCAAGGACCCCGGCAGGTCCGGCTTTTCCGGCAAAAAACAGTTGGAATTTTCAGGCTTGGGCCCATTGTGAAAGGGGCGCCACGACATGCCCCTTGCCTTTTGAGGATTGCGACAAAAAAGCAACCGAGGCGAATGAGAGCCGGCAAAAGGAATGTTCGTCGAACTGGGTTCTTTTCCTGGGGGACGAAATCCCAAAAATTTTTATCTTTTTTTTCCCAAGACTTTGTGTGTTTTTTTCTCCCTCCTTGTGT
>Ga0163217_1084577_pt1 | contig 10513 bp, 6 predicted proteins | sample SynspAceP_FD_185933 | JGI IMG/M metagenome (GOLD analysis project Ga0163217, IMG submission 185933) | Saline lake microbial communities from Ace Lake in Antarctica - Synechococcus sp. Ace-P (PacBio error correction) | ecosystem: Environmental > Aquatic > Non-marine Saline and Alkaline > Saline ... | reverse complement strand
GCCTGCCTTGACAATATCCGCATTGATACGGGCATCTTCCTCTAGCCAAGCTGTTGCCACGGATTGCGTCACGTTTTCGGATATCCTTCAATGGTCGTAATTCATCTGTTCCACCTACGGCCGAAATAGGTAATTGCAGGATGCGCACGCATTATCACCAGATGTATGGTTTACAGGCACCGCATTGCGAATACCACAACCATATTTTGTACCGACGCAATTTTCAGATTGGTCTCTCAAGACCCAAAGCATCGGGTAGTGGGTCTACTTTCTATTTGTGTGGTTTTTCCGTTGATTTTTAGATTGAAGTTGCCATGATTCTAGTGCTAAGTGGAATGAACTGGTTAAGTTACAAAATTAATTGCTTTATTTTTAACTATTCAATTTTTAATATTTAAGCCAATTCAAATGTTATGGCTATAAGATTGCCAATTGTGAATATTCTGTACCATTCTTGGTTCTTTTGGAAGGAATTGAAACTAAAAGCACAAGAGATTAAAGCAGGAAAAAAGGGCAGAGGCATTTTTAAATGGTAGACGATTGGGATGTTTTCCAACCCTATCAGAAATTGTACAGGTATCGCGTTCCAAAACATATTTATGGCACTTCTTTTCTGGCCAAACCCTTTTACCTTAACCGCGAATTAAAGCAACATGGATTATCATTATGGGAATTTCAAATGGGAACTTTATAATTTGTCTAAAGGCTTTAAGGAGAAGAAAAACAATTTGCCAATCCCACCAGAGAAGTAGTTAAGAATTGCAATCAATTTTGAGACTGCACGCACGGATCGGATGTTTTTTACCATTTTCTTCTGAACCTATCTTTCACGCAATAATATGAGTTGAGTTAGTTAGTTGCAAAAAGGAACAATGGAAACTGTTGTTTCTTTTGTTCTAGCACGTGCGAGTCTGATTTCTGGAAATGTCAACCACAGGCTAACCACACCTTAATCACACAGTAGTTGTAGGGAAGTAATATATTAACTATTTGTTAAATTCAATTATTAATAAATTAAAATACATGGCAACTAGGGAAGATACCCATTTTAAACCACATGCCAAAACCACGCAAAGGTTTCTCCTTTTAAAACCACAGAGTAACCATAGGTTAACCACAGCGAAAACTACCTGTTTTAAAATGGTGTTTTTATGTGATTGGCCCTTAAGAATGGCTAATCTTACAATCCTTTGTTTGAATTTTTGGTTTTAGCTTAAGTTCCTTTATTAACGATATAAATTTTGCCTATTCAGTAACTGATCTTGGAAAACCTTATATGTGGCTGAAATACTGAAGGTTAGGTTGTTGTTTTTTGAATTTCGGAAAATGCCTTGTTATACTTTTGGGTCAGTCGCTTTTTCCTATAGTCTTCATTTGGGTTTTGCATCTAAGGCTTCCCCTTCCAAACGAGGGTTTAATTTTCATGGATTCCAATTCCTAACTTTTCTATTCGCTCTAAAACTTATCTTCAAAATCGGACTCTGAAAATAGTGTACGTGAATCAGTTGTCCAAATTCATTTCATTAAAGGTTTCCAAGTTAGAAGATATTTTTTTCAAGAAAATTCTGTTTTCCATATTGTATATTGTTGACCATTGGGTTATCCTCATTGGGATTATACAATTATCTGGCTAATTTGTAATACTTTATTTAAACTTTCTAAAGTAATAAGTTACATTACCTTTTTGGCCAAATTAATTTTTGGACTTCATATACATCTATGCTTTTTGTTGAATTTATTTAACTTACACTGGTGTGTCCTCACTGAAATCCAAATCTTCAGATCTGCGTCCCAAATTCAAATGTTTCCTGATGTTTCCAGGAGAGGCGGGAGATGTTTTTTAGGCACGATTATATACTCTATTTTGCTTTTCCCGTTCAAGCCCTGAATAGTCTACTAAAAATCAACCTTTTGTTGGTGAACATTAAAATACATCCCTGAAAACAAGGCAAATCCGAGTTCGATTTGTTCACGTCGTAAGTAATCTAGCATACTTTTGATTAAGTTTTTCTGATGATACCTATTCACCGTTTCCTAATATTTTATTTAATAGACCCATGATGTGATTATTATTAATCCTTCTCAGTTACTTTCCGAACAGAAAGTAACAAACCCTTATTGCTACAGGGGTTCCCGCGTTTTGAGGGGTACACATGGGTACAAAAACTGCATTTTTAGGATATTGAAACAAAAAGAACATCTTGTCGTTGTCAAGCCGTTTAACTAAAATAAGAGTTAATTGAATATCATAGATTATGCCTTTTGAGCCGATTAATTATCTTAACGGCTCATATTTCACTAAATTTGACCGATAATAACTTAAATTGGCTCATGCAATAAACAATTGGCACATAAAAAAACTTGGCCTGAATTTATATATGGACGCATCAAAAATTGATGATAATCGTTTGGGAATTTGCCTTGGAAACTGGTGAAGTAAAAGGGTTGATAGATGGTTTAAGTTAAAGAAGTGCAACAGAAAAGCCTTATTCAATTTTATGATCAATGAGCAATAAAAAACCTCGGAGATTAGAAGGGGAGTATCATAGTCCGCCAGGATGTGATGTTCCTTCCAATTCAAAACCGTTTGGGGATTCATTCCATAATTAACAACATTAGAGATATTAAGGCTAAAGGTATTGCTGAGCTATTGGTTAGGAAGCTCGTGAGATTTATGGCAATGCCACTATTCGGAAAACCTAATTATAAACTGGCACAGATTCTATTTCAAAGCACGAACTATAAAAGGTGGATTTTATAGAACATCAAACGGAACCGATGGTTATTATTTCGGGGAGCAATAGTAAGGAAAGTTTTCATTTACGAAGCTCCTCCTCTGATATAATTAAAGGAGGGAAATGGACCGGTTTTGTTATTGGTTACAACTTGTACGTTATTTTAAAATTTCCAATAATATTAAAGAGAGCGTTAATTAAAACAGGCTATTGCACATTTGTATTCGAGTCATACACCCGTTTAAAGATGGTAATGGACGTAAGGTCGTGCCATTGCCCGAAAAGTGTCTCTCGGAATCAATAGGGCGCCCTCTAGTTTTAAGTATTTCCAGCTCAATTGAGAAAGATAAAACCTTGCCTATTACAATGCTCTTAAACGCCTCAAAGAACTATGGAGATTACTGACTTGGATCTGTTATTCTCCCTAACTATATGAATGCCTCAAAACAAGGCCAAACGATTATCAGCGTTCACTCTGGAAAAGGCCAAATTTCTGGATAGATTAATCACAATTAATGAACGTCAATTAAAGATAATTCGAAAAATGCTAGATATGGCATTGAGGATTTAAAGGTGGGATGACGGCAAAAAAAATATATGTCCATCGCCAAACTTCCCCAAAGCTACGGCCTTACCAGAGATTTACAGGATATGGTGAAAAAACAATGTTTATGCTTAATGGGGCTGGACGGGGGTACTTATGGAAATTGAATTTAAAAAAGTTTTGGAAAAAGGGTTTGGCTTCATTTTTAGGTAAGCTACATTTTGAATTTATAGATTTATATCGATTTAGTGCAACTGGAAATTTCCTTGTCAGTTCTTACTTGAAAAGGTGGCTTTGACGATTTGTAAAAAGATTAGATTTATAATTCTCCCCCAAAATATACAATTTAGTCCAAGTTTAGCTTTTAGTTAAAGTTCTTTCTAAGGAACCCTCCATTTGAATAAAAACCCTTTCTATCATCAGAATAATCATGGGATAATTCGGCTAAAGTTTTATGGGTTGAGATTTCCAAATTAAAACTGCCTGCCCCTTTGATTTCTAATCGTATTCAATGCCGATCGACCGAAGCTAGAGATTGCTCTTTAAGGGTGAGATTTTTTATCGAAATGCCAAGATGTAATCGCTTCCTCAGTATCCAAAAGTTTCCCAAAAATCACATGGATTGATGATGCCCAAAAGCAAGAAAACAAATGAAAATGGATGAAGCACAAATCGAAGCTTTTAAAATCGAGTGCGCATGTTGTTGGCCAATAGCGTAGCTGGCGAAAAATGTTTTACACTTCTCTTAGGCAAGGACTCCTCCAACAACTTGTTCCGATGGGTAAAGTGTTGAATTTCTTTCTTTATCCTGGTGTAATATTCAGATTCTCTCCAAAGTTTGATTTTTATTAAAAAAAACTTTTTTCTCTAAAGAGTCTGAATCGTACACTTTCCAGGACTTCACGGTTTTCCTTTCCAAGTCTCTTGGAAATTGCCCAATTGTGCAACCAAAAACATTATTTTCAAATTCGGGCGGGATAACTTTTATTCTACGGTTTTTATAATCCATTACTTTAGTAAAATATGGGCTTGAGCACCTCAAACTCCGGGCGTATATAAATCGATTCTCAATTCGAATTTCTAGTTCCTTTTGTTAACTTGAAACTTTTATGGGTAAATGCCAATTTGTTGCCGAAACGAAAATCGAGCTGCTCTATAGGTTACCTTTTTAGTTGCCGTCATTGACACTTGCTCTGTGTCTTGGAAATGGCGGTGGGATACGTCAAATAAGGTAGCCTGTCTATTCCAGGTTTCGGTATAGTAGGTATTTCTCTGATAAAAAAGGCCGATTGAGGTATTGTCAATCTTATAATCCCTGTAGTCATAGATCAACGGGGCTATTTCGGAACGCTGTACCCTTCCTATATATTGAATCAGTTTTCCTTTGAAGAAAAAGGGGGAGACCAAAAATAGACAAGTCACGTTTTTCAGATCCAGTACCTTCTCCAAAGAATGTCCGTAGTAATAGAATTCTGATAGTTTCCTTCGTTGAGGATTTTCCATTTTGAACTCCTATCGCTTTCTGAATTCATTTCCCCGCCTTAATGAGACAACTTCAAAATTGTGTTTTTAAAAAAACTGATATTAAAGCGAGGTAATATGTTCTTTTCTTTCGGTAATTACGACGACCCGTTTTCCAGCATACACTTCTGAAATGATATCGCTGACAAATGTTTTATACGAGCCGAATCATGTACCAGAACTTTGACAGGTTTTCGAAGGTGTCTGTTTTTGAATTAAAGGAACATCCCAGATGGTTATTCGCTTGATGATAAACCCTTGCTTTTTTGAAAGTTTCTATTATCCTGGTTTATGTCGGCTATCAATTCTCCTTAATTGGAGGTAAAAATAATTTGCCGTCACTATTTTTCTGAAAAGGGGTCGTGTCAGGCCGTACTGGTAATATGGGAAAGTCTTGGAACGGTTAGCTGCATAGGATTGGGCGGGGAATGTGATGACAACTCGTCAATGATAACGGTCTTGAATATTTTGAAATTTCAGGATTATCTATTTTTTTGCCCAGACTTGGATCATTGCTATTGTAACTTGCTTCTATTTTTACTTACCCTGGACCTATTTTTACAAATTTGGGTTTTAGGTTATTTTTAGAAAAGGCCCTCGATACGCTCCATCCATGGTCCTAAGCTGTTTTTCTATGACAACTAATCAATGCGGTTTGGGCCATTTCTCAGCAATTATTTTTTAGACCGCATTATTGTTTGCAGATCCAGGAGGTGCAGTTATTACTCCAAAATCTTTTTTAGAAATAGGCAATAGTACGATTTTTCTGCGTGTTCCAGTAATTTCAGTGCCAAATGTAAACGGATACGTCTCCGATTTTTTTCTTTTGCCTGAAAATTCAAATCGATTTTGTTTGTTACAAAATCGCAGTAATTGTCCGATAGTCCCTCTCGGTAGAAGGAACTTCATTTTTAGATTCGGAAACAAGATTTAAAATATCTATTTGGTACTTCCACGTTGTTCTCCCTATCTTTTTCGTTTATGAAAATAGTCGGGATTTGGCTACGTTTAATGTATCCTTTTATGAATTGACCACTGGCTGGTCAAACCTCTATATTGATTCGAATTTCTATCTAAAACGGATGACAAGGTTATCGCGGGAAAAGGAGTTTTCCAATTCGTCTCGCATCGTTTTTAACGATTGAACGATAAATTCATCAAGTTCGGCGGTTTTTATCTTTCGATTTTCTTTAATTAAAACTTCCATTGATTTCTCATTTGGAACAGCGTGTTCGGTGGTCGATTAAAAACAACTTTTTGCCTTCCTTCTGCGTTCAGTTATCCAAAATGGGCAGGCTATTTAAGGTTGCCCAAACCCTTTCAAAAAAGTAAGAAAAATTCCTGATTGGGGAACAACCTTATCAAAACTTGAAGTCTTATCGAATATGAAAAGGTTCCACTTTCTTCGAGCAACTGTTTTAAAGACTAATCACTTTTATTAGCGGATAGGGGCTTCAAAAATATCCAAACATGTCCACCGTTTCCAGACGGGAACGCTCTAAATATTGCCCGGTATATTGTTTGGATTCACAAAACCGAGATAAATTTTTGCATTCCTTGTTCCAATTTTCCTTATCAAAAATCCGAGCTATAAACCAGAGGATTGCTTTTAGGTAAAGAGGTAAACTCCAATCAATGTCGCCTTCTTAATGTTAAAAACTTGATTGTCGTTTAAAGGCAAAAAGTTATTTTTCGGTAAAATCCTTAAAATGTTTCCCCCCAATTGGTTTTATCAGCCTATATCGGTAGGGGTCGATAAAAGTAGGCGGGCGATTATAGCCACTTTTGTTTCCTTTCTCCATCTAATGGCCAAAACATCATCCCTTCCTCTGAATAGGTACTTAAACAATTGAATATGTTCTTTATTTTCCGATTCCCAAGGCTATTATGGTTACTTTGCAAATTGGAGTAAAAATAGCAATAAATTAATGGACTATAATTTGGGCCGTGTGGTGCTAAACTGTGCATAGGCCAAGATAACTGCTTGAAGCTTGTTTGTTACTCCTTGCGTTTTATTGGCGGCGGTGCTTAGGGTGTTGGAAAAAACCGTTTAGGTTTTTCAACTTCCACGAGGGAAACATTGCGATGGAATTGTAATTGAGAAAGCCCTACTATTCATATCAAACAACCGTCAATAAGATTTGGGAAATATTTTACTCTAAAGTCAAGTTTTTGCGCAAAAAACTTGACATTTAATTTGTTTTGATAATCTTTTGTGTCTGTTAATGACCACTGCAAAAAAAATAGCGGAATTAAAATTAGCGGAACTATCGGGGATACAACTTTCGCGAATATGCCAGTTTATCTATTCTTCCAGAGGAATATGTAACCGCTGGCAAAGGCCTTGGAGCGTATCAAAAAAAGGGAATTATAAAAAAAACTGTCAAAGGCATTTTTTATAAACCCAACATAAACTGTTTTGCGGGAACTTAAACCAAGGGGAAGAGGAAATACTCAGACCATATTTATAGAAGATGGTACAGCGAAATTAGCCTTACCGGAAACCTTCTTTATATAACAGTTGAACTTGACATTACCCAAGTACCGGGCAATGTATAAGATTGCCAGTGCCGAAAAAAGGCGTATTTACATCAACAGGGGGGAAGAATTCAAAGCAAAGCCGGTAAAAGGCTTACGCACCAGTACGGAACAAAAAAATTATAGGATGCTGTTTTTTAGATGCCATGAAGACCTAACAATATTCCAGATGTAAATAAAAAATTCTTGCTTGTCTTATCTTTTTTTGAAGTCGATTAAGGAAAAAATGTCATCCAAGACAGAATTGGGATAACTTTATTAAATATGCGCTTTGCTTACCCCCACGGGGTAAGGGCTTTGTTAGGTCTCATTATTTAGAAAAACCGATGGAAAAAAATCCACAAAAAAATTTGAAAGATTCCCTTAACCCACTTAACGAACTATACTTATAATTTACGTATTTCCGACTTGACAAAAACACGACAAAAACTGGAATATTTATATGAATCTGCACCACAATAAGGAGCTGTTCACAGATTGCGATTACAGCAACTGCCTTCAACGCCTGGACATTTTAGAAATTTATTGTGGAAAAAAGATTATGGATTTATGTTATGCTCTTAAAAACTTATTTTTGAAGTGCTAATTTAAGACGAAGTCATTTTTAAGGGGGTACTCGCTTTTCGAAGTGTTTTATAAATCATCGACGTTTTTTCTGGAGGATTATTGATTTAGTGGTTTTAAAAGGGTGAGGAAACAGGAAATCAATTAAAGAAACAAACTTTAGAAATTACAAAGGCAATAACAGAAACCATTGGGAATTGATATTGATGGTATTTACTAATTAAAATGGGAATGATTCGAAAGATAAGCATATGACTTCCCAAAGTCTTTGAGGGCGATTTTCGGACAAGTTAGGGGACAATATCATTGTTTGAAAAGCTACTTGGTTGGGTCACTTTTGAACCTTATTCAGAAGGACGTTAAATACCTATATCTATGATTTGATGGTTTGATTAATAATCAAATGACCATTGGCGGAGAATATCACCTTATTACCGTTTGAAGTACTGTACTGGATGTAAAAAGAACGCTCTGGAAAAGATAATGAGTTTGGTTCGGTTTCTCACATAACCGAAACCCCAATGAGGATTGAACAACAAAATTAGCATTGTTACGATATTCATCAACTATTTGAAAGATGAAACTGTTCACAGTTTTTTAATTCGGAGCTTTTGAAAGATGCTACAAAAAGCAAATGAACGATGTAAAAAAAAGATAACAACGAACTGCGTTAAGTACCACCCAAAGAAGCATTGATTTTCAACGAATCGCGGAGAAACTGAAAACAAGGACCACCTACAGATAATTTTAAGTTTTTAGGTAGAGAGTTGCCAAGAAGAGATTCCTAACGATTATAAAGTGTCAAAGCGATGGCGCATGGGTAAAGGGAGTAGTATTTTTAGGTGATGTACGTCCAAATTCTTACCCAAAAACTTTTGCGGCTTGGATCCTTGTCCGATTTTTGTAGTATTCCAGGCAGATAAACGGTTAAGCAAAAATCGGATAGGCGCAACCTACTCTTGTGATCTTGGCCCCGGACCATCCTAGAACCCCTTATAAATTATCAGGATGTCCTAAAATACCCTTTCAGCTCCGTTGAAAATAACCGACCCCTTCGAAGGCTTCACTTTCTTCCCCCAACTGTTGCCACCTGATAGGCCCAAATAGCCATAAAATGGATAGGGTTTATGATAGAAACCAACTGACCATGAACAATAGCCATTCGGGGATGATTTTGCCGACTTTCTTCAATTGTTCCTCTATTTTGATTGTTCTTACATTCCTGCTCTTGAAAATGAACTTCCTGCGTTTTATTGGAGTTCCTTTTCAGGTCATTTTCTAATCGAGAAATATCCATGTACCGTTTCAGGAACCGGTGAGTTCCTTGCTTCAACGTCTCAGTTTCATCAAACATCTGTTTTCAAATCCTTCCCCAATTCGGTCCGTCAATAGTTCTAATTCTCGTCCCAGCTTTGCCATAACTTTTTCTTTATTATTAATTATCCTATCTCGAATTCCCGCACTTTTTTGAGATAGCCCTGTTTGATGACCTGTTTCGCCAATCTTAGGCGCTTATATTCCCACTGAGCTGAGTGGCCTTTCCCCATTTTGGGAGGGGGGGGGGGGGGGGGGGGGGGGGGGGCGGGGCTTACAGTATTGGCTTTGTGGCCCTTGCAGGGAAGCTCCTCTTCCACATTGTTTTTCTATTCCCATCACCAATCTTTTGCTGCCGACATGGGAACGGTGCTACCTCGCTTCCTTTTTAGGTTGTGGCCTTTGTATTGGAAAACCGGAAATCCTTGCAGTTTTGAATTGGATTATTTGATTTTGCTGGGGATGACTACTACGTTTTTTTCCTTTCATTAAAGCTTGATATTAGTTATCCAGGTCTTTGGGGCGGTTGTCGTTCATCACTTTTCTATGAAAACATTTTTTAATCTCCTTCTTTATAATCAGTAACTGTTCCCAAATCTTTTTCAGTTTGAACTTTCCCGTACCGTTTGGTTAGCCCCATTTTCTCTGCTACCCGTTCCGCGGCATAGGCTGGACTTTCTCTTCCCGAATTTAAAAACTGGTGTTATTAGCAGTGCCGTTAAAATCCGATCCGGTTTTACGTACACATGAACATGGGTATTTTGCGGGTTTGGTTCCTATGTACAAAGGCGGATGGCCCTGAGTTTCCTGTAATTTTCATTTTCCTGGAGAAACTTTGTTTGCAAGTTCATCTCGTTTTGAAGCTCTTTGGCTTTTAAGCTTGTTTTCCCATATCTTTTCAATAGTAGGGCTTGATGGAACAAAAAAACTCAAAAAACGTATTTTCTTTTTTTGCCATTTGAATAGTTTTTCTGGGATTTTGGATTTGATGTTTGAACTCTTTTGGTTAATTCTGGGTTTTTGGGGTTTTGCCCAAGGCCAACGTTGACTTGGAGTATACGACCTCTGCTTTTTTTCTTCCTTGTTTTCCAAGCCATTAAACTCTGGGAATTTTTCCGGTATGGGCGGATATTTGGATTTTTTTTCCTATTTTTTTTGGGCCTTATTTTTTCCATTTTTTTTTGAAAAAATTTATAAAAAGGTGGTTTTTTTTCCCGTTTTTATTTTTCTTTTGTTTTTCTTTTTGCTTAAGCTTTTGGTCCACCTCGGCCGTTCAGTTTTGGGATCTCTTTCTTCC
>Ga0163217_1023210_pt1 | contig 10513 bp, 8 predicted proteins | sample SynspAceP_FD_185933 | JGI IMG/M metagenome (GOLD analysis project Ga0163217, IMG submission 185933) | Saline lake microbial communities from Ace Lake in Antarctica - Synechococcus sp. Ace-P (PacBio error correction) | ecosystem: Environmental > Aquatic > Non-marine Saline and Alkaline > Saline ... | reverse complement strand
GAGAATTGCTCCCAAACACCGATGTGGAGGGACGGTTGAACTATATTTATGGGAACCTCCCTGGGCTGATCACCTTTAGCCGAGTGTGGCGAGCGCAGGGCGCTGGGTATTGAGCTAGGGATATCGTCGGTCCAAACTCGGCTCAGTGCTCCGGAGCGGCTTTGCAAGGAGGAATGGCGGGGTTTCATGTGTTAGTGAAGCAGGTTATCTGGACTCGTGCTCGAACCGTGAGCTGGCCGCCTCTCGACGCGCCAACCGGAGAGCGCATGCATATCCTGCTACTAATTGTCGTGGCCCAGGCCTGGGCCCGCGTACACCAACTGCGACGGCCCCTTAATTTGGAGAATCACAAAGCCGAGAGCTAGTTTTTATTCTTCCCTAGTTCATATTTCCGCGTCGCTAGTTTTCTCTGCCACTGGCCACATAATTTGCCCTGCAGCTCCGCATTTGACGTCGTTTATGAACAACATCTCCAGGGGTGGGCATTGGCGGCTGACCGCCTGCCCGCTGGCCGGCGGGAGCTTGGATGCCATTCTGACGGCACACCGAGCACCATTGGTTCTAGTGACGTTACTTATCTAGTTATAGACAATCGGCCGCTCTCGGTGCCGAGATCGCCTGCTGCGGGGTGATACTGGTCGCGCTCGCGTGTTCCTGGCTTTTACGGCCAAAGTCATCCATAGGGGAATATGTGACGGCTTCCCTGTATAGGATGGATGCTCACCGTGCGGCCTATTTCTAGCAAGCCAGAAAGGAAAGTGCCCTCAGCGTGACCTGAGTACGGTGCTCATTGTCTTTTTGAAATGCTGTGTTGGCCTCCGTGCCGCCGGCGAAACGGAATCCCTACAGTACTTAATTTCTTGGATGACTTTGGCGCGCCTGATTATCATGCGGGAGCAGGCCGCACCTTGTCAACGCGAAAGCTTCGGGGCACGACCTCTTCACTCCATAACACATGGAAAGACCGCCGGTACATGCCTTACAATGCCATTATTCGTATTTCCCCTGCCTTTACAGGCAAGACGTCTCTTATTAGGATTTTGTTGGCTCGGCGCTGCTTGGGCCACCTTTGTTTTGCGGTTTGAGAGCCGAGACGGGCCGATACCCGTCTGATAGTATTCGGTCGCATATCAGCTAAATTGTTTATCAAATCGCCTCTCCTACTCTCCTCTGGCCCCGTGCCATAGTAGAGTGGTATCGGTAACTACTTCTGCCGGGCGTGCTCTATTATACGCTGGCCGATGTTCCTTCCAAGACCCTATTCGCGGGTTTGTCTCGCGTGCGTGTGCGTCCGACCGATCCATTTTTATCAGGTGCTTTTTGTCTCCTCCTAAATGATTTTCCACCTGGGACCCGTGTGTGTTCGGGTGGCTCGTGGGGGTGTGATGTCGCGCCAACCAGTGCAGAGGGTCGGGTGTCCGTTGGCCCATTACCCTTTTGCATTCGCGCCTCTCAAACGTTACTTGAGGCGATTTACCTGAATGGGTCTTTGCCTACAGTGCGTGGGAAAAGGACCTGATTCCTTGACTTTTCTTTACGCTGGCATTCCGGCTGGCGCTTTGGTGTTGGTTCTTTGGACTTCCCAAGCCTTCGCGCGCCAGATTTTTTTCCTGCCTCTGAGCCGCCTTCACGACTCTCAGCCAACCATCCACGGTCTATCTCTCCAGGCACACCCTTGCTGAACTCAGGTTTCGCTATTTTCGCCGTTTGGGCTACCATTTAGTTCGTTTCGTAACGTCAAAGGCAACGGAGGCGACCCGAAATACTTCCCGACCGTGTCCAGAGGCGGTGCGATCACCGGCAGTGTACTTGTAGCTGCGTGCGTTGTGAGATTTGCCGGGGTACGGTAGGCACGACGATTAGCTGGTGTTATCTCCGAGCTAACCGGGTACGCTGGCAGCCGCAGGAGGACCGCTGGTAGCCTCCACTTTTCTGAAGGCCCGTCTCACTCGCGCGGTTTTCGAGCCCTTGTCAGTGTTTCGCAAGCAAGACCTCTACCTACTGGAAACGATCTAAGAGTGACCGCATGTCCTTCGCCCCTGTGGACACCCGCGGCAAGAATGGAAGATCGAAAGGGCACTGTCAACAGAAGGTTAACCGCGATCCTGGTCCCGATGGAGCCGGCCCGGAAGCGGTTGCTCGCACAACAATCAGAGATGTCGTGGCAAGCGACGTGTGGTCTTTGAGACCATATACTGAGTTTGATGTTCGCCATAGCACCGTAACGTATATATACGGGCTTCCTCAACTGCGCTGGCGCAGAACACCTGTCTATTTGGAATAACCACCAAGCGGTCGTTCTGGCAATGGCCAATTGACTCAGGTTTGCGCCAGGCCCTCGAGGCGGGCCTTAGCGTGATAAAACGGACTCTTTGGAGCGAAGGACTAGATAGTATTTCCCCGCTATAAGCTTTCACCGTAACTTTGACACCAGCGACGTCGCGTCCTTTGGCCCGCTCTCGGCCACCGCTTTGCCTCTGGCTGTCAGAGCGCGTCTTATGCGGCTGGGAGCCTGAAAGCCTTCTTTCTTAGCACAACCATACACTGTTTGCACCCGCCACATCTCTTTGGGCTGTTATTCACACCAACCTAATAGTTGAGACAGCTTCGAGGCATTTCTACCAGCTTGGAATGGCCATGGGGTCTTGGGTTAGAGTATATATGCTTTGTGCAGTGGGTATTTAAGAACATATATTGCGGTATACGCGGTGATTACAGAATTGCTGGGGAGTGCAGCTGGCCTCGTATTTGTTTGTGCATAGAAATGCATGTATGAGGCGCGTGATTTTTCTTTTGTCAATTGCAGATAGGAACTACCGAAACGATATTGCCCTAAGCGGCGACAAACTAATGGGTTGGGCATGTGCCCAAAGGCAAGCTCGTGAAAGCCCAAAGTACGGCCCCTCGCTGTATATAGTGATTGTAAAATCTCGGAGTGCGCGATTGTTGGAAATTCAAAACGTATACGTTCGCCGGCCATAGGTGGCCATGGGTGGGCACGTAGAGGACGTGTTCCAAGCTGAACTCCTGAGTTCCGATTTCCACCGGGTTGGGCGAATTTTTATCCGCCCATCAGTGATATGGTTTTGTACATCCGGATCCGTTCACCGTGTTTGCCTCGGGCTTACATCACATCCTGTCAGCCCAAGCGTGGGGTGTGGCAAGATCGAGAGCGACAAAAAAGGCACAATCCGAGGGCCGGGCTCGTTGTTGCAAGGCGAAGCCGGGTTACACCGCGACTCAAATACGCAGTATGGCCATCTTCACCCCTATTAGTAGATACACCGGGACAATTATCTGTGGCCGATTCCCTGGCCTTGAAGGGACGTGCCCTGATTAATTCTTTGCGTAGGCCGTCTTTCGGTTAAGCTGCTTTTCTGCACACTCTCGGGGCCCGACTCTAGGCTTGTGGATGTCAACGTGAGTTTTGCCCTGGTGAGCGCGGCGAATTGTCAATACAGCTAAAGAGCCGTTGTGCGAATTTCATAGATCTGTATTCCTCATCGATTCTTTTGTGCCCAAGCCCCGACTCCAGGTGTTGCTCGAGTGGGGATTAGATCTGTCCCAGCTCACTTCCTCGATCCACGCGCCATATGGTGGGCTTGTCCAATGCCAAGGCTCATTGAGGGGCACGCGCTCGCGGGGGAAAGTTCTATGACTCGCCGTTTCTCTAGAAGACATCTTCGCCATTTGAAGCTCGAACGGGGGTTACTGTGTTTGCCCTGCACGGGAAGCGATATTCTTCTACCACCTCGCGGGCTCTCTGTGGGGGGGCACGCACAGCGATATACCAACAGAGCGGGTTCATTGGCAAACGAGCCTCCCTTCCGGGTACGGGCATACTCCAAGTACCTGGTGCGGCGTGATCTCCTTTTCGAGGGGTGGCCTGGGCCCACCATCCGGGTTCGACTACTTTTTGGCAGATCCCAGGTCAGGAGTGTGAGAGAGAGATTCCTTGCGAGATTATGGGATGGCTCCTTGCTCACTCTGGTGGCCCGCATTCCCGAATTGCGATCTGCTCATAAAGGGCGATTCGTTATAATCCGTATTCTGCGGACTTCTAAATATAAGGGGGGAGACCCCACATCCCAGCGCGGCTCGCGTATGGTGATGCTAGCTTTGAGCTTGGCTATTCGGGCGCCTACACCTGGTGCAGTGAAGAGGGAGCGATCGCCAACGTCGAGCAGAGGCGACGCTGGGTGGCGTTGCCCTGTCTAGTCCGTTGTGCAGGCTCGTGGGTCGGGATCTGGGCAATCGTGGCGTAGCTCTTGCAACCAAGGCGAAGCCACCAGCGCAAGCTCCCTCCTGGTTTCGCGCGTTACGTGCAAGCTTGGTCCGGGCCTAGGGCTGTGGTATAGAGAGTAGTGGACACTTCGACCTCTTCATAAAGAGGGCGTATGGCGACGGAGAAATAGCTGGCCAGAGGAAAGGCCAGCACACTCTTCCGCCTGTTTTAGAATCGTAAACGGTTGGCTCCCTATCGATGCAGGTATTTCCTGCCCTACCAAGCCGAAAAATTTTTTGCCCTGGCGCGCGTTTCTTTCGGGAGGCGCGTTGACGCAATTGTGATGCGGCTCAATCAGAAGACATATGTGTCACGCGCGCTAGTGGGGCCTCATAGTTCGTGTTCGCGGCGTCGTGTATTCGATACCGTGTACATCGACAACCTCCCTCAACTGTCCGCATCGCGCAGTAGTACGGAATTGCAGGACGCATTATGATGCTGAGCTTGCTGTTCTTGCCCATACCTTCAGATATCTGCACGAAGTTATTAAAGGAGCCAAACAGCCAGCACACCCCTTTTACTAGTCTGGGGTCTACTCTCGCCGCGATCCCGCTTTTTTATTAGACTCTCTGCACTGGCCCATACCTCTCTTCAAATACTCCATCATCAGGCCAGTACATCGCAATGTTATTGTGACTCTAGCAAAAGTGGTTATATCAATCACCATGCCGAGGTTTGGCGTACTAGGATTTGTTTGATTCTGTCTCCCTGTCTCCGTAGGTTTGATAGGATTAGATTTTATGGTTCTATTCTCCGATTAATACTGAGATTAACTCGCGAGCTGCGCGTACCGGCCCAATGTCAGGCCACAAAGTGCCCAAAGGTGAGCACAGGCAATAGGAACACAAGAGACGGCGGCCTCCGATTTGGCCACGTCTAGGGGCCACTCACGCAGCTCCTATTTTGGTTCCCGCGGCGTCAGCAGATATCTTGATATTACGCCAAACGGGCTTTTACCCTTTCTCGGGTCCCATGCCTCTCTCCGGGCGCGCAACAACAGCAAAGGAGCGTAAGACTGTGGAAGAGCACCAAGGATAATATAGGCGGTTTACCCACCCCAGGGGTGGTGATTACTCGATGTTTCAGACGGATGAACCTGTGTAGCCTTGTTGGGGAACAAGGTTCTAGAGGACATGATTCAGCGCGTCTGATACGTCTCATAGTCGATTCTAGAATGGTGTGGTATATATAGGCGATACCCGCTTGCCCCATGTATCTTTACCGCATTGCGTTTTCTGCTCTTGCTCAGCCGCCCCCAAGGCCGTTCCTATGAGCACACTCGACAGCATCAAGTCCTTCCCTTTTACCGCTACCGCAGGATGAGCCCGCCCCGGTGCTTGCCCTGCGCAGATGAGGCCCGACGCGCTTCAGCTGGCTGTAGAGGACCCAAGTGCCTAGTGCCACACGACTAGGATTTCGTCAAGGTTAAGGCCACCCATGCTTTGATGGACGCCCGTAAAATTTTGAATTATAATGATCGGAGCCGCCGCTTTAGCGCCGATATTCTAGTGATAGAAGGAAGAGGCACCGGTGAGAAAGAGGAATTTACAGGTAGTTGTATTACTTTTCGCATAGACTATTTGCACCTGTTCTCCAAAGTTTAATGATATATGCGGCGTGAGAAAATGAGGATGAAGTGGATTAATAGACCAAATAACAATGTCAGCCGCCGACGAGGCAGACCGAGAGGATGACAATCTTGTGCAGAGACTGAGGCCCTGTGCCATTTGACCCCAAGCCAGCGGACACCAGGCACCCCTTTGCGAAACCCGCCCTTGCTGACGGTATACTACCGGTTAAAAATATCAATGTGAAAGCAGGTAGGGAGACTTGTGCGTGGCTAAAAGATGCTTGGGCTCTATTTGCTTTTGGTGTGTTTTGGTGGGCGTCTGTGCTGCGGAGCAAGCTGAGTCCGCGCCCCCAGCTTGACACCGCCCTGCTGGTGGCGGGCATGGTCAGCGTGGGGTTCTCGCCGCTGGGGGTGGGCGCCGAAATCTGCGGGGCCCTCAAGGTCGGCCAGGTGTGATCCGCCAGGAAGGGCCCCGAGGGCCCATCACAGGGCAAGGCCGCACTCCCACGATGGGGGGCCCTGCTGGTCGTACCGGTTGGGGTGATTCGGGCAGTTTGGTTCGCCCGACGATCACGCTGCCAGCGGTTGGGGGCCGCGTTTCACCCTGGCCTTCGATGGGCCAATCGGGCGGCTTCGACCGACTGGCGCCAGCCTTGACCCGCCGCACCAACACCGGCCGAGCCCCGCGGCATAAATGCTGGCTTCAGGCCCTTGCTGCCGCGCTTCTTCTGTTGGTGGCAGGCCTGGAACGACGGATCCCGCAGTGTGGGCTTTGCCCGTTCGCCTCGCCCTGTCGCTCGGCTTTGCTTTTGATCCTGGCCGCTACGGCCTGTTTCGTGTTTTTCTTGGGTCTCCCGAAAAGACCAAACTGCCATCCAACCTACAATCGCCGACCGGATGTCTGTCGTTAGTCTGCGCTGGGGCGAGCGCAGAGGGGCTTCTCCATGACGGAAGGGCCGGGTTCTTCGAGACCGTGTTGGGAATACTCGTTGCCGCGGTGGCTTTTTTTATCGGGTTGTAAACTGTGTTAATTTGACCCAAGTCCCTGTTGAATTTGCTTAGCGCCAGGAAGAGAGTTTGCACCCCTATCTTTGTGAGCTAGCGTCTAGATTTATGACGCGGTGGTCGCGCAAGCCCTTTTCAAACAGTATGTGCAGCGGATGTTATACCGTCTTCTGTGGTTCAATGTGGGCTGCTCCAAATAAGGCCGGCCACTCGCCTAAGGTCCGCATTTAACATTCGTGGATAACTGCGCCGTGCTATTTTCTTCCTCCACATATGGACCCAAGTTTCCTCGCCATTGATATTTCCCACCTCTCCTGATGCTTTACTTACACACGGTCCAGGGTTCATCAATTGACCAAATAAATGCAATTTAAGAATAAAGAAGAAGTAGTTTTTTTTCAATTCGTTTGCGTGTGACGCTTGGTATCTCTGAATTAGCTGGCGAACAGATATATATCTCTAGATATAATTGTAATTTTCATAAAAGGGGGTTTGGTCGTGTCCCTGATACCTCATTTTTCAGTTATGCAGCGCGCGCTGAGTTGGGTCCTCTCCGATGAAACGCTTACCCACTACGCTAAGGCGTACACCAGCCTATAATGGCTCTCTCTCTTGCTTCTTTAATAATTGGCATTAAGACAAAACGTAAAATTATGAGGATAATACGGCGGCGTCGTCGCAAGCTGAGGAGTAACGCACCATTGCAAATTATCTCTTCATACAGTCCGTAGGATTTACCCTATGTTGTTACCCTATCCTGACATGGAGTGAGTTCTATTTTACCCCCCATTGTGCTGGAAAGCTGCTTTGTTTACTGGCCTTTAAGGTCTTTTGAGGAAGGCGGCTTTTTGATAATTTTAAATTTTTTTAACCATGGACAGGGCTCACCTATAGAGGTGGCCAGAAAAAGCTCAATGATGCTGGTCTATGGGGCCGGGCCTGATGTTTTCCTGCCATTCGTTATAGACAGTTGTTCCATCGAAAGTGCACCTCTGCTTCCTCCCCGCACCAACCTAAATAAACGAGCCTTTTTCCATAGGGGTGATTTGCCGCGGTCCACCTATCCGAGAGGCAACGATATAGAAAGTGCCAAGAAGCAAAGGCGACCTTTTCCACTAAGATTGCCCAAAAAAACAAGCAAAATGAAAAAAAGGAAAGGGGCCAATTAGTTTTACAAAAGAAGGGGCAACTAAAGAAATTTTCTAAATTCGGATAGCCGTGAGATATTAATGGGAATAATAGGGATTAATATTGGTGCCATTTGAAATCAAGAATAAACATTAACCCTTAAGAAAAGTGATTACTAAAAAAAACGAACAATAGAATACCAGATAGACGATATTTTAGCTTGGTATTTATAAGACCTTTCGGAGGTCGTGTTGAGGACTCTATAGATTCGAGCAAGTTGCACTTTCGGCTTTTTTTTATCCGAGGAGCCCATTCAATCAACTGTTTTGCTTGAGGTGGCGTTTTTCACTGTAATTACTCTCGTTCGTGCCGTCATCGACTTGACTCGGTGGGACTCAAGCATCGCCAAAAGCTTTTTAAAAGGGAAGACTCAAAGCCTGATGGCATGGCTTGTTCCAAGTTGTGTTCATGGCGTGATTCACCTGGAAAGAAAAGAAAAAGGGGTACGGTCCGGATTGCGCCCGCCTCGCGTCGCATTGGCTTCACGGGTATTTTTGAGGAAAGTGATGTATGCGGCAACAAATGCGCATCCAGGCCGCCCTGCGTTATGGAAAATTAATGGACCGAAAAATTCGCCGCATGGTGGGTCCCTTGCCGTAAAAATGAGTATGAGTTGAATATGGTCAAAACTTGGATCAAACGAGCCCACAAATTGCGTTTATAAGGCAGGCTTTACTAGGAGTGGCGATATCCAGACTGGATATTAACACCCCGAGAAACCGAACCAGAAGTGTTCGAGGACTAGAACTGGCGTATAATTAAATAATCTTTTTTACTAGCTCTGTTAGTCTCAAAGTATTTATTTGCAAGGAGATTACGCCTCCTATTTGTAATTAGATACGTTGTGGCCCTTGTGACATTTCGGGAGCTTTTTTGTGAGTGTGTCGGATTTTTTGGGAATAGATCCTTCGTTTCACTTGGTGTTCTCTCTGGCCGCGCGTGTAAGAACTTGAGAAAGAAATATGACTCACGTATACCCTCTTTTGCATGGACTTGCTCTTTCTTTTGCGGAACAAATAAAACAACTTATTCGCGGAGCCGGTGCGGCAAAGAGCTAGGTCTCACTTTCTGTGTGTTTCCTCAAAAGAAAAAGCGAAGTCAATCTGTATATGAGCTTCGCCTGGCGAGAGGAATTTACACTCTATGCTATTCTTTAGAATACCGAAATACAAGCCCCACGCCCACGCTGCAAGAATTAAACCCATCATGAGAACTTGCTCTTAAAAATACTCTCAGCGCCTCAAATACTTTCCTTAATTTTCTTTTAAACTAAAAATCCCGGCAGAGGTCCATGTGCCTTTTTCTTTCTTTGCCCTTCTAATCTGGCCCCAACAATATTAACCGCCACTAGGGGACCGCTCGCTAACATTCGAGGGAAGGCCAGGGATCGGACTCAACGCTACCCGCTTAAGGTGTGAAGTTTGATTGTTTACCTATTTCCTAAACAAAGGGCAGCGGGACTCGTTCACTGAACCATAGTCGGAGGGGTGGCTTTCGCTCGAGGCAACGTGGTGGGAGATCTCTAGCAAGTGCTTCGTTCTACTAGGTCATCGATCCAGTATCTAAGGATAGTGTTGGCGCATCTCCGCAGACCCGCTGCGCCTGGTATGGTAGTTACCTATTGCCAGTGGGCCCACAAGGGCCGCCACTCTCTTTACTCCTTGCTACCTCTACTGTGATTTGGCGATTTCTGTCTTCCCAATTTGATGAATTCCTTTGGCATGGGAGGCACTGTCTAAATCCATGTTGAACGTAAGGCTCGGTGGTCAAGAGATAGCTAATAGTAGGTGTACACATTCGACCGATTTCTCCACGGCGGCGACTTGGGCCATTGTGTTTGTCCGAGAGTGATGGCCGATCGGAACCGCTGAGCCTCCGCGCGCTGGGCCGGCCGCGCGTGCCGATGACAGTACGCCGATATGGGTCGTTGGTTTTCATTCCGCTAGATGGAATAGATCGCCGGTGGGTAGAGTGACCAGATCCCGAGCGACTCCAAAGGACCGATGTTGACTTGACTTTTGTCCGACCCGGCGACCTGCAATATTCTGCTATAGTTCGCGACGAATCCTTCCCGATGATTAGTATGGTTCTCCTTGGTCCGTTCGATGCCACTAGATCGGAACTTTTTTGAATGGCGGATGGGTTTCCGCTTTTGGTGTGCCCCAGCCGCCGGGCCACGGCGGAAAATGTTGCTCGTGACGTTTTTATTTTTTAGCACCGCAGACCGGGACTGGCCTAGCGGACCTTGGCCTCCAGGTCTCTATAAAGCCTGCGGCACTAGCTGCATCCGCTCTTGCCGGGTGGGCCTAGTTGGCCTTGGCCGCTTCAATAGTAGCCGAAGGGCATCGAATTAAAGATTAGGTCTTTTCTATGGAGGCTTCCGTAGGTTTCTTCATATGGGGGACGCATGGCCGGCCGCGCCCCTGGGCCATTGTTTGTGTATTTCCCAATCTTCAATAGGCAGA
>Ga0163217_1101990_pt1 | contig 10514 bp, 6 predicted proteins | sample SynspAceP_FD_185933 | JGI IMG/M metagenome (GOLD analysis project Ga0163217, IMG submission 185933) | Saline lake microbial communities from Ace Lake in Antarctica - Synechococcus sp. Ace-P (PacBio error correction) | ecosystem: Environmental > Aquatic > Non-marine Saline and Alkaline > Saline ... | reverse complement strand
ATCCTCTAACAACAACAACTTGAACGTGAACCATCGGTTTTGTGCTAAATTTAATTCGTTTTTAGGCACTTTTGAAGAATCAGTCCACAAAGTGACTGTTATTGTTGCCTGTGCGTGCCGCCGGGATTAGATATCGGCCCCCCCCACACCGTGCCGTCTTATTTTATTTATCATTGAAAGCTTCAACTTCATTTACCCCCCGTCTAGATGATAAATTCAATCCACTGGCTTTTAAATGCCGCTTTCCTCTATCGAATCATTGCCGACCCGATTTCACTCACCCCATGACTCCCGGAATCACACCAGCACCAGGTGCAAGGCCGCGAATTACTTTGCTGATCAAAATAAGCACAAAGTTTCTGCCCAATGCCAGTGGCACTTTAAAGCATTTTGTTGATTAGCTGCAAGAAGGGAGTGGTATTTTCTTTTCAAAAGGCTGGGTCATATGATGGATGAAAGGCAAGCCCGCCTAATAGAAATGTAGATAATTTCCGTATCACGTTAGGGTTTGAGTCCACTTGAATATCGGACACCGCTGGGATGCCAAATCGAGTATTTAGCATAATTTATCATAAGTTGTATTAAACAAATACGAAGTACGCCCTTTCATTTTATCCAATGTAGCAGCCTTGTCGAATTGATGGCGGTAAAAAGGGTGGCATACCTGAACCAACTTATCGATGCAAACGATTGTTGCTGGGAGTATTCGACGATGGGGGCAGGATGACTTCAAAATTATTTTATTGTCAGCTGTCCGCTCGCACATTAAGAGCCTGATAAAGGTATTGCGTGAACACCAGCCGCGTAATCCGCGTTGGTCCTTCCCAACTTGATCCGTCTGGTAAGTTTTCTGCACCTTTGTTGTTGCCGGGTAAAATCCTTTGAAGATCATCGTAGCTAATATCGGTACTCCGATATCCCATTTTAATTTTACCTTTGGTGCTGCTTGTGGTTAAGCTTCGCAGTATCAAATGAATGGTAATCTCTGGCCCGCGTCAAGTACAACTTGATCCTAGCTCAACCGTATCGCCCCGCATAATTCGGAATCAGCCGACGCGAAGTACCCAGTGTTAACAATGTGGGTGAGGCAACGGCTTAGCTGTTGTTGTGCTATCTTTATCTATCGAAGTAGGTTCAGTCATTTGTATTGTATTGTTATAAATTAATGGCTTTTATTTGGTTGCTTTTTATTTAACTATTAATGCTCCTTACAACTTCCTATCTTGTGTTGATTGGCTTTCCAATTCACCGCGGATTCAAAACTCAGGTGCTACTGGTCAATCACACTGCGGAAAGCCACACCCGGCCAGCATCACTTGGAAAGTTACTTAATTGGACGTAAGCAGCCAATATGCAAACCAAAAAACATCGAGCATGACACTGCCAGACGGTTCATCCACGCGTAAAGGTTAGCACCTCTTGAGCGCATCATTTTTTGTGCCAAACCAATATATGTTAAGGAAATCAACTTTAAACAAGCACTACAATGGCAACAAAAATAATGGCGTAACGACTTATCCGAAACAATGAGTAAAGTACGCACCCATAATCGTCGATACTGGGTTGCAATTAAAGTTTTAGTCACATAATAGCAAATTGCAGGTAATTACATTAAAAAACGCGGCAATCATAAGGCCTTTTCGATTATGTGATTGGTTTACGTTATTAGTGGTTTCGCATCTGTCACTCTGTTGACCATCTTTTGGCTCTTGCAAAAACGTACCGCCAATTGACAAAATAACCATGTGAACCCCCTGTTGGCCCTTTGCCATTACTAGCTTTTTTTTTGACCTTATTTGTCAGTGAATCCGTTTAGTGGTGGGGAGAATATTGATTAGGATTGCTTTATTGCTTTATGTTCTGCTTAAATAATCTTAGTTTAGTGCAGGCATATGTTGGTTAACAGATAACACTAGGTCAATAATTGTTTACGCAATGCCCAAATAGAGGCCCTAAAGTAAAGTTGCTGAGTTAGGAGCTTAATAATCCACATCATGCTCAACTACACTTTTTATGCTCCAGGCTTAAGCCATGATGATGCGATGCGATATTCAGGTATGGCACCCCGTTTAGCTGTAAGGTTGTTTGATGATGCATGTTTGTGATCATTTTGACGATGCATATGCAATTGCATATAAAGCAGTAATATTGCATCAGCGGAAACAAGGTAGTTATCAATTGAGGCAATACCATCCTGCCGTGTTAACGAGGCCATACCAATTAGTAGACTGACTTTCTAAATTCAATTTAGTGAGGATTGCATACTATTCGCATTCCAGAATCAATAAGCAGCGATTGTAAATGGCAATATTAGTGATCGTTGTGCATAGGTCATTTCCGCTCCCAGCAGAAATGCCAACATGGCCTCAAGCCGTAGGTTTGATATGGACCGGTCACCTTTCGCAAGGATTAAGTATGTAGCGTTGTCATTAGTGTTATTTTGTAGCCTTAGTTATTGTTAGTTGATAGCGTGAAAATAATTGGTGTGGAATCACATACGAAAGTGTTAATCAATTAGTAAGCGTTTATCGATTTAGTTTCATTAGATAATTAAATGCGTTAGTTCTTCTATTGATTAAATATGAGCTAACTATGCCAACCTGTGCACCCAATCATCAGGTATTTATTTATCGCGAAGGATGCTATATCACGAACTATCTATACGCTGTGACCCTGAAGTTTCTATCGCCAAGCACGCGTCGAACCTAATGGCACTACTTGCTATCATTGGATGGTGATGAGCGATACTGTTTTTAGAAGGCGTGGGTTGTAGAGATTTGGTGTGAGCTGCTAAGAAGTAGCGCTGGTGTTATCTGATTCGCCCAATGATAAGACAAGATTAGAATCGTGTTTTAAACGGATTATTTTTGGCGATTTGCAATCCGCGTTTTCACCCTATGTATGATCTTTGTTTATTAGAAATAATGTATTAATGTTGTTGAGAAATAAGCCTTCTTCATATCACTTAATCGTTGAAATTATGACCGAAAGCAATATCCGCCATTAAAGTGCCTTTTAAGAAAGACGAGAATCATTAGGCGGAGTTGGAACCAAGTGTAACATTGGTATGTGCAGAAGGGTAGATTGGCCCATTTGAAAAAGTGGATGGATGGGCGCCCAACCATGAACCAAACCGCCGCTTGCACGTTTACGAGAAACTATAACCACCCATGAAAGCCAGAAAAGACCTTTGCTGCAATTCATTGGACATTATGCCGATGTTGCGCACGGCTTATGAGAGGCCCCGTGCCGATAAGATGCACATGGTAATGTCCCGTTGGATCCATTCCTGACACAGATGGGGTGCCTATTCAAATGCCGTTTGTTGTTTGGAGCGTTATTGAGGCGCGCAGCAGGTTAAGTTGGCAACGGAACTTCAAAAGAGTGAGGTTACCCCCGATTAGTTTTGATGAATTTTTGTATTCAAAAAAAGTCGCTTCATTTCAGCGTAAAATTGATTCTTTCTGCAATCTGCGCATTATTCGGGAATAAACTGAAGGTGAATGCAACGGTTATTAATGCGCAGGTTTCTGGTTGAAGCGAATAGTTGTTTTGATGGTTTTATTTGTATTTTTTGTATGCAAGCGATTAACATCCCAATGCAACAGCATGTATATTCTGCGCTTCTGTGTATCCGATGCCGTGAGTAAAGCGCTAAAAAACGGGTTTTTAAGTTTATTTGGTCCTCGAGATTGTTATGCCTTTATGAGGCAATGGTATGGTGAATGACATGTCGTTAGCTGCTTACTTTCCAGTTTAATAGGTCTTTGGCCATGTGTATTCCAATAGCACATATCATCGTCCCAAGCTGACTATAGTAGCTTGGAAATGTCGTGTGGTTTTTAAAAGGTCAGTTGCTCATAGTTTAAGCTTCCGCAATAATGTCTTTAGTTAGCTTTTCGCTAGCGGAGATAATGCAAGCAAATGCCGATTCTCTTTTTGTGCACAATTATTATAAAAGCGCCGTCAATTTAGCACCTTGTTGGGTTTTTCTCAAATAACTCAATGGGTACCTGTTTCCCAATCTCATAAGATATTAATATCAAAGTAGCTAAGCGGCATGCTTTATTATTGATCTATATCGCTCGCCAACGCCTTTGTTAATTTCATTCTACAATGGATTCTGTTTCATATTGGCTTAGATTTTCCTTGTATGCTCTACAGTTTAGGGTGTGATATGTTACCAGAAAATATGTAAGGCGATTGGTATGCCTCCTAGCACGCTCTTTCATCAAGCTAGTTGCTTAAATGTTCGCATCACCTTGCTAGGCTAACATCAATTAGGGTTCTAAATTGGATGAAATCATTGGGGTCTGCATATGTGGTGCTTCTTGTAGCGTTCAAGCCCCCACATTTGGTTACTGTTACATGAATTGCGGTTGGATGCAATAATGCCCGCTTTTAATGTTTTGGCACGATTACTCGATGGAAAGCATGTCTGTGCTTTTATCATTTCTTTGCTAGATTCGGTACTTCTTTCAGCTTGTTTCGCTTTGATACATCGCATACAGTGTTGTAACACAGTTTGGCTGACAATCTCGGTAACTTTGCACACCAATGCGACGCGATTATTGAGTCGTCTTTTAAATCACGGGCGCTGGCATACCTCCAGTATTTTTCGGCGCGATTCTTATGATTTTTTTCGTCACGTTGCTGAATAATATACAATTCAGACCCCCAGCGTTCAACCATGTTTTCTCACGCGGAAACGGCGCTTATCTTTTTTGACCTACAAGCAAAGCATGCCGGTTTGATCCCTAAGGTCATTTCACTTTTTAAGCATCCAATTAAAACATTAGGTGGTGTTGCCTTAAAATTCTCTTTGTGAAATACCCATTTTAGATTATTATAAAATTCTGTTATTTATGCCGTTTGATCATTAAAAGCAAGCGATTGCAGGCCTACTTTCTAATATGTTGGCATATCCCGAATGTGAGGTGTATTCGTATTTGCTAAGTCATTAATGTGGTTTTTTTAATAACATTTCTGCTGGGAAATTGGTTTTATCTGCGCGCAACTCATCATGTTCTTACCCGCCCAAAATTAATATGCCCGGGCCCCTATTGATTCATAGACGGTTTTTGCTGAGTTTGACTGTGCGGTAGATTGACGATTTTCTGGCAGCAACGATATTAACGCATAAATGAATTGCCAGATAGATAGGCGTTTTGGTTGTTCTGTTTTTTCGGCTGGTTACATCTATATGTCCTTGTTGGTCATCGTGTTGATGCAATCCATCGCGCTTTAAAATTAGCGCATTTCTCCCAGCTCCTTCCTTAATGCATCAAGCAGATTTTTCATTGCATTTCTTCATTCACTTTTTCTATACTTGGTTGTTAATCTGCTATTTTGCCCATTCCTGTAAAAGGTATGGCACTGCTTTAGACCAACTACTTCCGGCTCTGTTGATCATTTGCAGAAGCAGATCATACTTCTGTTGTTCTTTAGTTCTACACATTCAGTTCAGACTCTTCGGCCTCTGTACACGGGTGTATAAAGATGATTAACGTTATATTATAGCGGTTCCAAGCTAATCAAACGACACCAATACCAGCGCTGAACACAAAGTTTCCCGTTAGCGTTGTATTGAGGGTTAACAGAAAATAGTTGCTACTGATTTTCCCACACCGCAAATAAATGTGCAGGCACACGCCATCACTCATCTTTCGGAAATGACCTATAAAAAATTCCCCAAAGCTAAAATGCATGCGAATTCAACAGATGGAAAGAATGCCCGGTGTAAGATGACCACAGACGGTTGCAATTAAGCGCAAGGTGAAGTTTGAGGATTAACATAATCATTGACGTCCTTTTAAGTACTTTGATTGAAGTAAAGATTAGTGGGAAAACAGTGACAAATGTTTTGTTTTTTAAGTAAGTAAGGTCCCAATATGAGGTTAATGTTATGTACTGAACTCATGTGTTAACTTACCCAGCCGAAAGATTAAGAACAACTGTGGGCAGGTATGTGAGAAAGGATATGTTTGTGAAGTTTGTGCGACGAATGAACTGTGGATATATATTTGGAGAATGCGGCGAGAGAAAGACAAAAGAGATTGCATGGTTGGGAAAAAGTAATTAAGCCTGAAGTGCTCAGGAAGCAGGGGGGGGTGGTAAAAGGGAACAGCCAAGGGAAAGGGAGGACTAAACACGGCTCAAGGCCACTGGCGGGGATGCACCGTGAATCTCGAGGAGTGATGGTAGGCAATGGACAGGGATAGGGGGGAGTGGACCGAAAACGAGCTGACAGGAAGAAGGATGCCGGAGCAGGGAGACACTTATCACATCGGGAAGGGCTTGCACGAGTACCCGAGGCCGCAGACGCCAGCATTTCGAACATCGCGCGGGATGGGGGGGGGAACGCGTACAGTGATTGGGCCTCATCCCCGGACCTTCCCAGGCTGCAGTGGGCGGTTAAAGCGGCCTCTACCTCCAGGCCCTGATCGCCACGGACGGACTCGTGGACTCACAACGGGGGCGGGGATGGTGTCGACGCCAGCCCTGGCTCGCTTGGCCTGTGACCTAGGTATTGTGTCGGCCGCGCAATGAGGTCACCAGCTTCCGGGCTGCGCGACCAACTTATGCTTGCCATTTGGGGTGGGTCTGCTGAAACGATCGCCGGCCGGCACAGGGTGGTACTTGACACTGTAAGACCTGCCAAGTCGAGATCAGTGCTGCGCACGGGTTGCTCGATCGGGACCCTGGAGGTATAAGCTCGGATAGTATGCCACCTGATGACGCCACCTCACGGGGGCCAGCGCAAACGCCATCACTCTCTTGATGACTCATCACCAGTGCGCATCGGTGCTCGAACTCGGACCGCTCATCCCTAACCACTGAAATGGAAACCCGCTCGCAAGCCGTGAAACACCTCCTGCCGGTGCTGGACCAGCCTGATTCAACCACCATTGTGGTAGGTCAGACAGGCGGCTGTCTACTCGGAGGGCCGAACACCGGCCCGTGCACTGGATGATGGGTCGCGTAGCAGGCGATGGAGCCCTCCTGGCCTGGTGGGGTACTAAGGGCCTCGAGCCAAATGAGATCGGCCACAATAATTTCGCGTGGGAAGCGCTAGGGGCAGACCGGCTCGCCGAGGCGGGCGCCCGGCGTGAAGGACCGAGATGCCGAAGTGTCCAGCTCGACTACTTACCCGAGCGGCGCACCCGCCAGGGGAGGAGTGACGATGCCAAACGCCAGCGCACCTGTGTTCGGTCCGGCATCGGGACACCCAGCTCGCCGTCTGTGCTCGGCGAACGGGCCAGGATCTGCTGGGAACAGGCCTTCAGGGGTCGTCAAGAGCCGGGAAGGTGGTTGAGAAAGGGCCAGGGAAGGAGCCGGTGGGCAGCCTGCGTAGAGTGAATTGGTCTGTGGCGTTGTTTCCAAGAGGTACTGTAGGACTTACAGTGTGTGTCGGAGGTCAAGAGCTCGTGAGCTTGGACCAGTCTCTTGAAAAGTGCTCGTTGTTGCGGGGCTTCGCACTGTGCCAACGAGGACGGTCTAGAGTGCGGCGGGCATCCTACGCGGGTCTCGGTGGCCGGCAGGCTTGCTTGTGTTGAATCGCCGTTAACGGTAGTTCGCCAGGGGTTTTAGATTCGCGCGGTGTGTCCGGTTGTCTGCACAGGGAGGAGCATCACCCCAAGGGCATGGCCCAACAAGGGCAACCGGACAGTGGCGGCAGTGCAGTTTTACTCCCAGGTGGATTTGGCTGAGAGTGGAGGTCCGATGGCGAGCAAGAGTTCAAGTGGCACCCTCAGTCCAAGGGGTGGGATCACGCAGTGTAAGGGGGCAGCGAGCGGGCCGCGCGTGTGAGAGTTGTGTGTGTTGGCGCAGTAGGGGGAGTGGTTCGGCGAAAATCCTGGGGATTGGTACTTGTGTTGCCTAGTACACGCGAGAGTGTAGGGCGAAGGTCGGGCCTGTGATTAAGCGCGAGCAATTCAAGAATGGGTATGCTACGGCAAGTTCAAATTCTGAGCAGTGGATATGTAATAAGGCAAGGGGATAGCTTCAGATAAGGAATAATTCTTGCACCAAGACGGTGGAAGTTTTCAAGGAGTGTTGAAGGATGCGCGTACAAATCGACTCCCTGTTGTACGAGACTACCAGGTGCAACCTCAATCAGCTCAGGCGATACCGGTGTCGCTCAGGCACACTGGTGGAACAGGTCACAACAGATCGACCACGGTGAGTCTTACCTGTTAAGATGACCGTTGTTGCGTGCCGTGGCGGAAAGGGTCCGGGGAAATCCGCACAACGTCACTTTGGCGGTGGGAAGTGCTGTGTGGGTAGTCGCATGGCCACCAGACCTCGAAGAGAGCCGCTGAGAATTCCAAGCTAGGATCGCGAGGAGCAGGGTAAGACACCGCGAAGCCAAACATGAGCTAGGTGTGTACCTTCACCAACACCGCCGCCAAGGAACTACTAGGACATCACCAAGGAGAAGGATTTGCTTGCTGCGGCCTGGCAAGCCTTAAACGGTTCTCGAGTTGGACCGGCGGCACCATTCCCTCACCGGTGCGTCAGATCACCACGGCGGACCACGCCCCTTGCCGAGCCTGAGCAGCGCTTTTCCCTGGCGCCCAACGGCTGACCAGTCGCCGTATGCCAAAGGCGGAATTGTCACCGCGGGACAGGAAGCTTCCGTTGAGGCGGTGGCGGTGCAACCGCTGACAGGTGTTAAACACGGACGTGCGATCGCAACCGACCTGCGGCAGCAGCCAGAAGCGACATCCCGGTCTCGCCCGGCGTCGATACCAGCTGTATGTATAGTATATCTGTTTCGCCAGTCGCGGCGCGCCATCTACCACGCCCCGGCCACGGACTTGCTTTGTGGTGCACCCGCGAGCTGGCTGATGCCGACCCGCCGTTGCACGCAACACAATCAGCCAAGGGTCTCCGCACTCGAAAATGACGGCGTGTAGAAATGCTCATCGGCACCCCTTGGTATTCCCCAAGGCGGCCATTTTAATTGTCGCGAGGTTCTCAGCTCTTAGCGCCTGGCTTTTGACGCTCAAGGTGAACCGCCCGGGGCTGCGCAATTGGCGCTTAATTTTTTTCTCCCGGCCCCGAACAGTTTGCCGGGAAAGTGCGGCAGTCGGGCTCGACGAGGTGTGCTGCTTTAAAATGGTCGTGGTGGTGCATCCGCTGCCGCAGCGCCGGCCAGGAGAGGCTTGATCACCTCGCTGGCGAGACTTTCGGACTGGCGCCTGCGCTGCGGCGGGCTACCGCCCGGTGCCTGGTCTCCACACCCCGGTGAAGGACAAGTCTCGGGGGCGCCTCCCTGCTGATCGCCTGGAGGAGCTGGAGCCTGCTTCTGGCAGGCTTGGTGCCTTGGTGGAGAGTCGGTGCCGCTCGAGGAGCTCGAAGCGTAGCCGGTCTCTCTCGAAACCTCCAGCAACGGCACCGTGGGCGTTGCCACAGCCAGCTCTTGCCTGAGACGTGTAGAGTGCCATCTCATTAAATTTTATGGGTTTGGCGTGCCGCGACCTCTGAGGTATTCTCCGCTTGGCACCTATTCGGAGTTCCTCGATCTGCCAAGGGTATACTGAGGCTCGCGCAGAGGTTAAACAGGATGCGTCCTCCATGGGTATTGCAATAACCAGTTACCTTCGGTTTAACTTTACCCCCACCACAATTTTTATTATCGTTGGAGCCACACAAAAAAGGCAGCTGTGACGTGGCTGCCCCCCCCAAAGTGTTTAAGCATCAGCCACGGTGATGGCCATCCTGTGTGCTGGCGGCCGACAGCGTGATTTCCATGCTTACAGCGTCGAATAGCGCGGTGGTGCGGCAACGATTTGCTGGTGGATGACCGGCCAGACCCGTGAGAGTTTGTCGGCAAGCGCCTGCTCGGCTCTGCTCGCGTGCGCCAGCCATGTGCTTTCTTGCGACAGCCCAGGGTTCCTCTGCGATTGGCTGCCCTGCGGGCAGAATCGCCCGGTCGCCAGCTGATTGCGGCTCCTTGCCCCAAGGTGGCCACTAGTGCCCCAGAGCTACGTGCAGAGGAACTGCCACGGTCGACCCTCTCGGCTGCTTTACGTAGATACTGGCCTGTTACGGCTCACCCGCCCGGACCGGGGCGGGCTCCTGGATCGGGTGTCAGGTCAGCTCTCCAGGCGGTGAGCTGCTTTCGCCGCTCGCTGTGCGCGTAAAGCAGGCCTAGTAGCCCCGTTTCTTCTCGCCGGTCCGACCTTTCCCCCGTCCCTGCCTTGGGTCTCCTCGCCTTCGGCAACTCCGTGCGGGAACCTTAGCGTAGCACCTCTTGAGGCGCCCACGACTCGCTTGTTCCGGACTGCGTACCGTGCTGAGCGCGACCCTGCCGTCCCGTGGGGGCAACCTTGTGTGATGTGCGTGTGGTGGATTCCGGTTGATTACCCTCCGCAAGAGACGGACCATGGTGGCGTCTTGTGCATTCTGGGGTGCTGCAGCCACCGGCAGTACTGAGACGCTGCGGCAGGCTTCTCTCCTCGGCGCATGCCGCGGTTGCTCTTCCCAGCTGGGCCGCGGCTCACGCTGGG
>Ga0163217_1090202_pt1 | contig 10514 bp, 5 predicted proteins | sample SynspAceP_FD_185933 | JGI IMG/M metagenome (GOLD analysis project Ga0163217, IMG submission 185933) | Saline lake microbial communities from Ace Lake in Antarctica - Synechococcus sp. Ace-P (PacBio error correction) | ecosystem: Environmental > Aquatic > Non-marine Saline and Alkaline > Saline ... | reverse complement strand
GAGAATTCAAAAACTATACCCTATTCCTTCTCTATTTTATTAAAGTGTCTCTTAAGGCTTCCTGATCATCCGTGTTTGATAGACTTTCCAAAGAAAATCGCCCACACCCACGAGAATATTTTTTGGCCAAAAAATAATTGCACAAGTCCCAAACAGATACAATACGCGCCAATCAAAAAGGCCGTTAATTGCCAGCCATAAAACCCACCTACATACCTACAATTAAACTGGAAAGAAATGCTCCTATGTTTATACCAATATAGAAAAAATGGTAAATCCCTATCCCTTCTAAATATTCACCCTTAGGATAAAGTCCGCCTACCATTAGTTTAGAAATATTTGGTTTTAACATACCAACCCCAGGGAAATTATTATAAAACCGAGACCGGTATAGGAAAATGCCCAACATTTGCTCTATAGCCAAATATACTGGTGCCCTATTCACCAAAAAGTACTGATCCAAACTATCACTGCCTTTTTTCTGTCCAAGAATTCCTATTTCCTGCAATAATCCCCCGGGATAGTGCCACAGTTAAACCAGCATGGTATACCAAAACCATAAAGCCCCAGAGGCTTCAATATTGGTCCAGCCCAAGGCAGGATTTACGCTATCGGTAGTTCGTAATTAAATTATAACACCAAAAATTAGCCCTCATCCCAGAATTAGGAAAAACGTTCCCACATCTCTGTGAAGAATAAAATATAAAGTCTACGATGGCCAATAATTTCTTAAATTTTGTGCTGCTTTAACGATTGTCTGCATAAGTAGGAATTTATAGATGTTCTTTTATAAAAATTGGTCATGTTTGGTATACAGGGAATTCGGGTATTCCCACCTTGGATACTATGTTTTTTTTATCGGGTATAAATTGCCAAGTTCGAATTGCTTATTGGCCTGCTACCAAAGCTTTACCATCCGCCATAGTATTTTGTACGTGCACGTTTATTTCATCGGCAGAGCCGTGAACCAATAAAAATAGTGTCCCTTTAAAAGTTCGGGTAATTAAATGGGAGTTTTTCATCGCTAACCACTGGGTTTTCCTGAGGAGTACGCATTAAAACGGTTCCTATAAATGGAGTCATAAAATCGCCATGAGTCACCGGAGGCCACGCCAATGGCCATCTGTCAAAGGTGTCATTACCCTTTAAAAGCAATTGGTAGACATAAAACCCTTCCATAACTCCAGCCCCATATTCCTGTCCTGGTTGCGTCTACAATTGGTAATTTCACTTAATTTTTTGGCAGCGGCTATCTGTCCTCACTTCATATTTGCCAATTCCTTGATAGGTCACTTTTTTTAAATCGGCCCCCCTTATATCCTGTTCCCCACATCAACGACAAAGCCACAAAATAGAACCCTCATTGGCCAATATTTGAAACCAATAGATCGTTGGTGCCCATCCAGGAGTTGGATACCGTTCGCGAACCAGACCACTGTTATTGGTCATTAAACAGGGATTATTTTTTAGTTGCATCAAAAATCTTGTGGCTTTATCATCCACATATTTTAATTCGATTTACCATTAACGGCGATAGTAGAAAATTCCTTAGGCCTATCGCATAATCGGCCCAATTTAGACAGAAATAGTTCCCGGTATTAAAAATGTCCTTTACTTTTTTTCCATTCAAGGAATTATGTAGGTGTACGCCGGAGGAAAGTAGTGCACTGGAAAGGTTTTATGAAAATATGCGTTGTGAATCGGCACTGAAATCGGCAGATTCTTTCCCCACTTTAAAACTGTTTAGTCTTTTTTTTATGCTTCCCATTGCTCCGTACCGCGTAAACATCACGATTTATGGATCCGTTTTTCTGTAGATTGATAAATAATAAATCTTCCTCTTGCGTTCGTACTAATAAATCTAGTTATCTCCAAGGACCATTGGTCACTGTTTCATTAATTTCCCATCCGAATTATACCCAGATAAATAGATTAAATCCCATCTTTCTCACTGGTCCAATAAAGCATCATCCGCTAAAAAAGTAAGATTATCGGTTTACATTCCCACCATAGGCATCATCCGTCTCGCCAATAAAATTCGGCTGCTATGATCAGTAGCGTTTACCTCTAATTAAATTCAATTTGTTCTGGTGCCTGTTCAAAGTCTGAAACACTAAGGTAGATTAGGGATGGAGGCATCCATTTAATTCGAGGAATATTAGTATGGGTTCGTTTTTAAAATTCACCTCTGATATCTCGTGGTGCTAATATCCCACAATCTGCAGGAGACCTCTGAATTATTCTTCTCCGCCTTAGGATATTGGAAAACAGTTTGGGTTTGGTAAAGATTGGAACCGTATAACGTCCATGGAAAACTCTGGAACTTTAGTTTTCATCAAAAGCGTATAAAAGCCAATTTAGAACATCGAATTCCACTCGAAAGCTCTTACAAAGGTAAATTCCTCTTCATTTAGACCCAGTCCGTATCCCATTGATTATCTTATTGCTCCCCATCATAGGGTACTTGCCTGGTTAAAGTTGGTTACTAAATGCCAAAAACAAAAATATTATTATCCTTAACATAGAGCTACTTTACTATATCCGGTGATAAACAAGTCGCTGTATATAAAAATCCTATATTGTTTTTGGATTTAAGGTTATATACAAAGAAAATCCCTAACGGTTAGAAACGTCCGTAAAAATGAGGGCTCAATCTGTTGTAGCCAATAATATTTTTGATTCATTTCCTCACTAAATCATAGGACGTAAAAATACGGTATCGAATTTGAGGAAGAAGAAAAAATAGTTTCCAGCTTTTTTGAGTTTTGTAATCATATTTTTCATGGAAGAGGACGCCCTGTGTCCCTGTCAACCACTCAAAATAGTATAGTTGTTTTCCATTTTTCATGGACTGCAAAACTATTCAAACCCTCAACCACAAAGTAACCTTGATATAAATTTCTTCCAAAGTTAATTTCTCTTTATTTTGGGCAGAAGAGTTTGAAAATGCATAAAAAAATAGTAAAAACAGTAAGGGGACTTTCTCACAAAAAACAAAGGTTTAATTAAATCTATTATTATTAAAAATGTATCTGAAAATTTATGTATTTTCTATGATGATTCAAATCTCCAAGATTACTAAAAAAAATAACAAAAACAGGTGCCTTTATAGTTAAAAAAAATAACAATTGTTATGTCTTTAAACCTGATTTAAGTTTCCCTTAGTTTTTGGCGCCTTATTACTATTCTTTGTCCCAAAGAAATTAAGCACTAAATGACCACACCTATAGAAGGATTTTTTTCCAAAATTGACGAAAGAAGGAAAATTAATTGGATGCCCAGAAATTATACCCACCAATAGTGAGGAAACCGTAGCCATTCTAAAGCAAATATTGGCACGACAATTCCCGAATAACAAAATTTGCACGAGAATTTATCGAAAACAACTGTCACCAACTTCTATTTGCCTTAGGTATTGGCTCCCAATTTTTTACATTTAACAAACAAACTTTATGCTTATCCCAATGGCCATTGTGGAAGAAAAGTCAGTTGTAGCCGCGGCAAGCAAAGCTGCAAAATTTTTGGCAAACCACCGCGGGTGTTTTTAAGGACATACTGTTTTAGGCAACGGAAAAAGTTGGACAGGTCCATTTCATCTACCAGGCGATGCGGATAAACTAAGCCATTTTTTTAAGGCTTGTAAGCCCAAAAATTAATAGCAGGTTGGCCCCATTGTTCAAAAATAGGAGAAACGCGCGCGGGGCCGGTATCAAGAACATCGAAATTAAGGATAAAAACTTCTCATTGGCATGAATTTTCAATTTCATTGTACTTTTGAAACATGGATGATGCCATGGGAAGCCAATTTCATAAAAACTCTTGTATTAGAGGGTCGCACAATCCCTTAAAAAGAAAGGCCACCAGGCGTTTTACCGCGCGTTTACAGAACAAGGAGAAAGATATTGAAATCGGCTTGAGTATTCTCTTTCCAATTACATTCCCAAATTGTGTAGTTTAAGGCCGAGGGTAAGTTGCCCCGTATTCGAATGGAAGGCCACCCAAAGTATAACGGCGGAGAATTTGCCAAAAAGATGGTACGTGCCGTAAATATAAGACGAAGTGGAAACCCTAAGGGCGGTTACACAGTAACAAAGGGGAGATCATGAATGGAATAGATGCCGTTGTCTTAGGGCTCTGAATGATTTCAGAGCCATTGAGGCAGGAGCACATGCCTAGTTGCAGCCAAAGACGGAAAATACACAAGGCCTTACACAGCCAGTATAGAAAAGGGTATTTTAAAATTTTGGTTAGAGATTCCGTTCGGCATTAGAAACAGTTGCGGTTAACAACCTTACATCCCTTGTAAAACTAGGCCTGGGAAAATATTACAAAATCCCAATGCGAAAGAATTAATGCAAATGTTGCCGTTGCTGGATTGCCACAAAATTTTGGTGCCCATTTCGTTCGTAGTTACCAGCGGGGCATCCAACAAGGTTCATATGAAAAGCCACCTATTTAATATTTTAAACCAATGGGTGCCTACAGAATCGTGAAAAATTAAGTTTGGTTAATTTATTTCAAAGAAACCATACCGCCTCACATTAGCGCAAGTAGTAGTCGCCTTCGAAGAATTGAGAAACAAGAAATGACAAAACAATATTATAAGCAACGGAAAACTCTTGATCACTGGCGAGTATCTAGTACTGGATTGGCCGCCCTATGCTTGGCCGTACCTACTTTTATAGGGCAAATCTGTGTCATAAAAGGGACAGCGGATAATTACTTACTTGGAATAGTTTGGATGAAAAAGGAAAGACCTGGTTCAAATGTGTTTATGAACTGGACCAAACTTACCGAAAGTTTCCCAAACAAACACTTTAAACTGCCGCAAAAACAAAAAATCTATGTTCCGGAAAGGGCTTGTGAAAATACTTCTAGAGGCGCAAAAAATTGAATCAAATTTTATTGCAGCAAATCAAGGTTTAAGAAATAACCACAGCCACTAAATTCCCAGGGAATGGGGCTAGGTTCTTCCTTCTACATGATCAACAAGATGCCCAGTGGGCGAATATCGAGGCCTACAGACTTTTATTGGGAATGCCTTTTCCAGGGAAGTGGGTATGACATTGCGCTTGTGCACAAACAAACGGTCCAATTTAACCCTACAGCTTAAAAACTCTATTACCAATTAGCATACGATTGCCTTTAATCCAACCTTTAAAAACGATCTGTACTTGTGTGTATCTAAAATCAAAAACAAAACAGTAGTGATGGCATGCCCATTATCGCAAAAAAAGATTTCAATACTTTCTCCACAATATCTTCAAATTAGTAGTAATTACCCAACGGTTATTGACCTGTACACGCTCTTGCCCCAATTTTGAAAGCTGATTAAAAAACACGAAGCCATTCTAAGTGAAAATCTAGAAGAGCCTACGGTTAAGAACGATTATTTCCGGATTATAAGGGTATGCCATAAGAAAGAGTCTAGGGGGGCTTGGGGAAGGCGATTTATTCTAGCCGACTGCGAAATAAAAACCACTCCTGCACTTTACTTTAAGGAACAAGCGCGTACCAATTATATATCCCCAGTTCCAAAATGGTAAAGTAACCATTACCCTCTTAGGACTGTGATGCCTCCACTAGTTAGAAAACAATTTTTGCCAAAACAATAAAACCTCCCAATTGGGGAGGTTTTAATTGTTTTAGTGAAACTTATATGCTACTTAATAAAATGTTGCTCTTTGTCGCTATAGTAGAAGCCTCTTTAATGCATTGTATTACAGAGGAATTTACCTGACCTGCAGCTAAAAGCCTGTAGACTATTGGCGTAAAGTACTATAGTTATCCAGTTTTTGGAGCGTCTTCTTTTTTGAGTACAGTTACCATATACACCCGCTCTCACCAGCAAATCAATTCTGATGTAAAGCGCCCTGCTCCATTGGCAAATGCGTGGTGACCAACAACAAAGGCTTCCGACCCAGCACCTGGGATGATAGGGATTTTCATTGTCCAATTGCAGAAAACCGAGAGGCATAAACATTATTATCCTTGGCAAAAATCATTCGCATTAGATTGCCTTTATTGGGCTTCTATGTCTTTAGTCGCTTTTCTTTTTCCTTCCTATTTTTGAAGCGCTATAGCCCGTGCATCTCAGCAGTCATAAGTCCTTTCAGCATATTTAGCAGTTAATTGCACTACTGCATAAAGCCATTGTTTATGTTAAACCTTTTAACCTCACCCAATTTAGTTGCTTCCTTAAAAGCCCATGAAACAATAGCGCGTTGAGCAAGAAAGTCCAGGAAGATTTCCATCCATCTCCTTAACCTTGTGTAACCGGTCTTACCACAAAAAATTTATTTTCCTTGGCAGATGACGTAAAGTCTTTGATTGTCGTAGTTTCCATTTCAAACTTGTAGCCTCTGTAAATAAAGTATTTGAGCAGTTTCTTCAGAAGGCTCTATTCTCTCGCCAATGTGGCCAATTGAACAATATCCTGCTCTGTCATCTATCCTTAACCAATATGGAATCCCAAAATCTTTCTCAAACCAAACCTATGGCCCCTAACTGGATTATTAAATGTAAAATCGTTAAAAGTGTACCATGTAACCCCTCGTTGATTATAACCAAGGTTCACCACCTTTAGGCGGCCGAAGGGCTCCGTTTCTGAAATTATCTCTGGCCAAATTCAGCAAAAACTGTCGCTTTTTGTTTTGCCTCGACCCAACAATTCTTGGCTTTTTTCTCAGCTTCCTCCTTGGTTAGGGTAACTTCTGGATGGCCACGTGGCACCTACATAAGAAAATTAGATTATATGACTGGATTTTACGGCACCATTTTACTTTTCTATCCATCAGTTTGGTAAAACCTTAAAGAAATCTCCATCACGATATTGGTCCGAACATACTTCCTTTTCCCAAAGTCATAAGGGTATCTGCAAAATTTCACGGGCAAGCTTTTTTTCGCCTTAAAAATTGGAATTGTCGAATTATTATATCTTTGGAATTTCTATCTAAAAAGGCTGTCATATCATTGGTATGACTAAAAACCCTTTAGGGTCAATTGAAACATCCTTGTTGGAGGGCATTGTACTCAACACGGTCCTGTAAAAGATTCTTGCAATTTCTTCCTTTACGGGCGTTCTATCTTCAAAGAGGCCTTTTTCTTCAAAATAAAAACAAATTGGAATATCCCTTGCACCTAATCTTGCTTGTAATCCTTTTTATGATTATTTATTATAGTCTCAATTCTTTCTTCGAAACAGCTAAGTAGAATCGAGACTGAAGAAACAAAGGCAAACCGAACATATTTAATGTCGACTTTGTCATTGGCTAACTTTATAATCCAATTTCCCCCTCTTTCAAGTAGAAGCCTTACACCTGCCTTATAAGGTTAAAATAGGTTTGTTTCCTTTGCATTTGAATAATAGCTTTGCTCATCCTGAAGCCATAGCGCATAATCGGCTAGGTTGTTTGCGCTTTCCAATCGGCCACAGCATCCCTAAACTTATATCGATCCAAAAACACCACTTGCATTGTGAAATTCTGGTTGGGTGAACATTAAGAAGAATCGTTTTTATGTAGTTTATTGTTTGATCTTGTCTTATTTCTGATCCCCAAATCCTCAACTGCTGATTCAGGACTCGTTAATTCCGACTTCCCTATCCCAAACCTTGATTTACCATTGCATAGAAAGAGGCGGTAGGACAGCCATTCTAGAATAAGCTCCAAAACATTTCTTCTAAAATTGATCTATGGAAAAATTTCATCCCCATTAATCTCTGCACGGAAAGAACCCAACCTTTCACAGCCCAATCATGCTTGTGACACTCCTGAAATTACGAATGCCAAACAAGCAAACAAAGAATTAAAATTAAATAAAACGGTAGTTCGTTTCCTTTATATTCTCTAAAATTTGCCATTATGTAAAACTGTTATAAATTTATCCTGTGTACTATCGGCAAGGCGAAAATTACTACTTTTCTTTTGAAAATAATAAAAGCTAAAAAAATATCAATAAATATACCTAAAAATGCCTATTCATTATCTAGCACAACCAAGGACACCTATTCAATTTTATTACTGGAAACCATCTAAAACCACAAAAAGAAAAAAATTAACCTATCTTAATTTCTGAATCTTTCTCTGGGAATTTCACCCGGTCTCATTAATGATCGAAACCACCCAAAAGTTTTCGTATTTCACACTTTCAGGCAAGTCCAATTTATATTGTTCATTAACATAATCACTACCGAATTACCCGAAAACTTAAACAGTATTTTGATTTATCTGCTCTCCAAAACAGGTCAGTTGGTATCGTGTTCATCCTTCTATGTCTCCAAAAAAGCACGCTCAACTATATCCTCTACCGTCATAACGCCAGAAGACCCACCATACTGTCTAAAACAAAACGGCAATACGTTCTCTTTTTGGTTAAAAATCATTAAGTATGTCATTTATGAGGCATCGTTTCCGGAACAAATTCTACCGGAAGCAGGATAGTCTGTAAGTCTTGGGTTTTTAAAAAAAGCTCATAGGAATGTACGTAATTCCAATAAATGTCTATGGATCTTTAAATGTGACCAAAAATTTTAAGAATACCCTGTATCCGTAAAAAAGCTTTGCCAGATGTTTAGGGGGTTCATGAATTTCTACCCGCCTGCAATTCAGTTCTGGGCACCATTACCTCCCTTAGCCTTAACACCTGAAAACTCGCAGCGCATTTTGGAAAAATTTGTTTTTTATCCTTTTGTTCCCAAAAAAGAAAAAAAAAAAAATTTTTTCCCCACCACAATCCTCCCTTCAACTGCTTCCATCTGCGCGGTAAATATAATCTTCCCAATTCTATTTTACAAAGGCCAATTGCACCTCATTCACCACTGTTTTAAGAGGAACTTTAAGAATTATATCGAAATCCAAAATAATAAAAATCGAAATCACAGAAAACAATACATAGAAAAGGATAAGCCGGAATGCCACAACCTTAACATTGTATTGCTTTTTGTAAATCTGAAATAATACTTTGGCCAAAAACTCTGCGGTCAACCAATATGATCAGGGTAAGAAATAAACAAACCGTTTGGTTCACCCCAAGCTAAAATCGGTTAAGATCAGGCTTAAAGAAGCCACCAGGGAAGCCTGGATTACCTGCAACAGAATTCATCAGCAGTTCCCCATTAAAAAGCCCGTAAACACCAAGGCTATATTATTCCCAATAAGCATCGGTAGCAATAAACTTGGACGGTTTTTTAGTAAGACGCCGCCAAATACTTTGGGCTTAGAAATCCATCTTTGCTTTTTTTCTATTTTCGATAGTGAATTTTATTCGAGAATTAAAGCGGCAATTTTCCATTCCCGAAAAAAAAGCTGGAAAACAGTAATGAGAATAACAATGGATAATTGACAATAGATTGCCTCAAAAGTATTGTTTGTTGTTTTTTGACGTGCTTCAAAACCTCTTTCCTAGTAGGTCTTTTTAAAAATGACATACCAATAGAAACGGACAAGAAGACAAAACAAATAGGCTCGTTGTCTATCTATGTTCCCATTGTTCAAAAATTTCAAAGCCGATACTACGGCCATGCTAAATAAAGGTAATTCGGTATATCTTATATCTTGATCATTCTTCTATTCTTCTTTTTTATACTCATATAACCATTAGTCTTATTACCATTAAAAAAACTAAAATCCCTATTAAAATCCATCCCTTCACCATACCATTTATTGTTCCTTCTTCTGGATTGGTATATTTAAATTTCTGATTTGTGTAAAAATCAATCATTGTTTCGTATCCCGAATATAATTGTGGGAGCCTCCAACATTTTTGCCATCGCTGGTTTCTAATAACCACATTGCCTGGCAAATCTATTAAATTAGTACCTGGAATAAATAAATTCCATAATCTGCGGTAAAACCGTACTTTTTTCTCCCTTATCATCAAAAAAACCTCTACCATGAGGTCCATTCAGGAAAGGTTGTAATGAGGAAAGCCAGGTGGTAAATCATTGCAATGGGACCGGTAATACGCTATCACTGCGCAGAAACTACACCTTCATTTTTTTCAAGTTCATCCCGTCTCAGTAACGTTAAGGTAAAAATCCTCCGCCACCGCCACTTGGAAACATCTTTTTAATAGTTTCATCCCCCAACTCTTTCGTAATTATCGGGCACAAAAGAATAAAAAAAGCATTGCCATAGAAAATACTATGGCAATCTCCTTAATATATAAAACCTTTTTATTCAATCTTAATAGGTTGGCACTTTACACTACCACCTTACCCCAACATAAAAACTTACTGTTTTTACCAGCCCATTACCAGAATTAAATATATCGTTTGGATGGCGCTTTTGGCCGTTATAACTTGCGCTTGCTGACCTGGCGCCTACTTACCTAAAGCGGATCACACGGACCATGCCTGACGGGCCATGTCTGCAGCTTTCCCAATATATCGCCCTTTATTCGAATGAGTACTACACATTCATTGGCACTGCCTGCATAACAAACTGGCAATCAATAAATAAAGCCTTACCATTGGAAGGATTGCATCTATTGCCTTTGGGCTAGCTTCTAGCCGG
>Ga0163217_1073124_pt1 | contig 10514 bp, 11 predicted proteins | sample SynspAceP_FD_185933 | JGI IMG/M metagenome (GOLD analysis project Ga0163217, IMG submission 185933) | Saline lake microbial communities from Ace Lake in Antarctica - Synechococcus sp. Ace-P (PacBio error correction) | ecosystem: Environmental > Aquatic > Non-marine Saline and Alkaline > Saline ... | reverse complement strand
CCCGAAGTTCAAAAGATGTGCTCGGAAAGACGGTCGCGTCGGAGTCGGCACTCTGATCCCCGGCGCCTTGCCTCGATGGTCGGACAACCTACGTGATGCTCAACGGCCACTTGACAAGCGAATGGCGAGAGGGCGTCACCGCTCGTGACGTGTGGGATGAGAATCAACCCGCGTCGCGACGTTGCCAAGTGTGACGCTGCGCGGCCTTGCAACCAATCGAGGGCCGCGTCGTGATTGTTTGCAGTCCCGGCATCAAGGCTCCCATGGCACATCCGCGTCTACGGCGGGACATAGCTCGCCACGCTCGCAGAGCGGCGCGATGGATCCGTCGCTCAGAACTGGAAGAAGTCACCGTTGATTCAACGGCGGCCGGCACGGTCAATCCCACATTCGTGTCGGTTAAAGGCCCGTACGTTTGGACATTCACAGTCGATTCGTGAGGCTGCTTTCGCGTTACGGCATGAAACGCGTCGATGGTGACCAAGTTCACTCGAAAACGGCGCTCGGCGGAAGATGAACTTGATCAATATCGGTGGGGGCGCGAAACGAGGTGTCCTGTGCGGCTTCCGATTACAACCGTGATCTACGCGAACAGATCGACGGGTTGAAACGTTTGCCAGTCGCGGGGTCTCACGCACTCGGGTTGCCGTCTTTCATTGGAAGAACTGGCCAAGTTTGGAAACGACCTGCGGCCGGCCAAGTGCGATCAACAGCGGGAGGACGGGCCGCTGGTCGCTCACGGTTGTACCTTCTATGACGAATGGACTTGAAGGGAGATTTGGGAGGTCGATTGAGAGAGATTTGAAAGAGCAATGAGAAAGGGCCAGTCGGGAGTTCTGGGGAAGAGGGGGAGATGGGAGACAAGGAGGTGGGAGAGGGGGAGTCAGGAGATGGGGAGTCAGGGAGTGAGCGTTCAAGGCGTCCCAGTCTCCCAACTCTCCAGACTCCCGGACTCTTCCCTTTCTTCCCACTTTGGATTGCGCCGGAATATTCCCTGTTGAGCGTCGCAGTTTCTCGCAATCAATCGAAGTTCGAACCGACGCATCTGATGTGGATTCATCCCTTGGTCATCTGCATCAACTTGCTATTGATCTATTTGTCTTTCCGCAACTTCGCGATTTCCGCTGGCGTATTTTCAGGTATCCCGTCGCGTTCGCCGCGGTGGCAGATCGCTATTGGCGGAACGATGGGCGTTGGAATCAACACGGGCGGTTCTGGGTTGGTTCATCGCGTTGTTCGGCTCGCGGTCGACGATGGCGTGGTGATGGCGGACTTACATTTCACCAACTGCTTGAGGAAACGTCAAAGTCCGGTCCGTCGACGACATTTCGCAAACCACGGGTTTACCGAAGCCGGCTGAAACGCATTCGAGCCTTGATTGATGACGCCGTGACGACGCTGGCGGGCGTTGATCCCGGGTGATTGATGCAACAGGCCGGGTGCAGACGTTGCCCGACGATGGCGATTCCGTATCGGGCGGCATGTAGCCGAAACCCTTTCACATCGGTTTCATTCGCTTGCCACGCTTTATTGCGGGTACCTGGACTCAAATGCGATTCGGATTCTAAAGACGAGCTTTTGAAGAAGAGGGGAGTTGGGGAGAGAGGGAGTTCGGGTAGAGGGAGTCAGGGAGATGGAGCGAAGGTCATGAATTAAAAAGCTGAAACTCCCAGACTTCCCAGACTCCCAGACTCCCAGACTCCCAGACTCCCAAACTCCCAACTCCCAGGGGACTCCCAACTCCCCCAACTCCCAACTCCCAACTCCAACTTCACACTCCCACACTCCCCGCCTCTCTTTTTCCAAAAAATCGATGAAGAACAAGCCATACTCAAAGCATTTCAACGCTTTCTCGCACGCCACCTCGAAATGGAGTACATATAGAACGACATATACTTGACCGCCTGTCTCTCTGCTCGTTTGCTTAATGGGCATCGACGGTTGTTTGGGGGCAAACCATTGATCGCAACACGATCACCGCCGGTCAACAACACGCGATGCCGGCATGACGAAGGCTTCACCAGGGAACTCATGCGGGGCGAATTGGACGGCAGCGCTTGAAGCAAACCGGGCAACCTTGCAAATCCGAACAATTGTTTTCGACAGGCGGGATGCGAATGCTTCCTCTATGATCAACGCCGGCCAACCGGTCTCGGTCGTTCAGGACGCGGTTGCCGTTTCGGTGCGAGTCGAAGGCAACGCGAAACGCTATCGCTTATGATTTGCTGCCCGGACGGCAAAGTTAGCGTTGACGGCTCGGGTGAATCTGGTTCCGCAGCTCGCGGCCGGGGCAAGTCGACGGCGACGTTTTGGCAATTGGTCGGCATCCACCGCCAGCAACCCGGTCAGCTTGTTCAACGAAGCGCCACGTTCCCGCCAGCGAACAACACTTCGGCTGCCGCCGCCGATCGCACGCCAAAGAATCTGTCCGGTCAGCGGCAAGCCGCTCGGCAGCATGGGTGATTCCGTTGCCTGATGTCAACGGGCAAAAGCTCTACGTCTGCTGTGCCGGTCTGGTGAAGCAGTTTCAAGGGTCCAAAAACTTCCGCCCTATAGTACGCCGGCCGGTCGGTCCTAAATCACGGTCACCACAGGTACGACCCAAGCGGACGCTGCCGGAATCGGCGTGCCCAAGAAGGTTTGTCCCGTGATTGGACGAAACGCCTCGGGTTATGGGCACGCCCATCAAGGTTGATGGTGCGATAAGGCCGATCTATCTGTGCTGCAAAGGTGCCATCCCAAAAAATTTTTCAAGCCAACCGCGCAAAAGGTATCTAGGCGATGGCGTGTACCGAAACGGGGGTCGCAACGCTCCGTTAGTCTAACCCTATTGGTCGCGACTGCGCACAGAATCACTGGTCTCTATAGAGGCGACCCAAGCCCGATGCGCGGCCATTAGCTTTGTCAGAGACTTGCCCCGCATGGGATTGAGCCGCTCGGGTGCATGGTACACCGTATCAAAGTCGATGGTCCGTGACAAGCGATTCTATCTTTGTGCAAGGGCTGCATCAAAGAAGATTTAAGCTGAACCAAGCGAAGTATCTCGCCATGGTTTACGCAAAACGGCGGTCAAGCATTCCGTCCCTCGCCGGAGACCGACAGGTACGCGAGGATCTTCAAGAGTGGGTTTCTGCCGGACGCGCGTCTTTTCATCGCGGCACAAAAGAAGTGTCGGTGGATGGACGAACGCTCGATGCATGTGGCGGACCGCCTACAAAACGTCAATCGCAGCCGGCAGGGCGATCATACATTTGCTGCCCCGGATGCGCGAAGAAGATTCCCGCCGCCCGAACCGCAGAATATCTGACTGTCTCTTGACGTCGCAAAGAGTCGAGGCATCTCTGATTTAGTATGGGAGTGGAGTCGGGAGTCTGGGAGTCTGGGAGTTCAGCTTTCAATAATGAACTTCGTCCCATCTCCCCATCTCCCCATCTCCCCATTCCTTTTCTCCCCATATCCGGCTTTCTCCCTTTACTCGTCTTCCCCTTACGCACACCACGCGGGGCGGTGTCAGGGCTGACGCAATTCACGTAATTTGATGACGTCACACGCCGTCCTCTGCCTTTTTTTGGTTTCAAACTCACTGACAAGGAAGTCGTCTGACTGAAAATTTTCCAATGGAAAGTCGCTCGTTACCGCTAGCGCTCTTGCTTGTTCAGTCGTATCGCCTTGTCGACCGGTGCCAATCCTGCCATGGGTCGGCAAAACCGAACATCTCGACGACAACGGTACCTGCCGTCGCAATATATCGACAAAGCTCCGCAACATTTCAAACGGACACAGCGGGTCGCATGGTCACTCTCCAACACCCTCCGTGCGCCTCATCTCCACCGCTCTCCACCTTGGCCCAGATCAAGATCTGCCTTTCGGCTGGTGGAAGGTGGTGTGTGCTAGCTAAGCACGCTACTGAAATCGCTTTTCTGCATGAGATATAAGTGGTGCTTCTGCCTCACGCTACCGGGTGGGATATATTGCGTATTATGTGATAGACAGAGACTTGTGTGGTGATGGTGCGCAACTTAGTGTGGGTGCTTCTCAAACCTCTATAAGTGGATCGACAAGACGCCTGTTGAAGACGGCACGATCCTGCTTTGTAGATTCGGCTCCGGCTTGATGGGAACATATGCCACAGAGAACTGGACGTATGGCAATTCCGAACGCGGAATCCGTCTGCAGACTCGCTCGAATGCCGGAAGTTACCCATAATATGGCTACGCAGCATTCCACCAATGGTGCATGTGATTCTCTCTCGCGCGCTCGCTCTCCAGAGGGACGTGGCGACAAATGCTCGAATGGCCCGATAACCAGAATACTTGGCTTGCCTATCTAGATTACCCGCCGAGCGAGTGGGGCGTTCGCCTCGCTCGCTTATGGCTCTCATCGGAGCTGCTGTCATAGTCGTCTTGTCAGCTGGGGGCGCGACAAGGTGTAGATGGCGCGCATATTATTTCGTTGTCACAGACCGGCTCGCTCTCCATATACCGCAGACGTTGAGACCGCGGCTCTGCGCTCGCGTGAATTATCGTCTCTCGTTGGATTCCACCGCATACATTACTCTTCCGCGCTCGCTATTCGCTGATAGTGCTTCTCGTTTTTAAAGCTCGTCTATAATGCGGGTCTCTCGAGCAGGTCTGGCCGGGTTCGCAGTGTTTGTGGCGGTGACCTCACCGCAGTGACGCTCGCACACCATATCGCTGCATTGCCCTCTGCGCCGTGCGCGATTCAGTCGCGAACCACGGTTGCCTTCGAGAATGCCGAGTCTTGCAGGATCTCTTGTACGATAACCCGTTTCTTCTTTGAGCGTTGAAAGATCGCACGCAGCTCGGGATCATGCGCCGCGAGTGCCTGCCGAACCTGGCTGATCGTTCTTGGCGAGTGGACGCTAGATTTCGACTGGAAGAGTTGCTCGACTTGGTCGGCTTTTTTGATCTGCTGTTAACTGGGTCGTGACAAGTCTCGTAGAGAGAAGACTTTGTATCAGAGAGCTTCGTGTTGCATACTAACATGCTGCCCGCGATCCTTCGTAGGGCGGAATTTGTTGTGATCTTTCACATACGAAGTTTGTGGCAGCACTTAAATCCAATTTTGCCCCAGGTGCCATTAAACGCTACGGTTTTCATCAGGCCAGCGCCAGGGAGAGGGGGAGAGGTGGGGAGTGGGGAGGGGAAGGGGGGAGATGAAGGAGAGAGGAGACAAGGAGCGGGCCATTGCAGCTGCGGGAACGTCAACTAATATATCATTCTCCGTGCCTCCCACCTCCCGCCTCCCCAACTCCCAACTCCCCCGCCTCCCTTTTTCCAAAAACCGATGAAGAACAAGCCAACTCAAGCATTCCAACTATCTCATACAAACTCAAAACGGCAATAGTTACTTCTATATGATCACGCCGGCCCCAACCCGGTCTCTCGGTCGATCAGGACGCGGTTGCCGTCGGTGCGAGTCCGAACGGCAACGCGAAACGCTATTTCGCTATGATTTGCTGCCGACGGAAAAGGAGCGTTGGACGCTCGGGTGTGCAAATCTGTCGCAGCTTCGCCGGCCGCCCAAAGTCGACGTCGACGTGCAATTTGGTCGGCATCACCCGCCAGCCCTACGGTCAGCTTTCAAACGAAGTCGCCACGGTTCCCGCCAAGCGAACAACAACTCGCTGCCGCCCGACTCGCACGCCAAAAGATCTGTCCGGTCAGCGGCAAGGCGTCGGCAGCATGGGTGATCCGGTTGCCGTTGATCGTCAACGGGCAAAAGCTCTACGTCTGACTTGTGCCGGATGCGTGGACCAGCAGTTCAAATCAAACCCCGACCAAGTACGCACGCGGTCGTCCGCAATCACCGGTCACCACGGGACCCAAGCGGACGCTGCCGGAATCGGCATGCCCAGAGATTTTGCCAGGTCATGACGAGCCGCCCGGTGGTATGGGTTACGCCCATCAAAGGTGAAGGTTGGCGATAAGCCGAATCTATCTGTGCCTGCAAAGGTTGCATCAAAAAAATTCAAGCAGAGCCGGCTAAGTTATCTGGACGATGGTTTACGGCGTTGAAAAGATGGGGAGTGGTGGAGTTGGGGAGTGGGAGAGATTCAGTGCCTGCCGGAACCGACAGGTACGCGAGGCTCTTCAAGTGGTTTTCTGCCGACGCGCCTTTATCGCAGCACAAAAGAGTGTCGGGTTGAGGACGAATCCGCTCGGATGTGATGGGCGGACCTAACAAAGTCAACGTCCGCGGCAAAGGCGATCTAACATTTGTGTGCCCCGGATGCGCAAAAGAAGATTTCGCCGTCGAACCGCAAAAGTATTGGCTGTCTTGCAATCACAAGGAGTCGAGCACCTCTGATTAGTTAGGGAGTTGGGAGTCTGGGAGTCTGGGGAGTCTGGGAGTTACTCAACATGACTTCCGCTCCCATCTCCCTGACTCCCCATCTCCAATCTCCCTGACTCCGGACATCCTTGATCCCCGACTTCCCCATCTCCCCATCTCCCCATTCTTCCCCATCTTCCCTTCGTCTCCCTTTCCGACACACGCGGCTGAGTTCACCTCAAGTTGATGACGTCCCACGCGTCCCTGCTTTTTTTGTTTTCAACTCAAGCCAAATCTAGCTGGGGAGTTGGGAGTGGGAGGACATGGGAGATTGAAAAGCTAAATATGCGCGTTGATACCAAATTTTTGCTTCCCAACTCCTCGTCCTCCCCAACTCCTTCGTCTTTCCCAACTCCCATTTTTTTCAAATGGGAGATGCTCGAGGCGGGAGACGCAAGTGCTTCGCAGCGTTCGCAGCCGATGCGCTCGCCGGGATTCGCATTGGGTTCGACCTTCGGACACCATCCCGGCGATATGAACCCAGACGGGAAAGCCGGAAAACCGGTTTACCCATTCAACTCGATCGATTGAGTGCCGCTTTCGTATTTCCCAAGTCTTGTGTCTTACCAAACGCACCGCGGCATCGTCCTGTATGCACCACATGAGCCGTTGGCCGACGAGCCTGCAAAAAGCCGGCATCCGAACACTTGTTCTGACCACCGAAGGTTTACAAATCATTCGCGCGGTTGAAAGCCGTGGAACCGGAATTGCAATTTCAAAAGGTCGGCCCAGGCATCGTTCATTCCAGATCGGTCCGTTTGAGGCAAATTCCCAACGTACCCCGAAACATCCTCGAAGCGGCGGATTCAGAATTGGGACGCTACTTTGTGAATCAGAAGAGCGGAACTCGTCAAGAGTTTCAAACGCGTTACCCATCTGATTCAACGTTGCTGTAGCGGCTAACCCGTGTACGGAAACGCGGGCAAGCAATTTCAGCTTCTGTTACGACGAGGAATTGCCAGCAACCTTCGCCGTAAAGAGCTAGCAATCGCAAACTCTCGGGAAAACATCTCTCCGAACATTTCAGGGTGTTGCGGCTTGTGTTCAATTGACTTTCTTCCACGCTTTCGAGGACAATTGGGGTGCGCTCGGACGAGAACCAATGCTGAGCTGCAAACAAAACTTGACAGCATCAGCATCAGCGGAACTTTCAAATCAGAACACCAACACGGGTCGGCGAGCGCTGCTCCCGAAGACAATCCGTAAAGCATCGTGCCCGTTCGCGATCGGCAACCTCGAAAATGGTTGGATGCTCCGAATCCCCATCGTGTGGGTGCTGCGGTCTCGTAGCGTGACCAAACCACTTTCGGACGCCGCGTAACCGAGGGCCGAAAATGGCAAATCGATTGATCGTCAGCGGGAATCAGCGATCCAAGAAATCGTCAGTGGATTGGCGGACAATGGTTTCGCCTTGAAACGATGAAGAAAAGCAATTACCAAAACCGTCACAGGCAAAGCCGTTGAATCGTCACGGGTGTCAGAATTGAAGGAATTTCTTGCGAAAACCACTTCCTCACTTTCGAGGCAATCAGCCATCGCCGGGGAAAGATAGCCAGGCCACCAGCGGGCAAGTCAACGTAAACAAACCAAATGAAAGCCCAAACAACGGCTTGCAAGGGACCGGCAGTTGTCCGACACGAGTTCCGCTTACCGGTTTTATCGGCACGCTAGGGTGACCGCTGCTGTCGAGCGCTAATCTTTTCGCAGTGGCTTCAACGCCCGCGGGCGGAGATCGACTTGCCACGGGGACCATTCAAACGCAACTTCGCCGAGTTTCCGGATTTCACTTCGCCGAATGAATTGCGTTTCGTGTTGTTGCCGACGTCGGCAGCGTTGGGCGTCGGTGACTTTCGAGCGGAACGAGACTTCTGGTTGATGACCCACGCGAATGGTTCGATCTCCGCTCTTTCGAAGTCTTCTTGTTACTTGCCCGCCTCATGGACCGGGGCGTTGCTTCGGGAAGTGTCACTTACCAACACCCGCGTGAAGTTTGGAATCACGCAATCGCGGGCAACAGTTTTCTCAACGGACTCGGAAATCTGTTGGTTTGATTGCCGTGACACTTCACGGTTGATAAGCAAGTGCCGAATCGAGCAGCAAATCGTTGTGGGCTGTCGGTTGCGGTGTTCTAAAGACGACAAAAGCGGATCGCTGCCCTTCGGGAAACCGCTGTTGCGAAGGCTCGAAGACGGCGATCTCCTCGGTGCAAGGCGGAACGCAAGGTCTTCTTCGAGCAGGCCTGCTTCTGCATCTAGGATCATTTCCAAGCCGTGTTTGCATGATTCAGCGGTTGTAGTCGGCGGTTTCTTTGGCGGGGTCGATGCGGCCACCGTCCAAACTTCGAGTTCGTTCGCTCGGCGATTCGTCGCCGCGATGTGAGCCGCCGGGCGTTCCGGGTTGGTTTGAGAGGAATGACATTGAATCCACGATCTGCCAACGCGACTGCGACTTGCCGCCGCACGTTGTTTGCCGACACCGCCTTTTGCCCATCGCGAGGATCACACCATGACCGGAAGGCGATCCTAGGTTCGTCGTATCAACGAACCGAGTCCGTCCGGGGAGTCGGAGTGGGGAGTTTTGGGAGTAGGGGGAGTTGCGAGTGATATACGTTTCAAGCCTTGACGACTTGTCGCAGCGAATCGGCACGCCCATCAATCCTGCACTCGCCAGGCGGAATCGTTGGTTTCGCGTAGTTTGGCAATTTCGACGGCATGCCTGACACCGCGTCATCGCCCCTCGATTGCTGCATCGCGACCGCAATCGACATTCGCTCGGAGTCTTTGCCTCTTGGAAAGACTCGCCGTTGACACATCAGATGATTGATTGCCGGACTCCGAGGCGTTCGCACTCTCCTGACTTCGTGCGTGGGCTTCACGAACGGGACGGTTTCTGGGCCGAGTGCACGAGCACCAACGTGGTCACCGCAGCATCCACCGAGAGCAGTGACCGTTGCTTAGATCCCTGCTGTGCCTGAAGACCCGCAAGCGGACCAAGGCACGAGGGTTTCCTGAGGTGTTGGTGGTCCATGAAGCCAGAACCACCGGCCGACGGCAACGTCAACAATTTCGCAACTATGGCGGTCGGTGCCCGTGTCGAAAAATTGGACGTGATCGAACGACCTGGTTTCGGTTCTTTGTCACGGCAATCTTCGCCGAACTCGTCGAACGGCTTGCGATCTCACGGCAGAACCATGAAAAAAACTGTTTTCTTCCATGGGCTGGCAACCGCCGTGTCGGGCAACCACGCCACGATACGGTGCCAACCATTCGATCGGATATTCGGGCGGGGCGGCCTCTTTCGGGCGTCGATGTTGCATAGCAACAGTTCGGCTACGGACCCAATCGCCGGTCGGATTCAATCGACAAACGTCGTTTCTCAAGAACTTCGTCGAGGTTCGATTGCCGGAATCGGCACCAAACAGGACTCGCAAAAACGCGATCGGGCCAACTGAACGCTGTGGCGCAAGCCCATTGAAGTCTTGCCCGGACGGCCGCCTTTGCCCGTGAAGAACAAGTTTCGCGTTGGCGTGTTGAGAAATTGCATGGTTTGGTTTTCCGAAGTAAGGAATTATTCTTTCAATTAGCAGCAGCCGTACTCTGCCACCAACAACATCCGCCGCCGTCAGCCATCGGAGGACGGATTCTCGTTTTGATTGTCGTGCCCGATCCAACATCGCCAAGTTCTCGCGGATGGATACTCGCTGCGGCTAACGACCGCGGTGTCCACGATCACCACGGCAAACATTCGGGACGCCATCGTTAGCGGCATTTGTTTGACAAGGTCGTGTTTGGCATACTCCGCCGGGTGTTTGCCGGATTAAGTTTATAACCGGCGACCAAGTGGCCCTCATTGTGACTTCGAACCCAATCCAGGTCGGGCAGCAACTTTGGCCAACACGGGGATCGACCTGCGGGGACCACACACGCGGTCGAACAGGGCACATGGCTTATGTCATAAAATTTCAAACTTTACTCATTTCATTTTCCTTTCGAGTACCGAACCACCGGATTCAAAATGCCTATCGGACGAACAACGATAAAGAACCGCACAAAAAACACGCCTTCCACAGAATCAGCGACAACGAATTGAGACGCTGGAAGAGTTGCTTGGATTGATGCCAATAACAAACCTTCGGACCATCGACTTCCGCCCTGAATCCC
>Ga0163217_1066721_pt1 | contig 10514 bp, 6 predicted proteins | sample SynspAceP_FD_185933 | JGI IMG/M metagenome (GOLD analysis project Ga0163217, IMG submission 185933) | Saline lake microbial communities from Ace Lake in Antarctica - Synechococcus sp. Ace-P (PacBio error correction) | ecosystem: Environmental > Aquatic > Non-marine Saline and Alkaline > Saline ... | reverse complement strand
TGCGATTGGCATCTGATTCTGTTTGCAGATCAACAGGATAAGCAGCGTTGAACTGGATAAGAGACACGCTTCAGCTTAGTAAGGCAAATCCAACGGAAAAATAGTGCATTCAATGGCTAAATCTGAGAGCGACCTTCAATTAGGGTCACCATCAATTTGTGCACGACGCCTACAATTCGCAGCAAAATGAAAACATCTTTTAAAATTCTTTATTGCGAAGTCCAAATTTGTTTACAAAGAACTTATGATCTTCATAAAAGCCTCTAGAAACTACACGGATATTCATCTTTAAGAATACATCGTTCATATCAACAATTAGGTTAACCATTTTTCTTTCTTGCTGGAGTTCCTTCGGAAAGCCATGTTGGAGGGGTGAGTCCAACTGATAGATTCGTCGATAAATTAGAATGTATCACTTGTTGTATTATAAAGTCGTTTTTACAAAATTGTCGGCAACAAATCCCAACCGGCCTTGAGATGAGGTGTAGTTCATAGATTTTTTAATTTTATTATTCGCTTAATATAATGAATTTCAAAAAAGGACTTATTAGCGATGAAGCACTTTTGATTAAAAATCCACGTTCTTTGTGTACAATATTTTAAGAGAATACTTACTATGAAGCGAAAACAACGATTTTTTATTTCTTTCACTTTTTCTTTATCTAACAAGGCACAAACTTTACGTGTTAAGCAAGTTGTAGAATTCTGAATTGAAGGACTTTCTGCAAACATTTCGGATGGGAAATGTTACAGTTTTAGAAACCAATTGGTTCTGAGCTAGTTAAGAAAGTTATAATTCACTAAACTGGTGATCCATCGGTAGCATCCTATGTTCCAAATGGCTTCGTTTAATGTGAGAGAGAATATGCCATTTTTTGCTATATGATTATTTTGGGGCGAGCTTCAAAAATCGATTTCAAAATAGTACTCAGAGCGAAGGGGCGAGAAAGCTATTATCAGAGCTCGCAAGCAGTGATCCAATTTGGAAACGATTCGTTCTTTATAATCAAAAGTGATGATGAATGGAGCAACTGGAATCGAGGGCTAAAATCATTAAATCATTGAATTTGTTCCTTTAGATGTTTCTATAGTTTCAGGATAGGGGGAGCTATTCTATTTTAAATGTATTCAGAGCAAATGGTTGAGTTTTCTATTTGCTTTTGGGGTCTTATTAAATCTGGAACAGAAGACGAATTAACTCATGATAGGTTTTGGAAAATATTTTTAACGACAATAGAATTTGTATCACCAGTAAAAGGGAGTAAGTTTTCAGAGAATGGGGTTATTTGATGGCACTATTTTTTTCTGGTGGGCGAGCAGCGGCTTACGAAGTCCGATCTGAGTGAGCGTTGTTAGGAAGTTACTAGTTTAGAAAACACTTCGGTAATTTTGCTGGGATATTGATCAGTAGATAAAATAATGTTTTTGTCTTACTTTGGAAATGGTAGTTCAAACAATATCCGATATTCAGCTTTCATACGTGAAATGTTGCCTGCTAGAAAAAATAGACGAGGAAGATTACAAGGTTCTCTAGAAATAAAAGGCCAACTTAAAATTAGAACGAACAGGCTCAACAGATATACATTAACTGGACTTGATAAAAATTAGATTTTGAGAGCGAGCTTTCTAAATTTTGAATTTAAAAAAGCCTTGCACATTCTACTAATGTAGCAAAGCTTTTAATTTTTCATTGAATTATTTCTTGTGAATATTCTTAGTGCATTACACTTCTTTTGCTTCTTCAGATTCGTCTTTAGGTTTCTTCAGTCTCAGAAGCTTGCTTTTTCCTCAATCAACTTTGTGATCTGGGTTTTACCCAGTTCAAATTCAAGATCATCACGGCGATTTATTCATTTTGATCTTTAATTGCGTTGATGCCAAACTCCTTTTTACGTTCTTAAGAGTTCTTCAGCTAAAGGATCTTCAAATATATTTCTGGCATTGCCCGTCTAAGCGGTCTTGCTTCCATATTGATCAAATCCTCGGTCCGCTATGAAATCTTTAGCGCCTTTTGTGATTTCGATTTCGGAATCCAACTTTCTAATTTTCGTGTCCGAACAAGCTCTTCACTTAAAATGTTCAATAATTTGGAAAGAATGTCTTTCTTCTCTAGAGGCGGAAAGTGATACATCATCAATACGATTTAAGAACTCAGGATTGAGACTTTTCTTCAAAAGCATTCCTGGATGGTAGTTTTTCATTTTTGGCATAATCGAATGCTGATTCGGAAGCTTCACTAAACCATCCTTTACCCAAATATTCTTAATATACGTGCACCAATATTTGGAAGTTCATGATTATATTAGTTTATTCCTGAAATCTACTCTTCGCTCCCAAAACTATCGGTAGAATACCGTTCATTCAAGAACTTGTAATAAATATTGAACACATCTGGGTGAGCTTTTCTGCGATTCATCGAGTAAAACAAACGTGCTAAAGGCTTTCGACGAAAACTTTTTCCAGTAGTACACCACCTTCTTCATAGCCAAACATATCCAGGAGGTGCTCAATCAATCTAAGATACAGAGAATTTTCTCCATTTGTACTCACTTCATATCAACGCGGAATGAGGCGTGCATCTTTATCGAATAAATTATCTGGCTTAATACTTTTGCCCATTCTCAGTTTTTACCAACACCTGTTGGGCCTTAAAGAAATTAAATGACCCATGGACGTGATGGATCTTTTAATCCTGCACGTGTTTCGCTTGTATAGCTTTGTTTAGCTTTTGTATAGCTTTCATCTTGTCCAATCACTTTACCTGAAGACTTTCCTTCATCTTAGAAGTATTAGCACCTCAATTTTGGCTGATTTTATTTAACTGGAAACCTCCACTCATTCATAGCATACAGAAAGCAACATCATCTTCAACTACATCAAATTACAATACTTTCGGATTCTTTTTTCCCATTCACGCTGTGCAAACTTTAAAATCTTCGATCAAACGGTTTTTCTTTACACGAAGTCTAGCACTTTCTTCAAAACGTTGCTTTTTTACCATCGAGTTTTTTTCGATTGCTCGTGGTCTCCAATGTTCATCTTCAAGTTTCCAATCACATGTTTAGAGGAACCGTGAATATTTGCTAAGTGAACTCGAGCGACCAGCTTCATCTAATGCGCATCAATTGCCTTATCCGGCAGAAAGTGATCAGTAACGTATCTATTCTGTTTAACTTTAACACACTTAGGATGGCTTTCATCGGTGTAGCGAACACTGTGATGGTTTTTTGTACTTACTTTGAATTTGATTTTAGAATTTCAATTGGTTCATTTCTGCGGTTGTAGGGGATTTTTCAACCATGATTTTCTGGGAATCTAACGTTCTAAGTGCACATCTTTTTCGATAAATTTGACGATTACCATTTAATTGTAGGTTTCGCACCTATTGCTTGGGATATCACCTCTAGCAAGTGCTGGTTTTAGCTATTAGCAAGCATTCTAGTGAGCCACTTGCTCCACCAGCGCCTACATAGTATGAAGTTCATCAATGAAGAGAATGACATTATCATGTTTTTTTCGAGTTCTGCATTACAGCTTTCATGCGTTCTTCAAATTGTCCACGGATACTTGGTGCCCCCCAGCAACAGAGCGGCTAAAATCATAAAGCATAACTTCTTTTGTCCATTATTAATCGCGAAGAGACTTTCGTTGAATAATACGCGCAAGCTTAAACCTTCAGCATAGCAGTTTTTACAACTCTGGTTCTCCAATCAGCAACATTGGATTGTTCTTTTACGTCGACTCAAAAACCCTGAAGGCCAACTCAGGTTCAATTTCTTTATATCTCGGCCATAATTGGATCTAATTTCCCTTCTTCGGCCATTAGAGTGAGGTCGCGCCCAAAAATTATCGGAGCAACGGCGTGTTTCGATTTATCCATTCTTTTTCTCTCGAGCTTCCTGTTCCTGATGATCCTTTGAAGAAGATGGTGTACTTAGCAGAAAACAGATGTAGTATCAATCAAATTCTTTCGCGAGATTTCCTTGAAATAAATTAGGTCAAGTTCCTCACGAACTGCATCGTAAGGAAACACTGAATTGCTTGTCAAAATTGTGCGGCTATATTTTCGTCATCTCTGAGAAGAGAGAGGGAGTAAATGCTCCGTTACCAATAAGTGTCACTTTTGTACAGTTTAGCTTTCCCAAATATTGTAATCTTAGTACTCCTTTTCCAGCCCTGTTTAGTTAGTGGAATTATTCCCAACAGTTACGAGCCTCCGGTACCTCTTACAGTAATCTTCAATTGGTCTTTCTTAAGTTTTGAAAGATCGCAGTTTCTAAGTTTTTGAGTATGCGTAAGCATCGCCCATCAACCTAATCGAACAATACCTAATATGAAATGTTCTGTTCCAATGTAGTTTCATTTGACCCAAACGCAGAGCTTTCTTCTTCTGCTAAAACTGGGATAACGTAACGTACTTTACTAGAAAAATTACCCTCCATGTGATAAGTCCCTTTTTTTTAAATAATATGAAAATTCATTCTTTTTCCTAGGGCAAAAAACGAGCCAAATCGAAATTTAGGTTTCATTTCTTTTACGAATGTAGTTAGGAAGCACATAAGTAAATATAGCAACTTTAAATGAAAGAGATAAAGCTTAAAAAAGAGGGGTGCCTGTTCATTTCTTCAGGTTGATTTGTCCATTAACTTGAGAAAGGCGTTGGAGAGACATCTGCTAAATATCCTGAGTTCATTTCAATTGAAAATCAGGTTAATTGACAATTAATTGCAGGTTACAGGGGCGTTGGTTATTGGGCTGTATTGTGGACTTCCATCACTTTTTTTATCATATTTGATCAGAGTTGCCATGATCTTGCAATAAATTAGTGAACGTACCATGCTTTGTTGCGGTTTTCAATAACACGTTTCCAATTGGAAATTCAACGGGCCTTCAACAGCTGCTACTGGGCAGGCACCATAAATTCAGTATTGCCAAACATCGGTATTGGGCAAAGTTAAGGATAATCAAATTATATTTTCTTCGGAGCTAATTTTTTAATTAGTGCGGTCACCCACAGCTGAGCACTCATTTCTTGGTTGAAGGTCATAAGTAGCTACTTTAGGGTAGGAATTACTAATCTATACTTCACCTTCATTTGGTGTTTTCTTTCACCGCCATTTAAAAAAATAAAGTACATTGAGGATATTTTTCAGTTTTCGGCAATTTCTGAAATTGTTTTCAACCCTTTTTTTACTTACCCATTCGCCTATTGGTATTTTTTTAGTTCCTTTGGGGGGGGTAGGCAACATGTGCAAAATTTTCAAAAGTAGTAGAGTCGTAAGAAGTGCAAATTGATATAGTTCAAATTCAGTTTGCCTCTTAACAGGAAACTTCATTAAAATCTTTTTTTCCATTTAGAGCTGGATATCTCACGTGCTCGATCACTCTTATATTGTTTAAAAAAATAAATAAGTGTCGCCTTCTTCAATTTCTTTGATCATTAGGAATAATCCAAAGAATCGGTTTTTTAATTAAATCTCTGTTATATGTTATTTATTATGTTGCATCAAAAGGGCCTCATCGACGATGAAAGCTTCCACCTTTACCACACTTACTAATAGGTCGTAGGGCAATTGAACCCTTTCCAACGGTCTGTCTCTATCCATGCGTAATAACGTCCAACTATGAGGAAAACTTATTCTTGCCGGCGCCAATTTTTTTGTGCTTTTTTTATTGAATTCCTGAGCATAACTTTCCCAGATTGTGGGGGCAGTATCACGTCCATTCTGTAAAAGCAGTACAAGTTACATTTTCATTCCGTGATTCTTTACAAAGCTGTTTAAGAGTGCGAAAAGATGTTCATTATGGCTATTGAACACCACCATCGAAAAAGACCATTATATGGAATTTTTACCTTTTTTTCTTTGCCTGATTTATTCCGAAAATGAGTTGTCATTCTTCAAAAAAATTCCCACCTTTCTCGAATATCTTTATTATTTTGGGAGAGGCCTGAAAAACAATTTCTGCCGCACCAATGTTAAAGATGCCTACTCAGAGTTTCCAAATTGACCTTCAGGCAGTTCCAACTTCTTCACCACTTGCCAAGTAAACTTGTATGGGGCAAAGTTATCAATAAGTTGATCGTAAAAGGTTTTCGGCTTTGTCAATAGGCTGCTACAGAAGGAGTTAACAAGCAATTTCCGAACCCATCTAAAATTACAAGGAGGCTTTAGATACTGGTTCGGACCATGATGTTTTTAATCTAAAGTTATTTACAAACTTTTGTAAAGCTTGAGCTTTTTTTCTAGCTGCAGTATTTTTATGTACTACCACCTTTTTACACTCATTCTATCATAAAAGAAAATAGCTTCTTTTAAATTCAGTTTCAAGCTTGCGCTTTAATCAGTTGAGAAAAAACTTTTTTATTAAAGTTTTCATGAACTTCTGAGCGGTCTGTTGTGTTATGCTTCATTTCTTTTTTCGTTTCTGACGAGTACGCTTAATTTGCAAGATTTATTAGTTGCCATGAATTTTTAACGGTCGATTATACTTTTTATCAAATTCTTTCGAAGACCCCAAAATTAAGGGCGGTTCCTTAAATCTTAAAACAAGAAATTGATTGAATTAATTACAGGAATAAACTTAATTTAAACCGATCTGTTATGATAGTGGTAATGATTGGCCCCGCAGGATCGGGGAAAAGTTCAACAGCTCGCCGCAGTAGCGAGCGATTAGGAATACAATTTGGATTCACGGAGCTTATTACCGTGTCTGGCAACATTACTTTTACCAGGGCAGAAAAGAATAAAGAAATGTTCTTTGAACTCCTGAAAGAAAATAAGATTCTCGTTTCACTGTCAATGAGAAAAATTCCATGTTAATCTAAATGATACAAAATGTATCTGAAGAAATAGAACAATGGATGTTTTTCCAAAATGTAGTGTAGCTGGCCAAACAATGCCTTACGTTCGATCTTTGTTAAACGCATTAATGCAATCAAGCGGTAGAGCATGTAGGTATTTGTTGCGGATGGTCGTATTTTAGGTACCGCAGTTTTCCAGATGCAGCCTTAAAGTTTTTTTATGGTTGCAGATTTTTTAAAAACGCGAGGCAGAACGACGATTATCTGAACTTCAAAATAAAGAAGTACACTACATTAGAAGAAGGTAATGGATAACATTGCAAGTAGAGATGAGACGATTCAACCAGAAGTGCTGATCCGCTTAAGAAGCGGGATTGATGCCATTGAAGTTGATACTTCCGCTCTCAATTTTGAGCAACAAGTATTAATTATTTGTGATCAGATTAAACCACTGATTACATATAGCGAAATTATTAAAACCTATATCATAATCGAAAGTCGGTTTTAGAGGTTACAACATATAACATTATTATAATGTCAGAAAGACTTTAAAAAACGAAACAAACCGAAACAGGAGAAGTGTTTGGCAACTGAGAAGTTGTAGGAAAGAAACATTCACCTGAACAAACCGAACAGGAAGAAGTTGCAACCGAAGAAGTTGTTGGAAAAACATCTCCTAAAGAAACTGAACTGCTGAAGTAGAAAGAAACAACCGAAGAAGTTGTGAAGAAACTGTAGTGTAAACTGATGAAGCATTTAACACACGTTTTTTAGTGGTGAAGTGAAGGCGAAGTTTATATTTCGATTCAATTGGCTAAGCCCATTGTATGAATATACTGCTGATGAATACAATCAGCTTATGGGTATTACGAAGATACCCTAAATGGGAAATTGAAGAAAGAAGGAAAATTGTAACAGGGGGCGTGTTGTTTCTATTGATGGAGAAATACGTAGTAATTTATATCGGATTAAATCTGAAGGGTATTATTGCTGTTAACGAATTTTTCGAACAAAGGTTCTTGAAAGCATGGCCGCCTTGGCGATGAAAGTTAGAAGTATTTCTTGGATGCGCGATTGAAGACAAAGAGTGGTCAGCTTACTTCTTTCAAGAAGAAAAGCAGATATCTTTTAATTGCTTTGGGAAAATTGAAGCTGCTCATGAAACTCAAGAAGTAGTTGAAGGACTTATTCAAGCGTAGAATTAAAGGTGGTATGGTTGTTGATTTATTTGGAATCGACGCTTTCTTCCAGGTTCTCATCGATGTGCGTCCAGTTCGTGATTTTTGACGATTTATTGTTAATAAAACATGGAATTTTGCAGTTGTTTAAGTTAAAACCATGGGCTGCGATGAAAACGTTGTTGTATTCTAACAGAGCTCTTATTTGAATCTTGATCTTGGGAAGAGCAAAGAGAAACAAATTCTGATTACAATTGAAATCAGGTCAAGTTCTTGAAGGTGCAGTTAAAAAATATTCACTTGATTCGGTGGTTCATTGATCCTTGGTGGTGTAGATGGTCTTCTTCACATTACTGACCTTAAGCTGGGACGTGTTGATAATCGAATGAAATAGTTCACTTGGGATTCAACGTTTAAATGTTGCTGTAACGATTTGATGAGGCGTTAGCAAACGTGTATCAGCTTGGCGTCTTTAGCAATTAACAACCGCATCCATGGAAGACATTCAGTCTAAATACCCAGAAAGCATGAAGGTTTCAAGGTTCGGTTAGTTTCTATTGCAGATACGGTGCGTTATATTGAGGCTAGAAAAAGGTGTTGGAAGGGTTGATTTCAACCATTTCAGAAATGAGTTGGACTCAACACACAAGCATCCATCTCATTTAGTTGAGAAAGATGATGTTGTAGAATGTATAGTGTTAAACATCAACGAGACGAAAAGAAAATTTCTCTTGGTTGTTAAACAATTAACTAAGATCCTTGGGCAGATATTCTCCGAAAGATTCCCAATTGGTTCTAGCACAAAGGGTATTGTTCGCAACTTAACCAAACTTTGGGGTATTTGTTGAGCTTGAGCCTGGTATTGATGGGATTATTCACGTATCTTGTCTTAGCTGGGGAAAAAAAGCTTTGAACATCCAAACGAAGTAGTTTCCTAAAAGATCCAAGAAATGATGTTTGTAAATTCTTTTTGGTGTTGAATTTCGATAACCGTCGTATCACGTTTAGGTCATAAGCAAGTTCTTGGAAAAATCCTGGGAACATATGCTCTGTTGAGTATACTCCTGGAACAGCAGTTGAAGGCGAAGTTGTAAAAGTAAACAGATCGTGGGCTTTTGTTAAACTTCCTTTAGGTGTTGATGCATCTTTAAAATCTTTACCAAAGCTGTTGACTTGAATTTAAAGAAGGCAAAAAGTAGAAGCTTTTTATTTCTTTAAATTTGATGAAGCTGGGGCAAGTCTATTTGATTAAGTCAGTTAGATTCAGATCAGGAAAAAAGCTAAAACAGCTAAGAAAAAGGCAGACGAAAAAGCAAAACATCGGAAACAGGCGGCACCTACTCTAGGTGAGATGGTCTGGCCTTCGGTGCTTTGAAAGAAAAGATGGAACTGAGGGAAAAGCTAAAGCAGAGAGCCTCTTCAAAAAAATCAGCGAAGAAAGTCGAAAGCTTAAAAGAAAAAAGACTCATCTGACGAAGACGAGTAAGATTCAATTCCTTCAAAAATAATTTAAAGCCCTTTCGAATTTCGAGATAGGGCTTTTTTATTTTATGAAATCCCCAAACTTTACAGAGAAGGTTGAGTATAAATTGTTACAGGGTGATACAATTTATACTACTATTTTATAGCGGTTTAGACGGAAATTTAGTTGATTTTGATGCTTCCATGTTTTATGGTAATTAGATTATGTATAAAAACCTTATCTTCAATACTACTCACATTTTTCATTTTGCATAATCTTTTAAGTAGTAAAGCCCAAGACACCGAATCATCGACTTTCTTTCCCTACCAGACAGGGCGATTTCTTGGGTCTACTCCGGAAATTCAGTGAATCAAGCAACCGCCATTAGTAAACGAGGTGAAGTATTTTCGGTGTACGCCGACAGCACCGACAGTTTGGGGCAACTAGCCTAGGCCTTGTAAAGCAATTTGATTAATAATGGACGCCCCTTTAGGTTTATTAAGCTACCACCAAAGATACTGTACCGTGCAATATTTTTTTGCAACCTTTTGAAGCCGGAGAATTTAAAGTCTGCAAACAAGACATCACTTTTGGAAGAGATTTCTGGTTCGGGGGAAATTGAATTGAGCAGGAGTATGCCATTTTTACGCTGCTGTGGAAATTTTTACTCCTACATTCTTTTGAAGGCCAGGGAGCGGACAAGAACGCAATAAATTGGGTACTCGGTAAGCGACGATACCATCCGAGGCGTTTCGGGTTTTGGGGACAAGGCGGGCAAATCTGGTTAGGAAAAGGCTTTGGGGAAACCACCGGGCAGTCTTCGTCAGAAGGCGGCAACTTCGCTCACAGTTGGAAAGGAGCCTATTAAAGGAAGCGAACAGCCCTTTTGGAGACACCACGTTAAGAGATTGTCATTGAACCACCGGCGTACGAATTTCTTCCACCTACGCAGAAGCGATGTGGGGTGGTATGCATGTTTACGCAGGTTTCTACGGCAGAAGTTGTTAAAACAAGGTGACAATAGCCCGGAAGCCAGAGAAGACAGCCACCGATACGCCAAGAAAAAACCTGT
>Ga0163217_1061309_pt1 | contig 10514 bp, 12 predicted proteins | sample SynspAceP_FD_185933 | JGI IMG/M metagenome (GOLD analysis project Ga0163217, IMG submission 185933) | Saline lake microbial communities from Ace Lake in Antarctica - Synechococcus sp. Ace-P (PacBio error correction) | ecosystem: Environmental > Aquatic > Non-marine Saline and Alkaline > Saline ... | reverse complement strand
AAGTGAGGCGAGATAGTCCCAGCACCTTCGGTTGAAGACTCACCTTGGGATGGTGTGTGAGAAAAAAACCACAAAACGGTTCCTATCATCCAGAGGCACACTGCACGTCGGCAAGCACAGGTGATAAGCAAAAGGCGGGATCAAGCAAGGCATTTTTCACGGCACAAGGCATACCTTTTACCCCGAAGATGCCTGATGAGACTGGCCGATGCGTTGCATAGCCGTTGCCAACATGGGGGCAAGCGCATGAGTGAAGTGGAGGAGCTCGTGCGTTAAGCGACAATGCCGGAGCCAGAGCTTGGCCAGGGGACCGATCCGGCTCAATCAGATTAGTGCCGCTGTGGCCGCGACCCCTGGACGCCAAGTCCATTTGCGCGACATTCGGCGGATTGACCCACGCCCTGTATGGAGGACCCACAGATCCCTCGCGCATGCCATTGCCAAGGCCCTCTTGATCGATACAGCAATACGGTTGACACCGCCCCCAGATCGCGGCCACCTTTCATGGCGTGAGAGAACGCTGGCGATCAGGCCGCAACCTTGGGAACTTGTTCTCAATAATGTAGGCCTCAAGTTAGCAGGGACCGATAATGGCACGATTCACCATCAAAGCGGTCACGATCGAGACTCTACCAACAGAAAAGCCGGCCCTGTCCCTTCGACGTTTGCACTACTCTGCGGTTGCGCACCACACTGATGCACGACTAAATGAACAGTGCCTAAAACCATTCTCAAAACCCCTCTTCAAAAGTTTCTCCTTAATTTTCGGGCGATCACCCGACTGAGTTAATCCCGCTTTTGTACCGGCGAATCAAATCCCGTACACAGCCGGTCAACGCGCGTCGCATTTCCTCAATCATTCGATATGCCAGACACCCCGGCAAAGGACCGGTTACCGAGCGCCACTATTCAGCAGTAAACCAGCGCCAAACCACCGCTCGCTGCGCCCTCATGGTCTGGTGTCAGTTGTCGCCGATATCTGGGCCGCAGGCAACCCAGCAAAACCCCTCTGGGACAGGACCGCGCACCCCTGACCCATCAATCAAACACCAGCGTGCTGAGCATTTCAGAAGACCCGTAATCGAGTGAATCCAAAGGATCAGACCCCCTGTCGACTGAGTCAGCCATTTTGCTGCAAGTGCCAGCCTAGCCATTGGTTAACCACCGCTTTGCTGCATCCAACAACACCCCCTCGCCAAGGTCACGCCACGCGCCTGCAAGGAGCGTAATCAAAAGTCGCGTCTGTTGTTAAAACCGGAAGGCTTGCATATCCCGATACCAGCGCCATGGCCCCAAATACGATCAAGCCATTGGCGCAGAGGAACCGACAAATTGATCGAGCCAGCGACCATATACCGTACCCTATGTTAAAACAGTCAGCGCAAACAAGAGCCAGCCATAGCGGGTTTAACAACGCTCGCCAAGCTTTCGGCCCAAGCGACTATGCGCTCGAGTTTGCACACCACGTAAAGCGCAACGCGGACCGTTTGAAAAAGCTTTGCGTCAGTTTCGGCCACGGCATAGAGCGGCAAGATCATCAGCGCGGCATTGGGCAACACCGAATGCAAATCACACCGGTGGGAATCGTTTGCAAAAGTTGGCTTGGTGCTTCTTTTGCGTTTCGTTAATCGGATCTGTGCAGCCAGTGCTTGTTAAGGTCAAGAGCCAAAGCGGCTGGCCGGCCGTTTTGTGCCAGACAAGGCAATGCAATCAACAATAGGCAACGTGCACCTTTGCCAGGTTTGAGCAAAAATCGCCGCGCCGTTCGCCGCGATAACGCCTGTTGCCACCATCAGCGAGCCGGCGCGCGACGCGTGTTCCATTGCTGCGGGTCCCGTTTCAGCGTCTTGGTTTTGAAAAAATACTTCAAGCAAGGTTTCCGCGGTCAGCCGCACGTCTGCGTCAAAGTACTGCGACAAAAAAGTCGTAATAGTCCCGCGGCTTTTCGCCTAAAGCACCAAGGCGCCCAGTGATAGACAATGGCTGACGTCGGCCTTATCATCGGATCAACCCCAAACGGTACGTCAAAGTACTCGCGGTCCAAGCACCCGCATTCCAAGCAGTTAATGGACGCGTGCGCGCACCGGGCCGGTATTGGGTCAGATCGCAAACACACGTCTTCGCCTTAACTGCGACTCCAACAATGCCAAATTGCTCAGGCCATGCCGCGTTTGCAATCCATCAAAAACAGCGGTTCCGCTCAGCGGGTTCAAGGGCATCTCAGCCCACATCAAACGTCCGCATAGCCGACCAATGTTTGAATATTTTCTTGATTGACAGGTGCTGCAAGCCTTCGGGATGACGAAACGCGCCCGTGACGGGATCAATGCCAATGGCTTCAGGTCAAGGCGGACGCCACCACTTGCTCACCCAACGCAGATGACCGTTGCGATCGAGCGCACAAAAACAAAACTTGAAGCGCAAACCCATTGATCCAAATGTCACGCACAGTGCGCGCACAACTTAAGCAACAATGCTTGGTTAGAGCAATAGCTTGATGACGCCAGGCATCGAGGACAGTGAAGGGGGCACCACCAACCCAGGCTGCTCGTCACAACGCAATAGGGAATTCTGCTCACGAGCTCGCGTGCAATTGTGGTGTAGACGCAGTGCCTGAAAGCACCACGATCAACCCAAACGCCTGACCGCCCTCGCGCCCCCCTGATTTCGCCTATCAAGACGTCGTGAGCCGCAGTGTGCGTTTTGATGGTTTTACAGTTTGCTCGCCAAACCCTTTGATCTGACTCGCTCGTCTCTGGCTCGTGACCCAAACACTGCAAAGCGTTATCAATCACCGTACTCCACAGGGTCCTCTAACGTGATTGACTTTGCGAGAAAGTGGGATGGCTGCGCCCAAGGCGGCCTAGAGGTCGATTGGATTACAGAACCGACCATGCCGCCAAAAATAGACCGCACCCCCATCGCCAATGAGTCGCTGCTTTCGAACATTTCGCCAATTGCTCTGGCGGATAGGCAAGCGCGTCCAATGCAGGCGGCTTGGCGCGCGACCTCTGGATTCAAGACACGCAGGCATACTGTTGCCATTGCCTCACAATTTGAGGCACCGTTAAGCCAACCGTGCCCACGCTCGAACGGGCTGATCGAGCCGCCGCCTGTGCCTCGCGTCGGGATCAAATAAAGCACCATTGCCACAGCGAAACACTCATCCAAGCCACGCTGAGTACTCACTCAAATGTTGTGTTCTAACCGATTAAACTGACTGCGGGGACGAAATCACTACACTTTGACATGTGGAAACCGCAATATCGCGGCCGCGTTTGTCGTTGTGTAGCTGTATAAGTGAAGATCGCTCGCGTCTACATTCAACGGGCCGACATCACCAGGTCATCAAGCAAAGAAAACAAGACATGTTGGGTATCTGATGGATTGAGACCCGTTTTGTTCGGCTTTTGCAACAACCCGAAAACCCGTCGATTTGACTTCCACCCCAGCACAGGGCGCGGGACCAACACCACGATTAGGCTCGGCCAGAGTTAAATTCCCGCTTGCCGGATCGCCAGTAAGAAGGGGCTTGGACCTCATTGTCATTGGCACACTTCGGTAGAACAAAGCTGACATTGCTGATTGGGCTCTTGGACAGACAATCCGATCCAAACAAGTCGTCACTTGATGGCCAAACGGTCCCACATGGGGCGCCATGATAGGGGCGTGCGGTTGTTCCCTCAGACCAAACCTGAACGCTGCTTTGTGCGGTGATATCATTAACGTGAGACGCCCCATGTCGTTTGAACGCATCTCATGGGACGTTTTTGGCCGTAAACACAAACGGCGAGACCCGACCCACGGTCAACAAAAACACAACGGGGGGCGTGATGTGTCGAAGTTTCCAGGTGCCTGCGTTGTGGGCCATGCACGGGCTTTGACAGGCCTTTGCTGTGCTGAAACAGAACGGGGAAACCATCAACCAAAACACTGGCTGACGATCGGGCGCACGCCAACTAATGGCCAACAATTACTGAGGGCGTACGGAATCGTATTCGCTCGCGCTCAGCCTTGCTGACGGCAGTTCTTGGATGCTTATCGGACTCCATTTTGGCACATGGCTTGTACCGTAACACACCTCTTTGGGCATTCGGGATCTGCCAACGCAGATTGCGTAAATAGGACCAATCAAGGCTCCTCGAGGTCAGCATCAACCGCAAGGGGCCGTCTAAAGCGGGTGGAATTGCTTCATCGCACGTAACTCTCCTTTTAAGTGAAACATGAGGTAACGATGGTGCTCATTCGACCGTGCGTTAGGCACATTCGAGCCCACGGACTGCCAAGATACACGGTAGATGGCAATCGCGAACACCGCCATTGCCTCACGGCAAAGCGCAAAGTGATTTCACGGGTTCGAACCGACCGTGCGATGGGCACACCGCTTTGAATCGCGCCATGAACCGACGCTTCAATTCAAGTCGTGATCGCTGTTTGACGTTGCAAAGTGGGACTACCAAGCACGAGGCCTGCTTGAGGGGCAGGAATTTATTACCGAGTGCCATGCGGATATGGCTTTCAAGCTTGTTTCGTCCATTGCACGGTTTCAATGCAGTTAGCGGGCACGAGCGGGCGCAATGCTTTCATTATCGTGTTGTTTTGATGGCGTGATTAAGCCGCGAAAGTGCGCCTCTCGCTTGTTCATCTGGCATTGGACGCATGCATAGCCACCGGGCTGGATTCACCGGGCAGCTGCTCAGACCTTATATGCAAAAGACTCATCAGGCAGCCAGATCAGCACTCGACCACCGGCACATGGGCGCCCCTGTGCACCGTTCTTTGTTCATCACCCAGCTGACCCGCCGCTTGCAATCATTCGCGCTGGCCACCAATTCCAAGGCTCTGACACATCACGCTGCGACCGAGGTAACATGAGCGTACCCAGGAGCAAACAGGCATTGGCAGTGTCGAAGCGTCGGTCTCAAAGCGCTTCAAAACGGCTTGATGCAACGGGGTGCCTGCTGTAAAAAGGCCAAATGCGCTGGAGGAATCGTCGCCTGGTTTGACCATGCACTGTCTCCAATCCAGATCAGCAAATTTTTGGCAAGGCATTGTTTGCAGCGGCTACCGCCTCAGGTTCGAGCCAAGTGTCGTGTGACTGAGTAGTTGCCTCGGTGCACAAACCACCAACCATTGGCGCGATGGTGTCAATCGCATGGCAAGCAAATAGGAACCATCGGGGGGCGAGAGCTGCGCATGCCAACCGCGCGGCAAGCCAGGAAAGATTGCTTGCTTCTGACCGGAGGCTCTCTACTTAGATGCCAAATCAACTCGCTGCATGCCGGTACTCGCATACGCGTACGTTTTGTTGGCGAAGCTTGTGTAAATAACCACCGACGACTTGCGCTGCGAAGGTAGCGGTCACTCCACCCAAATATTCCCAGCCGTGGACCCGCAGGCTCGGCTGCAGACCCGCGAGCTTTTTCCGCATCGTCCAACCGGCTTGATGACTTGCAACCGCCACTTTGCTCAGATGCCATCTTCAACCTGCGCCGTCACAAAAATCAACCCGTTCATTGCTTTTGCGGTGTTCGATCTTTTGTCCAATTTACCACGAGCAGTCGGGGCATCGGCTTAAGCGCGCTGCTGGACTTCATCATCCCCGTTGTCAAAGCCGGCGATCAAGTCGGCTGTCCCCGCAAACAAAGCCACCTGCTGGATTCGTCCCGTTACCTGCAGATTGATTTTGCTGCAATTGCAATGGACTGCTCGCTACCACCAAAACGTTAAGGTTCTTGAGGCGGTGATGCCGTGTGTTGTCATAAGCACGGGAAAGCAGGGACTTGTCGTCAACTTGAATAATCTGGCACCAAGGTCAGAAAGGCACACTGTTTCTCTTTTTCTGGACTCACGGGCAATCCCTGGCAAGCTTGCCTACCTTCTTCTTTTTGCTCACACCCAAACGGATGAATTTGATCAACGTACGTAAACGATGGACCGCACCGCCATGCGGTCACCGGTCGTCGGTTGAGCGTGACCACGGGAAACGGGTATTTTGGACTCTTAATATCGCATTACTTTAGAGACTGCGCGCACCAGCACGTTCGATGCCAGTTCCGTTCAATGGCCGGCCAGCAGCATTCACGCCAGCCATCCATGGTGGTGCGACGCCGCCAAGTACGCGTCGAGCCTTGCCGTCATTTTCAGCCATTTCGGTTGCGACGGGCTAACGACCAAACAATGCCTTCTCATGGGCCTGGTTCGTGTTCCACCGTCGATTTTCTTCAAACACCAACCGCACACGCTGCGTTCATGGTCCGATTAACGCTGTTCCAGATTATGCGGCGATTGCATCGAGCACGGCTGGTGTGTCGGTCCACCACAACGAACTCAACCCGCCTTGGTTTGCGCAGCGATTGTGCCCTGCACGTGTTCATAAAGGTTCAATCCGTTGCACCGGATTGTATCCAAGAGAGGCTGGCTAGTCATGGACAGGGTGGTTTGTTGCCGAACTGTCGAAATCGCCGGCGCTCTGCCGGCCACTTCCTGCCAAGTTGCATCGTGTTGTTGATTTGCGCGAGCGTTAAGGCGGATATCAAAAACACGGGTTTGTGTGCGATTAAAACTCAATCGCTTCCGTGTGTAGCGCCAGGACATTCAAGAAATGGCGGCCACCAAATCGAGAAACCTCTGATAAGGGACGGGTACCCATCGGCATCAAAGGCTTCCGCCAGGGGTTGTTGGGCGATGGCGTCTATCTTGATTCTGCCAGCGCGGCACTGAAAGATGAGCCGCTAACAACGCTCGGGTAAGACCCTGATGGAATCCCCGTTGCCAACGCGATCGTGGCTGATTCTGAGAGTTGAAGCCGAACTGGTTCGAAAAATCAAAACTGTCTTGACGCCAGCACGCAGCGTTTAGAAGGTTGACCTCAGGTTGCCAACGCGATCGCTTGCCTGCATACCAAGGTTTTATTGATACCGATGATCAGACGATGCAATGAGTGTGCTGTTTTGTCTTTTATTGAAACGATCCTGATTGTGCTTCAGCGTTCTGTTGCTCGCTTTGGGTCGCCCTCCGGGGGCACGGCGTCATCCATTAGCGCACCAGACAGTCAACACGTGTTCAGCCCCCCAATATTTGGCTAACCAAACGAAACCAAACCGCGCGCCTTCATTTTGAAACGCGTCCGTTATTCGGTCGCCGGGCCTTTGGCCGGTTCGCAGGACGCCGGTTGGGAATTCACGCGTAAAACGTGGTTGGCAAAAACAAGGCGCGCGGCCGACCCTGGCTCCACGGCATGCAGCAATGTTCGACAGCAGCAGGAAGGTCACCGTAAGGTGCGGCCGCGGTGGACGGGGAATTTCAACGGGTAGCGTTCCAGTGGGCATCGGTCTCCAAGTACCAATTCGTGCTCTAAGGCCACGATTCCAATGGCCTGCCGTATGGTTCGTCGGCTTAGGCGCAGTCAAATTGACGCTTCGCGATCTTTGCGGGGTGGGTGTTCAATCAACCATCGGGATCGGTCGATGGTGGGATTGGGCCTGAAGCGAGGCCCTTAAATCGAGCAAACCGACCAACTGGCCGTCGACAATCGTATAAGGACCCTGTTCTCGGCCGTGACCACATGCCATGTATGGACGCTGCGCAATATCGTGGGTATTGGTTGATGAGGATGCCATTGCACCCAAAATACGCGTGCGCATCTGAAAACACCTGCCTAGGCGCCACGCGGCAGGTCAACACTCAGGTGCCAGGTTAAATCAGGGTTTGCCCGAGAGCCACGTGATGAATCGATTCGCTAAGCCTTGCGGACTGTTCGATGGATGTGTCTCTAAGCGCGACAGACACAACGGACCGGGCTACACGCTAACCCCGATCGCACTTGACCCAATTAATCGTCGCCCTCATTTTGTCGCCTAATGTTCTAAGGCGAGCATTCTTTCAGGCATTGGGGCCCGTCAAAAACAATTGTGTTGAATACGTGGCGCTTTTCAAACTACAAATAAGGCCGAGGCGCAGCCCAAATCATCGATTACGTAATCTGAGGCAGAAGGTTAGGCTTGAAAGCTACGTCTCAATTAGACCAGTGTGGCCTTGGCGATGTGTTCATCAATCCGCTCAGGCCTAGCTGTGTCCCAGATTCCCGATTCCAATTTACCCAAGATCAAAAGCTCAAAAATTTAGTCGCAGGTGCGGGATCCAACGTTGGACGAAACCCACGAAAGACCACTGATCATCGACAGTGAATAGTTCTAGAGTGATCGAATGGGCCTGCTGAGCGCCAAATCCCGGAACGCCTCTTTCACCATGATGCCAGCTGCGCTTGCATGGCCCAGCGCTCCACCAACTTCAAATTGCTGTTGCCGGACTCAAGACGTCGAACATAACGCCGCGGCGAGCTGCCGTCACCAGCGCGCCGATGAGGCACCATTGTCGGTTAAAAAAATAGGGCGACTTGAATACGGAAAACATGCCGTCTGAGCCACGGATAGCGCACCTAGAATTTTCAATCCTTAGCTGCTGCCCATGGTCGGTCAGGTCCAGACAAACACCACGCCTAACAGAGCGTATTGTGTTGGATGTTCATGTGCGGGCTGAGGGTAAGGTTTTGCTGCCACCTACCTTTGATCCTGCATACCACCGGCGGGCCGATTCCCAACAACCAAGGCGACATTCAGGCCAATTTGCTCACCCGGTGGTGAACTCCCAATCATGCAAGACAAAGATATCCATTCAATTGGGCGAGGTCGCGGGACCAAGTGATTCTTGAAAATTGTGTGTCCGTTGGTCGATTCTCGCAGCAACTCAGTGGTGATCCACTGCGATATTCAATGCCCGGCAACGCTAGGTCGCTGTCAACGAGCAACAGCTTGCGATGGGCTTACGTACATTAGCGTTTAAACCAAGCCCGCACACCAATCACGTTTGGCAAAAGCGCGCACTTTTACACCACCGCGTTCAAGTAAGCGAGTGATGGCGGGCGAGAGTACTTGGCCCAACGGGTCAATCAAACGCGCACCTGCAACTCGGTCTTTTTTGCACGTCGATCAGCGCATTGCGCGATCTGAGTCCAATTTGGCGTCATGATCAAAATATCTAGCTTCCTGAATGCGATGCAATGTTTTGCCCGTCATTGAGGCTATTGCATGCCAAACATGGCCGCATAGGTAATGGGTTCGCCCGACTTCATAATTGCTGACTGGGTGCCCATTGAGCACTCATTGCACACACTTTGTCCCGAGCGTGGCAGGCGCCTCAAAATAAGCGCTGCGTGGGGCTTAAGGTCTGAACGACCAAGCGGTCGAGTGCCACGATTCTCGTGTTCAGCCAAATCACGTTGGAGCTTTGATAATCGGCTCATTGTGCTGATGCGATTAATCCTGCAAAGGTAAACGTCGCCCCCAAAAAAGCGTGCGATAAGATCACCACAGCCCCCAACGATGGCCCGCTTTGACATCTTGCTTGTCATGGCATATGAATCGTCGCCAAGACCGCTGGCCGCGATCGATTACAGTTCAACACCACATGTGGCCAATAAATATGCAACTATCTTGGCACTGATTGCATTCATCAAGATATCGCCTTTTTAAACATGTAGAATCGCTATCCTTGGTGGCTGTAAGCTCAGTTTAGGTAGAGTCCCGGTTGTGATTCCGGTTGATCCGCGGGTTCCAAGTTCCAGTCAGCCACCCCAAATCCCCCCTGCACTATCCCCACCCGCACTATCCACCGCACTATCCCCCACCGCCTATCCTTCAGGCTCATCTACCAAATAGCGTTAGCACCGGCTTGCTGTTGGCAGAACTGCATGCCCCGCTGCTCTAGGTACAGGATCAGGCAAAACGTAGCGCGTTGTACGTGGCTCGGGAAATGGGGTTCGGATCTACGCCAAGCCCAAGGGCGTCAAGGGCTCCAAGGGCTCCTTCTTTCTAGCAGGAGCGGGATTAGACCGAACATTTTGACCGCCAGCGCCTTGGAAAGTTGGGCCACCTGACTCGGATATTCAGTCTTTCAGGGAACGCTGCCCGTTAAAGGTTACCTGCCAAAGCTGTTTCGGCGCCCATCGAAAGCCGCATTTGCGCCGCGCCTCGTGGTCGGGGAACACCAGCCGTGTGGTAAGTCGGCCACCGAACGTTGGGCATTATCCAATAAGCGGATTTCGACCCCGCCACCGGGGCCTACCGTCCCAACATCTAATCCCGCCGCCGACAAATGGGCCCGCTATCTAGGGCCGCGTGGTCAACGCCTCTTCATTCGTGGATTTTTGCGACGCGCCGCCGTGGAAACAAAACACCGATCCTTGACACATTGGCATGCAAACGCGCCGCGCGTCGTTCGGAACAAGTTCAACGTTCAAGCCGTTCGCGGGCAATTTGCCACCGGAAAAACCACAATTCCACTTTGCGACAGGGCAACCGGGACCTTACCACTTCGACCGGTTTCCACCCAAACCGTGCTTTTGCACGAGGGGCCGGTTGTCCGCCGGGGCTAAGGGAATGAGGATTCAAAAAAAAAAAACGAGCCACTTTTCCGGCATACCGAAGGGCCCCTTAAGCTTCCTTTTCTTTCTC
>Ga0163217_1031910_pt1 | contig 10514 bp, 12 predicted proteins | sample SynspAceP_FD_185933 | JGI IMG/M metagenome (GOLD analysis project Ga0163217, IMG submission 185933) | Saline lake microbial communities from Ace Lake in Antarctica - Synechococcus sp. Ace-P (PacBio error correction) | ecosystem: Environmental > Aquatic > Non-marine Saline and Alkaline > Saline ... | reverse complement strand
AAATCGTGCAGGCAAGCTGACCGAATCGCCTGGAGCGGCTGGTGAACTGCGCCGCCAATAGGGCTACATGTCAGGGGGTGCTGAGCTTTCAGCGCGATGGGCGACGGCCTTCTCTTGCATGGAGTGAATACGCTGCCTCCGTGGGCCGCCTTGCCGAGCAGTTCCCCCAGATCTGCGACAAGGAATTGCAGCAGATCCGCCCACCACCTTCCCTTGATTGCAGCATTCGAGCGGGTGCACTGGCGCCTGGGAGGGAGCGGCCACTCTCGGCTTCGTCTCACCCCGAAGGGCGGCAGGGCCAGCGAAACCGTCCAATCAGGATTGGCTGAGATGATCACGAACCAGCAATGCTAAGATCAATGGCTGAGATCGGGCCGCTCAGCAGCGACGATTCTCCTTTGCAATTGGAGGCCAGCGCTGCTGCCCTCCCTGGAGCGCCACCATCCTGCGTCTGCTGGCCCACAGCTTGCGCTGCCTTTCAGCCATCGCGGCCAGCCGCCAGGGGCCGGTTCCAGCCAACAGCAGAACTGGATTCCTGGTGGCAGCCAGATTTCCCTCTACAAACGGTCCAGCCTTTGCGCAGGCCTTTGGATCAATTGCAGAGCGCCGCCTTCCAGCTTGAGCACGATCGCCGACCGCTGGGTCTCGCTCCGCTGGGAGCTTGGGAGTGACGCGACCTCTGCCAATGGGCCGATGCCCAGGCCCGCGCCCGCGTCAGCCCCCAGCAGCGGGGCTGCCAGGCCCACCTACCATAGACTGACGCCAGCGAGGGCCAGCAGGGCAAAGCCAACCAACGGCCCCGACCGGGTCTGGTAGCCTTCAGCCCGCCGCCAGGGGCAAGGCACTCACGGTGCACGTTTGTCGAGCAGCGCACCGCCAAGCGCCCGGTAAGGCCTGCAAGGCGGCTTGCTGAAGAACAATGCGGCGACTGGTCCAGCAAATGTGTGGACCCCCAGCAACCAGTCCGGCCAGCGTGACTCGGAGCCAGCCGCGGCGAGCCCTTGGGATTAGCCGGAGGGTGGCGAAACAACGGCAAACATACACACCGCCGCTGCCGCCAGGCGGCACGGTGGCCGATTCAGTGGGGTCAGATCAGGAGGCTATGCAGCCGCAGCGCGGAGAGAGCAGGGCACCACCCGCTGCCGCAGAGCAGGACCAAGCTAAAGGACCAGCACAAAACTCCCCATACTCTTGCTGGGTGTACATGGGGCGATGGCACGCAGCGCCAGCAGACAGAGGAGAGTAGAGAGTATAGTAATGGAGAACCGGACACGCCAACCAACTCTCGGACGGGGGAGATCAGGCTCAGCCCAGCACATGGGCCTGGAGTGGCAGCTCGGCAAGAAAAGAAAACAACACCAAGCCAACGCCGTGATCGCTGGGTCCAGCTGGCCTTCATCGTGAGGGGTGCGGCGCGTTCCCTCAGGCGGCGCTGGGCCCGAAGTAGAGGTGTCCACCCACGCAATGCCAACACCGCTGGCCAGCAGCCAGGCGAAAGCCCGGGCAGCACCCGCTCAGCCCCGAAGACACGAGCGGCAATGCAGCGGCCGGAGGGCAGCAGGTTTTTAACCAGGTTCAGCTGGGCGGCGCTTCAAGGAGTGGGAGTCAGGCGCCGCCAGAGGCTTGCTGGCTGAGCGTCTCAGCGAATAACCAGAGCTGCACGCGGCTGCCAAGGACTCCGGAGGTGGGCACATAGAAGAAGGTCTTACGATCATCGCTAAACTCGGTACTACCAGCCCGTGAGGCGTATTCGTATTGCCGATTGGCAATCAGTTTTTCAGGGCTCAGTCTGCGGGCCGTCTGCGCGCTCCAGCGCACCAGCCATCACCTCTTGCATCGCCGCGCCGAAGCTGTTTTCTTTTTTTTTTTTTTTTTTTTTCGAGGCTCTGCTGATTCGACGGTAGTGGAGGTAGCTCGGGTGGCGCTGCTGGCGACTCAAGTGTGTGCCAGGAGCCCGCTCAGCTGGTGGCGGGGCTGCTCAGGTGCGCTGGAGTGATCGATGGCCTTTAGGACAAAGCCGGCGACAGGACCCACCAGGGCGATATCGGTGTTCGGCCTGATTCCCAACCGATGCACGGGGTCCGGGAAGGTTTCGTTGCTACGGATCGCGGCTACGCGAATCCTCAGCCGGTAGCTAGCTGGGACTTCCGCATGGACAATAGTGACGCGATGGCCTGCTGCTTCACCACCGCCTATCGAGACCATTGAGTTCGCTTGAGCGGTTCTGGTTCCTCCCCCGCGTGGGGCTGCGCACCAGCCCGTCGAAGTCCACTCTCGACACGGCCTCGTCCTTGCGTCGAAAGATCGCGCTGCAGCACAGAGCCAGTCCCCGCTGCAGAGGTTCAGCGTACGACGGCAGCACTTGCCCTTTCCTACCGTCTGCACCCCAGGGGCATCACTTGGCGGCCAGCCCCCTGTCGGGCCTTTGGCTGGTGAGCCGGCTGAACGTTCTTAACGGACTGTTGAGCCCTGGCCTGGCGCCGCGCAGGTTGCCCCAGGCCCCCTTCTACGATACGCCAGCGACGGTTGACGACGCCCACGTGTGGCTATCCCGCTTCTGACCTACGCACCGGATTACGACCCAGAAACAGGTCCGCGGGTCAAGTCCTTGCGCATCGGCTCCGAGAGACCCCACAAACGGTTCTCGATCGACAAAGCCATCGACCGAAAGCCCAAGGACTTCGTGATCGAGACGGTCCTACCCAGATCTTTTCCCGCCTTCAAGGTGGGAATCGCACACGATCCTGAGTCGCAGCAGCTGCGTGACGGCCAGATCACCGTGCGTGATTTCATCCGGGCCTCTGCCTATCCGACACCTTCACGCGCAGTTTTACAACCTCAACAGCAACTACAGGGGGGCCCGCCACCTGTTTGAGAAAAGCTGCTGGGCGGAGGTGTACGGCAAAGCGAGGGAGATCGCCTGCGCCGTTGATCATGACCAAGGGCGTCGCCGGCGGCGTCGACAGGATCCTGAGCACCAGGGAATTACCTCGAGAACTTTGGCTACGACACGGTTCCCTACCGACCGCAACCGGTGTGTCGGGTCCGCGAGCGTGGGCGAACCCCTTCAATATCACCACGCGCGCGCTACGACGCGTACCACCGTGTAGATCCTGGGCTTCCCCCATGGTCATCTACAGCAGGAAACGTCGCAGCCTGCCCGCACGGGCCAGAGCAACGCCGTGGCTTGGCTTCCCCGAGGAAATTATTACTCTGCCCCTGGTTCGCCAACGCTTGCGTGGCCTGGACGCATCGAGCGTCGAGTGCCTGCTGCGCAATGCGCGCATGGATTACCTTCAAGGTCCCCATACCGCGTAGCATCGGGGCGCTGACGCTCATCTGCTCCTTGAGCCAGTTCACTTCACTTTGGGCTTCCGTCTGGTTCATCACCGGCCCTTTTGTGTCTGTGCACAACCGGGCCTAGCGTCAGTAGGTTGCTGACGGCACCATGCCTCCTGCGGCGGGTTTGATGCACGCATGAACCTTTCTCCGCAGAGGAGGAGGAAGGTCAGAGAGACTTAGCGACCCCCCAGTATGGAACTCAGGCACTGACATCTCGTGGCGAGAAATGACCCTGATAGGCAACTTCGCCAGGTCGCCAGTGGCTTTGGTTGTTCGGTCAAGTACAGTCGTAAGCCTAATAAAAACGGGAGCTCACAGAGGAGATCTCACGCCGCACATCAGACCGGTACAACCCTCCTGAGGCTTCTGAGGGGTTCTTGCCAGCTCTGCCAGCCTGGCCGATCTGGAAGCAGACTTTCCCCCGCACCCCGACCAGGGTGCCCAGACCAAGATGGTGTTCCTGCCCAGGGATCCCCAGTGGGCTACGTATTCTGGTGGACGATCGCGACGTGTCGATCGTCGCCAGGCGCTGTCCTCAGGAGCCAGCCAGCTTTGTCTGCGGGTTCGCCGACGTCACCGGCCTTTCCGGCGGCGCCACCCACACACTCCACACCCTGAGGAGGTGCCTGTCGACAGCCATGCCACCGTGAGTGGTACTCCCTGTTCCCGATGAGTGAGATCGGGATTACCGCGTGAGATGGGCTTATCGCAAGTGGGTGGGGCTGGTATTTCGCTGGGGTTTCGCGCATCGACGCCCGGTCGTTTCCCGCCCTGATCCCAGGCGAGCAGATCCTTATCAGTTCGTTCCTTTCTCGCTGGAATCTCCCACAGCAGACTAGAGAGCAACCACCCTTCTCCGCCCCTGTCGAAACGGCCTTACAGCGATCTTGCACAGTGAGCGGCTCTCAAGAAAACCACCCTGCCTCCTTCACCGCCTGCAGCAGCAGCAAGGCCGGCCACGTTTTCTCGGACGGGGCTCTGAATTTCCTTCATGGCGCGGGGATCTCTACGGCCCGTCCCCTCGCCATCGGCCTTGAATGCGATGTGCAGGAATCGGTCGTATGGGCCGTGGGGAAACGAATCGTGGCGGTTGGTTGTGGGCTCTCCGCCAACGCTCCTTCTGGACTGGGGCGACGTCGAACTGATTGTTTACGGCTCGACCGATCTTTTCCGCCAAGCTTTCATCAGGGCCAATGAGGATGTGCCCCTCTCCCCGAAGCACCTTCCGCATCCAGGTGCTTCCGCGACGGCCAGCAGGCCTATCCGATCGAGGCCATCGACCGCCGACGGTGAGCAGGAAAGCGCAGCCATCACCCTGCAGTTCGGTTCGATCCACTCCGGAGACAACAGAACCCCTCCAGCCAGTGCCATCGCCAGTGGTCTGAGTTGAACGCACAGTTTCGTCGCCTTCACATCCGCACTGCATGGGCCCTGATTCTGCCGTTTTCTGGTTTCCGATTTTGATGGTGCGGATGGTCAGTGTTCTGCAGCAGGTGTTGGCCTTTACGCTCCGTCGCTAGGCCAGCTGTGCTGTGTTCCGTTGCTATTGCTCTCGCACCGCGAATGCCCGGCGAGCCATCACAGCTGGGTTCAAAGGCTCATCACAGGGGGAACCTTGAGGAGAGCCTGTTGTTTCTATTTGAAAGCGTTCCTCTTTGGTGGGACCCCATTCGAATTCTGCCGCATTTCCTGGCTGACACTCAGGCTCCGCGAATCTTGGTGTGTTATGGCTGGGCCCTGTGGCTCTTGTTTGCGGGGCTGTGGTAGCCACCCGCGGGATATCGTCGGATGTCAGAAGGTCCGGCTGACCTGCGACGTGCTGCGCCGGATCGAGGTTGGCCTTCATCACTCCGCAGCGAATCGGGTTACATTCAGCCCCGATCGATGACGCTTCCCTCTCGACGCGTGAATGACTCGAAAGCTTGCTGCTGGCTTGATGATGGCTGTCGCCACCGAATCGAGGACGACACTCCTGGGATCGCCGTGTTCAAGATCTTGCCCTTGCCCGGGTGCGTCCGAGCCTCTCGTCGCCAGACATCGGGGCCGGCATGCTGCGAAGTGATGAAGGTAAACGTAGCTTGTGAATAGAGCCCCACCAGCAGCTTCCCTGGAGAGCATCTAGTCGAATCCACGTATCTGCAGCCCCCATCAGCGCTTCTGCGCCCATTTCCGGAGCTGATGGCCCTGCGCGATCGCGATCGCGACGGATTTGACGCTTCTGGAATACTTCAGCGCAGCGCGTACGAACGTTGGCAAACAAGGTCATGCGCGGTGGCCATCCATTGCAGTGCGGGGCAGAGCCGGATCCCACCTGGATCGACGAACAGCCGATGGCCAGTGCCGCAGACCCGGCCTTGAGCCACCACAAAGTTCTTGATTCGCCCGATGGCCGGCTGGCTGGTCCACGATCCAGCCACTTCACCGCTTCGGCACCCACGGTGTGCCTGGAGCCATAGGCCGCATCCCGCAGGCACGTGAATATCACCTCTGCGGATCGACAGCCCTGCGCTGGCGGCCGTTGTTCGACCGCCGAATTTCAAGCGGATTGTGGGGGGACGCCCCGGATGTGCGCGTAGGCTGATTAGCCGATTTCGGCATTCAGCAAGAAGCAAGGAGGGCGTGCAATCCGGGCAATTTCGGCGGTTGGTCAGGCAACAACCGCGCGGAGGTCCTGTTCTTCCTCCCCGACCGCGCGCGCGTATTCCACGAGAACGGTCTGGATTTTCTGGAAGCAACGACCTGGCCCTAGGCCACCGCCATCAGTGGACCTATGGCCCTGTTTCGTGTTCTCGGCCGGGGTTCGCCGACCAGGCTGGCCTCTTACTCAATACAACACCAGGGGTATTGGGCGATCCGTCTGCTGGGCGATCGGGATTCGCAGGCCGCCTCTTTCTCGGAGGGTGCTCGACCTGCTCAGGCGTCGCCGCTGCCCGACCATCGCGCAAGATTCGAAAGCACTTGACAAACACCTCTGCGAACACGAGCGCCTGCGGGGGTAGGGAAACAAACTCCAAATGGCCCGCGGCGCGAACAAAGGATGCACCACAAAATTCGTCCGTGATCGATGGCAACGCGTCGCTCTCGCGCTCGTCTCATAATGGAGGTTCCTCCGGGCGGCCGGCTCACTCGCCCGAGACTCGCATTAGAACGTCGCTGTTGGGTCGTTCACTCCCCGGTTTGGCGCCCACTTCACCAGGGAAATGGACCGGATGTGGCAGTGGCGCGAGCTTTGGGGAATTCAACCGCGTCGAGACTGCAGCGGGATAGCTGGAGCGTCAGGCAACCCGAAATCTGCGGCAGCCGGAACCCGAGCGTGCTGCCGCATCGCCCTCGTGGCCAAATCCCCACTTGATCGGGCGGCGTTCCTCGGCGGGTGGCTTTGAAGGTGCAGGGCTGTGTTTTTGACAGATTCCTGCTGGTCGACATGCATCCTGTGGTTGCATCCATGGCGGCTCGACCCCTTGCCGGGCCTTTCCCTGTGTCTTTGGTCTGCCGGGAGAGCGTGGCCTGCGCGGTCAGCCCTGCTTGGACGCCTGTGAATGACCTGGAGCGGACATGGTTCCGTTGGCGAGGGCTGATTGCCCTGCGGGCTCTCGATGCCTCGATCAGTCGCTTCGCCCGCCTTGCCTGTGCCTCCCTTAGCCCAGCCAGCCACGCGTGAGTGGCTCTCGGGCTTTTCGAGTCAAATGGCCTCTGCGCCGTTTGTTCTCTCGGGTCCGTGGTCGATGAGCCGATGGGTCCGCAAGCGGCCCTGGCGTTGCCGGCTGCCCCAGGCACAGCCCTGCTCTCGACTGCGTTGATCTCCGCAGACCAGTGGCCTGTGCGGCTTCGCTGGCGACCTCGGGCCTAGACCGCCGAGGGTCTGGATAGTATTCGAATGCAGATCGGGTGACGCGTGTGAGTGCGCCTTGGCGGTTGCGGGGTGGTGCAAGCCCTCGACACAGCCTTGGTTGAATCGCCCGCCTGAATGGTCTAGTTGTCCCCGATTTGCGCACTCAAAAGCAGGCCTGTCGCCCTCGAATCGGAGCGGAGCCCGATCGATCCTCTTGGTATTCGTGAGCTACCCGAGCCTTCACTTCCTGCTACTGTGGCCGACGCCGCTGCTCTTCTAATATAGTACCAAGCTCTGGAGCGCACAGTGGGCGGCTGTCAGCGTGCTTTCCATTGGCGCCATCCAGGACCGGCTAGAGTGTTCCGCTCGCCTCGGAGGGGCTGATCGCGGCCGGTGAGCGGATTCGAACCCAGTCAGCTCCGCGCCCTTTCCCTGCTCGCATATTGTGGGCCCGTCGTTTATCGCTCTTTCGCCGCTGCCTCTCTCCAGCCTGGGTGGCTGTATGATTGCTCCTTCTTTGCCCAGGGCGCAGCGGCGCTCTCTCAGAGACTCCGCAACGGGCTTTCGGTTGCGGTGTGTGGTGCGCGCCCGCGCACTGCATTCTGGCCATCGGGCTTGATGCGGTGGGATATGTTTAGATGTCTGTGAGCACTCTGATGCGCGTCTCTTGATTCACAACAGTCTCGTGAATGGTCGACGAGTCCTCGATTATTTTGCTCTCGAGCGCTCTACGAGAATAGCAAACCCATGGCACTTGGAGCTCTGTATATTCGTGGCTCGTGGGCGAGAAGGCCACAGCACAAAATATCTCTATGCTGGCCTAAGCCGTCTCCTCTCTGGATTCATTGAGTAGTCTCCACGTGGGAAGGGTGGTGCTGCTCGAGATATAGCTTTCTGCGATAGCCGCCGAATTGATTGTGTCCTGCGTGCCACCTGTGTTTCTAAAGATACTATTGTCTACGGACCGTGTGTGGTACCAGGTCCTGCGAAGATTGCTCGCGGCTTGCGGATTCTAGGCTCGTCCTATGATCTAGTCTGGATTTGCCATTTTCGAACAATTTGCACGGTGTTCTCGTGGTTGTGCTATATATATTCTGTATCCTTCGTGTGGCGCGCGTCATCTGATGAACTTTGTATACAGTGAGAACTAATATTCCGTGCATCTTGCTCTGTGACGCTTGAGATTTTAGGATTTCACCGCGCTTTCCGCTCGAAACGTCTTTCGCACATAGAGTAGTGTATGATGTCGACGCTGCTCATCTTGATTGTCAATCTCTTCAGTCTCCAAGGTCCTGGGCCTCTTGATGGTCCTGTTTGTCCTGAAATTCGTATGTGCGGATCAATTGGCGGTAGTCGAATGTGCTGCGAGAGAGCTACTGCTGTAGTGTATATCAGCAGTTTTAAGGGTTCATGTCCAGGTGAATTCTCTCGATCTTATCTACTAGTTCCCTGTTCTCGCCCTGGTTGCGTATATATAGGCCAATATAGTGTTCTCGTGGTTGTTCTGTCTCTTGTCGCGGTTCTCTACGACTTTTTGAGTAAGCACATATCGAGGTTTCGCAACGCCCGGCATCGGCCATTTGCCCTCAGTAACCCACTAGCCGCCGGTAGTTGAGCTCAGCCGACGGTCACTATTGCCTAGAGCTTATAAGTGGTCTAAGAGCCTGTCTGTCTCTCTCAGATATAAAGAGGTACCACAACCTCGCGCGTAAAAGGGCTTTTTGCCTGTCCGTAACCGGAAAAGGTACCTGCCCAACTTTGTGATTCAGCGGGCGTCGGGCGGGTTTTGATTTGTATTTTTGCCACAACAAGATTGTCTGTACTATTTTGGACGTAATTAAACGTATTAGAGGCGCAGAAGCCATGGCGCATGAAAATTGGAAATCCCACTCGCTTAGCCTCTAGGATCGTTTATTCTGAAGGAACCTAGTCAGTCTGGTTGTTGAAGACAGGTGTTTCTCACCAATTAAAGGACATCGAAGATGTGTCTGGTTATTGCTGAAGTACTCGTACGCTTTGTTGCTCATAATATCCGTCATCGTTTATAGTTGGCAATAGGCCTTAATAGTTCGTATGGGCCAAATAGCTTGTTATGTAAGCAAGAAAAGAGTATGATCTAGAGAATAAAGTCAGCTTTGGGTCCGACCCAAGAGCGATGGACAGGTCTTATGCAATGAAATTTGGGGTGATAAACAAATTCTGGATTTTATTCAGGGGTAGGGTCGCATTCATCCTGAGATAGTAAACCCATAGCTAAGCAGTTTTTGAATCATTTTTATCATCCTTTAAGAGATCCACTTGTGGTGTATGACCTTGGCTTTGGCGATTTTAATGTAGGCAGGGAATGGTAAAGTTTACAGAAAAATATGCAGTAGATATATTTACAAATCTAATAGCCCGTACAATAAAATTCAATTGAGCAATTGGAAATTCATTGTTTGGATATCGCAGTAGATGACCCTCCTTCTGGGGAGCTGTGCTATTTTAAGACAGTGTATTGCAGCATTCTATCCAATGTTGAAATACAAAGAATATAAGTAAGTTGACAGATTATAAATATGTATTTTTAACGGAACATTTACCAGAAGGGGATTTATCAACCCCAACAAAGAGATTATTTCTGGACACAAGGAATTAGGCTAAAAAAAGCAAAGTGGTTTATAAATTTAATTGGCGCCCACCCTTTAATTTAAGGTTAATAGAGAAATCACAGATTATTCGCTGTACTTTAAATGGTAAGTAAAGGAACGTATTGCTAACTACGCTGTTTGTAAAAATTAAAACTTCAACTATTGGATAACTGTTCTGCTTTTAAAATGTGTTACGAACCTTGGAATATTATTACTGTCCCAGTAAATTTCTATACGGTGTGGTGTGAACGCTTTTACTTTAGTTCTTTTAAGGCCGTTTTTTGATTGAATATTTCAGTCAAATATATTTAACTGAAATGGGTTCAACGCCCTGGTAAATTTATTTACGCTTAAAATTACATACTCATACCCTTCCTTCAAAAACCAAATTCTCCTTCACGTGAGAACCATCCAATATCGAGTCACGTCTTTTGGAATGAAAGCAGCTTATAAATCTTGGGTTCGAGGATTTCGATTTTTCTTCGAATTCCACTTGGAAAATTTAGGTGTAAACTTAACCGGATTTGGAATGATACAAAAAGTCAATGATTTTCTCGCTATCTTCGTAATAAATTTTCTCCCTTGAAAGAAGTTCTATATTAAACATACTTTAAAATCGAAGGGGAATACATCCTTGGCGGAGGCTCAGCATCCAAACTTTTTTAACCCTCTTAAAGCTATATCTTAAAATCCCCGTTTCATACTCAGAA
>Ga0163217_1026614_pt1 | contig 10514 bp, 8 predicted proteins | sample SynspAceP_FD_185933 | JGI IMG/M metagenome (GOLD analysis project Ga0163217, IMG submission 185933) | Saline lake microbial communities from Ace Lake in Antarctica - Synechococcus sp. Ace-P (PacBio error correction) | ecosystem: Environmental > Aquatic > Non-marine Saline and Alkaline > Saline ... | reverse complement strand
AGTAACAGGTAACTGGAACGCGTCTATTTTCAGCACTGGACGCATTGAAACCGCCTAAATGTCTTATTGTCTAGTGCCAAAAGAAAAAGCGTGTTTTACGAGTCAGAAGACCCAAGGCAAAGGCATTCTGCGAGTCGTTTGTCTTAACACAATACGTCAAATTCCAGATAATTCGGCTGTCCAAGGAATTGCCTCATTTGATGCTGGAGCAGTTGAAAATTGCCGAAAGAAAACATCAAGATAAGTGATTACAAAAGGCAACTTGTTAAGTGCAGGGCCTTTAGAGAAGCACGATAGCACTTAAATGCAACAGATATGGTAGCAAATACCAAGCAATTAAAAAATTAGATACGACAAGAAAACTAGAAGAAAAGTTAACAGAAAACATTGGGTCCGATTTTTGGAGCAGGGAAAATGTCAATGGTCGCTGTGAGTGCAGATTTTGAAACTTGATAATTTTCAAAAGAAAGGGTGACTTATTCAGATGAAACCGGTCTTAAGAAGGAAACGGTTTCTGCCAGTGGTGGAACCATTGATGTGGCTTGAGGGAACAGGAATTTGATTAATGTTCATCAATGAAAATCGTCTGAAGGCGGAGGCGATGTAGTTCTTCTTACGATCCGAACAGCCTTAATTATGAGTTGGATACAGAAACAGCTAGCACAGCTAAAAGCACCAGAGGTCCACTCAATCAATTGTCGACTTCTATTATTTTGAATCAAACATAGTCAAAGCAGAAAGAAGAAGGAACAAGGTGCAAAGAAATAGTTAAAAAACAACAAATTGGATTTGCGAAAGAACGAAATGATCAAACTAAACCGTTCAAGGATGGAATTTAAGCCAACAGAAGACATCGTGCCGGACAAACTCTAAAGAGATTATGGCAAACGATTAAAGAGACTTTGCTAAAAGATTGGCCTTATTAGCGGGCGGTTTGGGAATTACTCTATTGCTAATCGTCCTATTAAACGGTTTTTGTGAAAAAATCAAAAAATAGAAAACGATGAGAGTTTGATTTCGAAGAGTCACGGAATGAAAAAAGCAGATGCACGTGAATAACGAATTTAGAAACAATCAGAATGCAGAAATTGAAAAGAAAACAAGACCAAAAACTAGCAAAAAGAGAACGAATGGAAAAAAAGTGATGGAGAAGCCGCCAGAATTAACGAAGAGTCTGAATCAAAGCCATTGTCTGTTAAGGAAAAAGCAGCTAGGGAATACGCGAAAGAAGAATCCAGAGCTTCTGCAGATTTGATAAAAAAATTTGGATGAAAAGATGAGTAGGTTGGGGTATTGTGCAAGAAATAGATGCATAAAAAAAATCTGCAATATTTGTTGATTTCCTTAGGGTCTGAAACAGCAGCGAAAATCATGAAAACATTACCAGATAGTTACCATTCAAAAACGTTAGTTACGAAATCGCTAATATCGATTATTGTAAAGCCAGAAGAACGAGATGCGATTGTCAATGAATTTATCGAATAATCACAAAGCCAGAGAAAATATTATGATTGATGCGGAATTGATCTTACGCTAAAAAACTTATTTGAATATGGCTATTCGGCCCTCCAAGAGCAAAAGAAGTAATCGACATGTAAATTCAGATTAATTACGTGAAAGGGAACCGTTCAATATTGCTAGAAAAGCGGATCACACAGTCTAACGAACCTTGTTGTTAAATGGAACAGCCACAACAGTTGCTTGATTTTGTGATTACATGCAGCCGATAAAAGCGGCGTGATTCTATCTCAATTCCCATGCATCTGCAATCAGAGATTGCCTGAAAGAATGGGAACCATCACGAGTACGTCACCGGCCATTATTGAAAATTGAAAAAAGTCATTGAAAAATTAAATTTTCAAATTATATTTGAAAATGACATGGAAGCTGTTTGGCGGAGTGAAAACATTGGTTGAATTCTTAACGTCCGGTGGTCGAAGTACAGAGAAAATATTATTGGTGTCTTAGAAGACAAACAACCTGAATTGGCCGAATAATTAAAGCCAGCCTATTCACCTTTGAAGATATCACAACCCTTGAAAAAGCGATGTTCAAAAAGTTCTTAGAGAAATCGATAATATGACCTTCGGGCATTTGGCGCTTAAGGTGGATTCTGATGAAATCAAAGAATTTATTTTTTGCTAATCTATCAGAACGGGCCAAGCGGAAACACCAAGAAGATCTGCCAGTTCATGGGACCTTCTCGTCTATCGCTGTAGAGAAGCTCAACAACGAGTGCGTTTCTGTTATCCGATATGTGGATGAGAAAGGGCGAAGTTTATTTGAGAAAGAGGAGAACAAGATGCCATTCAATCTCATAATATTATTTAAACGAGGGCATTCTTTTCAAAGAAACAAACCTTCATTGATTCAAACAAAATTAGCGTTTCAAAAAGTAACAATTGTTCCAAAAAGAAACGCTTAGTGAAGTTCAAACGGGTGTAAACTATAGAAGAATTTAGGCAATGTTAAAGCAGAGGTATCGCTGTAAAAGCTCAAAGAAAAGTTGATTTAAAATAGCTGAAGCAGAAGCAGAAGCTTTAAAATCGGCCGCTATTGAAAAAGGATTTTCGTTTGAAGGACAACAAACGGGCTATTGAAAGGCAGGTTATTCCAAGCGTTACCTTGCGCGGGGATGCCAAATAAGCAGAAGAAGAAAGCATTAAATGAAGGAAAACGGCTCCAACAGATGCTTTGGTGGAACAGAAGCCTTTGTTGAAAAGTATTACAAAGAACAATAAAGAAGCTTCTATTAGATTCTGGCAGGACATATGTGCCAGGAAAACCATTGTCCATACAAAAAACCCAAAATCGATACTTTCTTCAAGGAGCAAAATAATGGACTTAGTCAACCCGTTATCCAATCGATGTGAGACGTGAAAAATCAGCTAATTACTTATCTGCTTCGACCTGAACAAAACCAACTAGTAAAAGAAGCAGTAGTGAGTTAGAAAAAGAACATCCAGAGGATTCGTTTTTTGCGGCTAACAGACAATTAACCCTCGATAAAAAAAATGGCGTACGCATTGAAAGTGCTCATGCGATTATTTGACTTGCAAGTGCGAAAACATGGGATGCGATGTGGCCGAGATGAAAGAGGATGGAAGTGAAACAACCATGTTTAGCCTACCCTTTTTTGAAAGCGTATCACAAACGAATTAAATAAAAAAAAATTACACTTAAAATGGGCGTAAGGTTAGTCAGGTAAAACGGTTCATAATCAAAGTTGAAAAGGGATTAGATGCTTTGTTGGCGAATTTGCGGAGTACGATCAGTCTTCTAGTCGAATTGCTTTGAGTGAAGTGGTGGGTTCGCTAGAAGAGACGGTTCTTATTGATGCCACTGGATGATTAGATGGGATTGGGCCCAGGGCTGTTTTGGTACGGCGACAGGCAAAGATTGAAAGTCGAAATCAGTAAAACTGTTGGCAATACGTTAGTGGGTTAGGCGCCCAGATGGATGAAAAACCTGAAAGTAGACGGCGTATTTTATGACGTAAACGAAGTTCACGAATCCTTTTCAAACGAAAAAAAATCCAAGATGTTTTGATTCCGACAGGGTATTAGAGCCATTGATGGTACGCTAACCGTTGTGAGGACCAACGCCAGGGCATCTTTGCCGGTAGTGGCGTTGGAAAGAGTACCTTGTTGGGCATGATGGCTCGTTAACATTGAAGCCGACATTATTGTGATTGGGGATTAATCGGGAACGGGGGTAGAAGTTCTTGAATTCATTTGAAAAAGATCTTGGGGAAGAGGGTACAAAAAAAATCGGTTGTCGTTTGTTGCGACATCGGATATTGCCAACCTCTTGTTCGTTTTGAAAGGCGGCGTCAGTAGCGACGACGATTGCGGAATATTTTCGTGAACAAGGGGAAAAAAAGTGGTCTTAATTTGATGGATTCCGTTACGCGGGTTGCTATGGGCCCAAAGAGAAGATTAGGACTAGCGACCGGTGAGCCACCAACAACTAAAAGGTATTTACTCTTTCCGGTTTTTACAACGTTGCCCAAAGTTAATGGAACGAAGGGGTATGTCCAGAAAACAGGATCGATTACCGCCTTTTATACCGTTCTCGTTGAAGGAGGATGATATGAATGAAGCCCAATTGCCGATTTCTTTGTACGTGGAATATTGGACGACACATTGTCTTGTCACCGTAAAAATAGCTTCTGAGAATCATTACCCTGCCAATCGATATCCAAAATAGTATTAGTCGTTGATTGAAGGATAACAACAGAGAAAAAACACTGACTTAGCAAGCCGGCAGATTAAAAAGAAATATGGGCTGTGTATGCCGATTCGAAGGATTTAATTGATGTTGGCGTATCGAACGGAAGCAATCCTTCAGTAACAGAGCCGGTTTTCAATTAAATTAAGCCCGATAAAGAATTCTTTTAAAACAAAAAAAGTGGATGATGGGAAAATCGCATTTGAAGATGTAGTGCATCATTAGATACCTTATCAAAACGTCCCAAGTGAGCGGATAACAATCACTCGGATAACCAAAGTAAGAGAGGTGTCAAGTATTGAGTAAATTCAAGTTTTCAATGGAGAAAGTTTTGGATTGGCGTTCCGGATACAGAAGAAACGAAGAAAAAAAAAATCTGGAGATTGCCGAGAGAGAAAAAGTTTCAACAAGGATTCTCTGCCTTAAAAGATATGATTCAGAAAAACATTAAGATTAAAATGAAATTTAACCCACAACTCGTATCGATATTTTACGTCGGCAAAACATGTATAAAGTGAATGCTAGATGAAAAGAATCATCAGCAAAACAAAACAAGTGGGAAATCGCAATTAAAATCAGTTGAAACAGCTCGCTAGAGTTAATGGAGGCCCACAAAGAAAAAAAAGGTCTGGAAAGTTGAAAGAAAAAGAATTCAAACTTTTAGCAAGTCAAGAAAAGTGAAGAACAAAAGCCAATTGGATGAGATGGCTACTTTGAAGTTTATGGATAAGAAGTTACTATTAAGTCGTGTCTAATTTAGTTGTAGGAGCTTTAATGGAAAAATATACATAAAAAAAACCAAATGAAAGACGAAGGAAGGAGGGAAGCCAGTTGGATCAATCCGCTCATTCAATCATTAAAAGCGATGGATTACTCATCTGGGGATAAGAGTATTTATAAAAAAAGAGCCTGTTTTAAAGAGCAGTTTCAAACTCATTTATCTAAGGAAAACTAAAAAGCAATAGCAGAAAAAGAAACAAAGCTGACACCTAAAAAAATGAAGAAAAAGACCAAAAAAAATTTATCAGAAAAGAAAAGAAACAAGAATCAGTAATGGATGCGTCTATTCTCAAGTTCCCCATTCTGAACTGGTTCAAGCGGATTGTCTAAATCTTTTAAACTTAAGCATACCTGAAGTGAAAAGTAGAAATAATTACAAGACATAACTAAGGTACATAAAACCGACAGACGATGATTGCGATAGAAAAAGGACGGAAGGAAAACCCTACCCGTTTCAAAAACAAAATCCAAAAAACAAAGTAATGGAAACTGAACAAGCCGCCAATAGACCATACTGTAGAAAAAACCCCAACCCTTTCATTTGAAGAGAAAACAACTAAGGTTAAGCATAAAGACAATAAGATATAACGAATACGATAAACGAAAACAAAACAACTAGTCACACAGACGAATCCAAACAGTTCTTTAGTAGCAACTGAAGAGTGAAAGAAGCCTCCTTCAAAACTAGTGGGAGAGAAAAGGTGTTTCAAAATAAGGTACGGTCTGAAGTAAAATGCACGAAAGAAGACTTAAAATACCAAGGTGTTTGAAACCTTGACCAGCCCCACGTTATTTAACAAAGGAATTGGACTCAAGTCAAAAAGCCAATTGAAGCAGAAAAAGATGTGAGATAGAAACAGGTGCTATCTAGTGAGGCAAACGGATTCCAAGAAAACAGCCAATAACTCGAAGCGGTTCAGTTGTTATAAAAAGAAGTACGCGCGATAGGAAAATGAGGAAAAGTTATCAACAATCGCGTTGTTAATGAAAAAGAACAACTTCATAGTCAAAAAAATGAGGGACATGGACTCTAACGTTAAAATAGATACAGCAAGTCGCTGTCAAAAAATACCGAGTTGAGCCCATTATGACAAAGGAGTAACAACTAAGACACCCATAAGGCAAAAAGTCACATAGGGAAGTCAATCAACTTATTTCAAAAGAAATAGGAGCAGGTTCAAACAAAGGGCAACCAGTGCTAAAGGACACTTTCACCAGCGGGGATGGGGATATTCCATTTCTTTGAATTAAAGATTCAAGTGCTATCACAAAAAATCATTGTGGATTAATATAAAAAATCCAAAGACTACTAAACGGTGGGTGTACCAAAATTATCTGATGATCTCAATCGGACACGCCAATCCAAAATCGGAAGAAGTAAAACCATTCAATTAGCGTACGCCCCTCAGAACAAATGACTCTCGTTGAGCAAAGACACACAAAAAAAGGGGCAACAAACAAAAGAAAATATAACTAGGGGATCGTTTGCTGAAAAGTGCGCCAATCAAAACAGCATCAGAAACAAAATGGAAAAACAGGACGGTGAGTATTTCAGTTTAGGAATAGATTTGAAGGAGGAAAAGAAAGGTGGATATTCCAAGTGATTTTCCATATTGGTTCAGGTGAAAAAGGCTTAGAAACCAACTAAAAGAAAGGCAATGAAAATTACAACAGATGATTTTTTACAAATCATGGCCGCAACAATGAAAAGGCCTGCTATGCCAGGTGGAAGTGAAAGTGGCGCGTGGTAGTGGGAAACAGGAACAGCTAACCAAACTAGCGACATTTAAATATGCTAGATCAAACTATCTCAAATTTTCGGAGAAATGAATTTCTAGTTTATTTAATTGAGTCAACAACAACAAGCTTTAATTTGATGGGTATAAAGAAGTAAAAAGTGTTGGATGGAGAAGTTTTTGCGACGGGATGTGGGTTGAAAAAAGGTCCGGTTTGATCAAGGGATTTATGCAACCATTCAAGTTCAATGGCAAAAATTCTATTTGAATGATATTTTAGAAGCCAAGCAATAAAGCATTAAAAGATAAGAACGTTTAAACCAACAACTAAACAGATAGAGGCTAAATGCTAGATCCGTTAAAATGATTAACGGATTAAATGAATGGAGGAAGCAACCATGTTTAAAATCTTTGTATTTCAGGTGGTTACTGGAATGAAAATATTCCAAACTAAAATTGGACGTTTATTTTCGAATAATATTGCCAATGTTATTACGACTTCTTTTAAACGGGGTAGAGTTCGTTTTGAAGACATTGATTAGTCACCAACGCTAGAGCTCAGACTGCGGAACAAATGCCACAACAAGTAGGGACTGGCGTGCAAGTTGGCGCAATCGATACCGTTTATGTCTTGGCTCATTGCAATCAACGGTAGACCGTTGGACTTTGCGATTGAAAATGGCGATAATTTCATTCTTTACTGTTAACGATGGCAAAGAAACTTTTTATTAGGCTGCGTTGATGGTGGTTCTCTACCAAGATATACCGGGCACTTTGGTAAAGAAGTAGTGCGCGTTAAAATTATGGATATGTCGCGGGACACGCCTGTTGCAAATGTGGTGAGATCACAACTGGATAAATTCGGTGAACACCAAGTGCTATTGTTATCAAGCAGACTTTTGGCCTATTGATGGGAAAAAACATCAGTTTACAAGATTACACCATCGATAAAGATGGTTAACATTGTAGGGAAACATACAGCAATGAGAAATCCTTATGTGTTAGGTGCGTGTTGCTTTCTTAACTAGTTTTTTCAAATCCGATGGACTAGAAAAACAAGGCGCGAACCTTTATGCGGAGTCAAAGCTAAACTCAGGTGCTGCAGCGTTAGGTAACCCATCAAGGCATCCAGTATATGGTTCTGTTCGTTCAGATTTTTTTAGAAATGTCGAAACGTCGAGATTTAGCAATGAATTTACGGACATGATTGTGACAAGTAGAGCGTATCAACGCGGAATTCAAGAAAGCATTTACCGTATCAGATTACCATGCTAGAAGAATTGATTAACCTGAAGAGATAATCAATTAAAACTAATTTATCTCGGACAATTTTATTAGATTGTTACGAGTATCTGTTTTTTATTTACAGCAATAGAAATTGAGGATAAATAGATTGATTGCTTTAAACAGATATCTCAGGGAGAGAATTTTTACTTAAATGTGAAATTAATCTATAGAATAGACCGTTCTTTCGACTACAATTATCACTTTTAACAGATGGAAAAAAAACTGAGGTTATAGAAAAAGAACCCGAAATTGCAGAAAAGGTAATTGCTTTTAAAAGAAAAAAATAATATAACGGGTTTTCAGCAGAGGGGGGAACAACGCAAAAAAAAATATCGTTACCAATAATCGGTTTTATCCTAGGGGTAGTTTAATCGTCGGTCCATTACTTCTTCGGGAACATATAAACATTTTCTAAGACGCTCCGTTCATGATTATTACACTAGGTGGGTCTTTAGTTTGTGCCTTTTACTGATTAGTTACCCGTTAAAAAAACCTTGAAAAAATTCCATCTGTTCTTAAAAAAACTTATTCATGAATCCTAAACAAAGAACTATTGCAAAATTAATCGAAGTATTTTCTGATTATGCTAGAAAAAAAAAGCTAGAAGCCAAGGCATTTTTTATCTATTGAGAGTGATTTAAAAGAGGAAGAACAATGAAATTAGTTTGTTTCTGGTTTTACAAATGTTATCGATGGAATGGATCCAGAAAAATTCAAGAAATAATGGATATAAAAATAGATAATATTGAAAAGAGACACCGAGAAATGACAAGAGATTTTCTTTAAATGCGGGAGATTAGCTCCTGCTTTTGGGTATGATTTGGAACACTAATCGGACTATTATTTAGGCTGGGTGATTGGATGATCCAATGCTATTTGGTGTAGGGATGGCAACAGCATTACTGACGACTCTTTAGGTAAAAGTATTTTTTATGGCTAATCTTAGTGTTTTTACCGGTAGCCACTAAACTTGGAAATTTGCAAAACAGATAATGAAATTGCAAATTGTGTGAAGAAGATTTATAGAGGGGATATTAGCGAATTCAAGCAGGTCAAATCCCACGAAATCATTGAGCAAAAATTAAAAGAGTTATTTTACCCGACGATCATCAGAAGAGGGTCTTAGAAAATCTGGACAAACTTCAGCGTGTAGGAGCAGTTAAAAATGGCGAGAAGAAAAAAAAGCAAAGAAACAGAAGGCCGGAAAGTTCAGGGTGGATGGAATTGTAACCTATTCCGATTTGATGTTCACTATGCTAGACTTTTTTTATCTTATTGTATTCGATGTCAAGTGTCAGTAAGTTGGAAGTTCTATGGAAGCTTCTCAATCGCTTCAAATGGCATTGAATGGAAAAAAGTGGCGGCTCAACTATGTTTTAAATGAGACGACCTTCAATTGTAAAAGAGCACCAGCTTCTCCGGACAGAAGAAGTCATCAATCCTGAAAATAAAAGAATTATATGAAAAAGTTAACCAATTATGTAGGGAAGAAAATGAATATGACTCGAAAGTATCGGTTGAAATGGACCAAAGATGGCGTTTTATGTTTATATTCAAGAGTTCCGTTTGTTTTGGATTTCAGGGAGCGCAGATATTTTCTTTGAACCCGGGAAAAACACCTGCGTTATATTAGCGAGTTAGTGAATTCATGAAAAATGACATTAGTTCGTAGAAGGCTACACGGATGATTGTACCGATTAAAAAAAATGCAAAAATTTTTTCTAACATGGGAATTATCATCAGGCCGGGCCATATCAGTTTACCGCTATCTAAGTGAAAAAGAAGAGGTTTGATCCTCCATCGGTTTATCGGCTAAAGCGATATGGAGGAATACCATCCAAATGTACCGGAACAACACAGACGAGGAATAGAGCGGTAAGAATAGAAAGAGTTAAATATGGTCATTGTTACGATTAGTCAGGAGGCCAAAGCGATAAATTGCAAAAATTAAAATTCATCTGAGAAAAGAATGATGGTAAATGAAAATAAAAAGAAAAAAAGGTTGGTTAGTTCTATGAATTATTATTGTTGTCACCTTAATTATGTGGGTGGGGCATCGTTAAGTTTTGGTTTTTTATTCAGGAAAAAGCCACAAAAGCTTTTGTTGAGAACTTAAAAAGGGAAGAAAAAAGAAGTAGAAATAACTCCGTGCCATTGAAGAGTTTTTTAATTAATTTAAAAACCTTCCAGAAAACAGGAAAAAAAAAGGAAACAGTTTTTTAAAAATTTGAATTTATCAGTTTATTAGCAGCGAGCAAAGACGGGCACAAGAAAGTGGATTGATACTAAGGGATTTACCCTCCCCAAAATCAGAAAAAAATGGCCGTTTATTTAATGGTAATTAAGAAAAAAACAAAACGGGGGCTTGACCCCACCCGTTTTTTGGGGAAAGAGGATCAAAGGAATTTAATCCGGGCATCCTTTCCCCCCCTTCTTTTTATTTTCCACCTTGGTGGTGGGGTTGGTGGGGTTTTGGTATTT
>Ga0163217_1083356_pt1 | contig 10515 bp, 5 predicted proteins | sample SynspAceP_FD_185933 | JGI IMG/M metagenome (GOLD analysis project Ga0163217, IMG submission 185933) | Saline lake microbial communities from Ace Lake in Antarctica - Synechococcus sp. Ace-P (PacBio error correction) | ecosystem: Environmental > Aquatic > Non-marine Saline and Alkaline > Saline ... | reverse complement strand
GGTAACTGTGCGTGAAGGAATAGCGCAAGCAAAGCCACAGGCCATAGAAATAGCCGTCTACCAACTATCTAAAGTTTGCTGAAGCATCCAACGAGCTTTTTCTAGGCGAAGGCGTCGATAAAACGACTTAGGCGTCTGCTGTAAATGCCGTTAAATAGGCCGTTCTAATTCACGCCTGGAAATACCAAGGTGTCGACAAGGTCGCTAATTAATAACGGTTCTTCAAATATTTTTTCCATTTAATTGTATAGCTTCAATTTAGATTGGCATTACGACTATCCAACCTGATTCTGTAAGTGAACGGACGCTGAGGCTCTGCATGAGCCACGCTGTTGGGTATACACCAACTCATCCGCCACACTTGTTGCTAATTTCGCTACCATGCTGCTCACTGATAACGATGCCAGCATTTCATATCCAAACCGGGAAAGCGGCCCCGGGACATTGAAAAGCGGCTTTCTATCGATTGACCAATAACTCTTGTGCAAAAAAATTACATTAGGAAAACTATCGACTCGTACTTGCGTAGTTCTTCCAATGGGTTGTCGCTCGTAGCATCCAAAACGGCCGGCCGCCGCGACAATAAAAGCGCCTGTATTCCTGACACCCAATATCGGCACCATAATGACTTTGTCGGCGAATAAAAGCCAACAAGCCTGGTTGTTATTCTTGCCGAGGATTGAGTGCCTGAACAAATAACCAACCATCTCGCATTTATGACTTCATTAAATTCGGTCGCGTTTGGCATTTGATTTCGATCTCATCGCTACTGCAAAATCATTTCCACCAAGCTCTGAAACCAAATACCATTCATTAACAAATATTTCATTGCTGTGCGATTTGCATGTCGAAGGGGGCTAAACATGACGTAGTCCAAAAAGAGAAAAACCGGGTACTAGCAAAAAAATAAATTTTTGAGGTCCGTTTTTTAATGAATCACCAAACACAATTATTTCCACCTCAAAGACATAGTAGAACAGGAAAACAAATCATCACTTTATATGTGTGTTTTATCACATTTTATATTTATGAGCCTACGTGTGACATATTTCGCACCATCCCACAGAACTAATAAAAAGGAACATTTGCAATGATCACTTTTATTCAAAAGCCCTGTGCACCATGACTGGATCAATTTATAACGGCACAATGAATAACACTTATGACCCTGATTGCCCTTTAGCAAAAACGAATAGACGCTTTTCCATGCCACCATGGCATTAATGAAAAATGCTAATCCAACATTAAAGGTAACAGGGCCATTCATTGTAAAAGAGACTTTCATGTCCGCCACCAAAGCGCCCTGGTTTCGACTTGTTATATTGTGATGTACTCTATTCACAAAAATCATTGAATAAACGTTCTATCCTTCTGGCAGGAATTGCCGGCCGTTGAAAAAACCCAGGGCGAAGTCCTTTTTTAGTTTCTGCCGCCAAGGTAAATTGAGAGACCAATAAACACGCCATTGACTTGCTGAAAAACATTCAAATTCATTTTTTTTTGCCTTCTTCGTCACCAAAAACATGCGGTACTTTAACAGCTGTCGGCAAGTCGCTTGTAATCACTCATTGTCACCTTTTTTCCAACGCCAACCAAAAACAAGCTGTCCATGATCGGGATTGCACCTATCGGTTCACCCATCGACCACGACACTGCATTCAATGCTCGTGCAACTAAGACCGTCATTCTCGTCCTTTTATCCATAAAGCTTTTTCTGCACTTACTTTATCAAATGCCAGAAAAAACAAAGCGCCCTAAGGCGCTTCTGTTGCTCCTAATTCACTTACATGAACTCATTTGCTGCTGCTCTTTTAAAGCAATTCTTTCAAAAATTACTTTATCAACTATTTATTTACGGCCCGTTACGCTTACCGTTTCGTTCTTCAGTAAGGAGTTTCTTTACGAACACGAATACTTTCTTGCTAAACTTCTACCAATTTCATTTCATCTTCGATGAACTTCAAAGCGCTTGTTCTAGCGTTTGGCGAAAGGTGGCGTTAGTGTCACGCTTCATCCGTACCAGAAGCCGTACGTTAGTTCAGCGCTTACCTTTAACCAGGTTAAACTGCCAAATCGTTATTCCACAGGAGTGAATACCCGATAAATTTGAACCTGGTCGTTATACTTCAATAGCCATGGGCTAGGAAACATACGTCACGCTCTGCAAGTTAAAACAAAGAGTAAGCGGCTGTCTTTACCAGTCAGCATGCTGACCAATACACCCTTCTTACGACTTTGAACTTCGCCATCTTTCACTGGACCGTAATGATCGAAAAAACACTTGGTCAAAAATACCAGAACCAGACGTCAATGTAGGAACAAGCCCACGGAAACGATCAAACCACGTGATGCCCATCATGAATTTCAGACGGGTAACGGGCCTTTACCACTGGTCCATATTGGTTAGCCACCTTTACGCAAGGCCAATCTCTTCCATGATAAGAACCTTGAGTGGGTCTTCAAACATCGATAAACCACTAATTCAAATGGTTCGCATTTTATGGCCATCAATTTCTTTGATAACTTACTTCAGGACGAGATACGCCCATTCGAAGCCTTCGCGACGCATACTTTCAATCAAACAAGACAAGTGAAGCTCACCCACGACCAGATACGATGAATTTATTGGGTTTCACCTTGCTTAACACGCAAATGCAAACGTTTGGATAGCTCTCGATCTAGACGATTCTGAGAATTTACGAGTCGTTATGTATTTTACCTTCTTTACCAGCGAACGGAGAAATCGTTCACATAAAAGTCATGCTTACTGTGGCTCATTCACGGATTAAAGGTGGAAGCGCTTCAACACAAGTAGGATCACACAAAGTTATAGAGATGCTTAGACCATCAATACATTGATTACAAAAACGATATCCCGCCAGCAGACCGGCTTTATCAGTATCAACACCGTGCTAGACCATGATAGCTTCACGTTTTAGTACTTTGCTTTACGCTCTTTACCCGTCTGCAGATTTAACGACCACTTGCTGTTAGGAGATTAAGCTACCACGTTTGTGATACGAACCTACACCGATAACACCAACCATAGCTGTCATAATTCCCAATTGCAGAAATTTGCATTTGGAAATGTTTACCATCTGGATCACATCTGCACAGGCCACCACTATCAAACAATCAGTTTGATAAAGCGGTGTCATATCATCTGCTAGGTTATCGGATCAGTAACCAGGCTTGACCATTGATTGCAGAAGCGTAAATAACAGGGAAGTCTAATTGCTCTTTCCGGTTGCGCCAAGATTATCAAAAAAGATTCAAATATTGGATCCTAACCAATCAGGACGAGCACCAGGACGGTCAACTTTGTTGATAACAAACAATAAGGACGCCAAACTTGCTCAAAAAATGCTTTAGAGGTACCAAACGTGTTTGGCGGCATTGGGCCGTTCAAACAGCATCAAACAATGAGACATACGCAATCAACCAATAGGAAAGTACACGTTCCACTTTTCACCCCCACCGAAGTTCAGCGTGTCCCCAGGTGTGTCTACGATATTGATACGGCTTAATCTTTCCACATAATTGACGTGGTTTTTCGCCAATATCGTGATACCACGTTCTTTTTCTTTGATCGTTAGGAATCCATGTTTCGTTCAGAACCCTTCAGCCTTACGATCCAACGTGCTCTGATTGGCCTCAATAGTTTATCAACTAGGGTAGTTTTACCATGGTCAAACGTTGCGCAATGATGGCAATATTGCGAACTTACTAATATCATTCAGACATTTATAGTTCTCTGTATTTTGGTAGTGAGCATAAAAAGACAAACCGCCCGCTTGATTCGGGGCGGGTATGCTCTTCAAGCGTCTCCGGGATCTTGGTGCGGGATTAAAATTCGCGCAATTGTACCCCTTATATTGAAAAATATCCATTAAAGTGGAAGAAAAAAGTCCATGATAAATACTTCAGCAAGGGGACAATGCACAATTCAGTTCAGAACGTTAACAATCCAATTACTACAATAATGCTTACCGCTTATCAATTGCTTAATTAAGGGCAAATAAAACACGACATTTTCATACCCCTTACCCAACAGATAAGAAGCATGCATACGACTCATAACCACCTTTCCCACAAATAAAGCAGATGGGTGTACTTGGAATCTAATCTGACCAGTTAGAGCTAGCGCATAAGAAAGGAATAAACCTTAACAGGCCGACCACTGACTTTTAAATGGTCGGTTAATCGCTTCATCTGCGATGACGAATATCAAATAATCACTTCATCACCCACCGGCATGCGCACCACCGGCACTTTCCACCTTTGATTTACTGGTTTAGCAACATCTTTCCATTACATTTTGGATAGACATCCGTCCCTGAAGCGTTGGCAATCGCTGCTCTAAGACATCCAAAAATCAAAGTTAGTTCTTGGTTTTCAACGCGATGCATTTTTGCTCGGATGGTCGGCTTAACCGAAATCCACACCACCAAAACTCTGGCATACTGGCGGCGAACGGCGCGGTGCCTATTTTCGATGCCTTGTCGATAATTTCTGTTTTGTTCCGTTGGTATCAAAGGCCTAAGCACAATTCTTCGTGGACTTTGATCAATGACCTTTAGGGTTAATCAAGGTCTTGACTCGATACACTGAGCAACCCTTTCTCCTGTTACCAAGGCTTTTCGCTCCCACCTGCCTCCATTCAGTTGAGAGGCCGCCACGCAACATCATACGTTTGAGGATAACACCCATTTCAAGCGTTATCAACTTTCGTTAAAAAGTTCGCCCACAACCGCTTCAAAAAAGGCACGGTGATGAATTTACATTAATGTCTGAACCATATTTCTTCCCAAATTAAAATGAGAACCTTGCTTTCACACCAATCTCGTGAGCATCACCACCTTAAATTGAAGAAACCAAAAATTGCGTTTTTTAAGCCGCGGAACTCATTGGTTAAAAAAGAACTGGACCGTTGAATCGTAGCCGCCCAGACAATCAAAAGATAAAACAGGGATCTGCGAACCCAATGTGCGGTAACCACCCAAAACCTTTACTCGTTGCTCAATCATTCCCACACCCGATTATCAACGGATATCGATAGGAACCAGTACCTTTCAGGACTTTTCAAAACGTTACCGCCAAAGCAACCACATCTGCTTTTAAGACCAAGCCACCAATATGTCGCTCTGCATTCTACCGAGTAAAATCATGGTGACCAACGCGTTTGACTTCGCACAGCAAATACAGCGTCTTTTATTTGTGGTCGCCATACGACACGTCCGCTTGGCATCAAACGATGCCTCAAGATCGATAAAGGGAAACTCACTAACAAAATGGAAATGTTGCAATACCCGTTGACATTAGACAAGGCCTCGGTTAAAGCCTCTCGTAAACTTCTCTTATCAGAAAAGCACCTCTATAAAAATCCCCAATTTCCAGAAAAACAATAACATTCGGCATCATACTTTTTAGAGTACCAGCTTTAATTATGTCGAAGGCTGTTTTAATAAAAGACTTTCTGATGCGGACGACTTGATGGTTGATTTCTGCAAAGAACTTAACAATAAATTCATTCGAGGTGCAATTTATACCAAAATATAAGGAAAGGACGCTAGTATAAAGAAAAAGCGTATCGATACGAAAAAACGCTAAATGTCGCACCAAATATAGCTCCAAACCCACTCAATAATGAGTGCAAATTAGTGCATACATGCTTTTTAAAGGCATACTCAGAACTATTATCAAACTGTGATTTTAAATGAAACCACCTATCTTGTTGTTTAATATAGCATTATTAAGGCCGCACGAAATTCTGGCACAAGTTATGCTTTATTATTCGATAAAATGACGCTTTATATTTAAAGACTCTTAAAAACGAAAAAGAATTTCGCTAACTACGGACTGAGAGAAACAAACTATAGGTTCAAACCAAGACCCTTATGCCTTTGATTTGCTGAGCATGACGCGAAGTGGTTGGACCTTCGGCTTTACCGATTTTAAAATTAAAGAACAACCACGTATCGTATTCCAGCTATTTACGGTAGATTTGGAAGAGGTTTTTTGAAAACGGTCAGATGTTTGATGGTTTTCATTGCTGGCTGAAAAGGCATCAAAACGAATCGAGACATGATCATGATGTCCTCAGGGACGATTTTTAACCCGTAAAATTTTTTTTTTAAAATTTTTTTTTTTTTGGGGGGGAAATCCTTTTACTGAAGAGCCAACCGTTATTGTTCGCTGTAACCATCATTAACCTTCTATAGCAAGGATTACGATCGTGATCCACGGCTCTGTGCCATTCGCGCTGAAAGAGTTTTCCTAAAGTTACTGGTTCTTGGCGATTACAGCATTTTCGGACCATGAGGCCTTGAATTCTTCCGTCTTTGATGATGTTCGCTGCGAAAACAGACATGTTCTGGTTTTCAGTAGAAATTCAATGCTGAAGAAAGCAGTCTTGGTCTTCTAACAAGAAAAATTCAAGGCGGCAACATGGGCCACCGTCCATTCGTAAAAGGCGGGCTATTTCCCTGTACCACCAGTGATTCTCATCACGACCTTACGTGCGCAATGTGTGGCGCAATGGAAAACAATGGGCTTGGTTATCGAAGTTTCATTCACCATTGAAAGTAGCGACCGCTGGCCCAAAACGAAATCGGTGTTAAATTTAACACGCTCGTTTAAAAAGGCAGACGAAGTTTCAAATCCTTAAGTTTACTGCGTACATAAACGTCGCTCACGCTTATGGCAAAACAGGACATTTCATGCCCCGGAAACCGATCTTGCGACAACGGTTTTCTGGCATGCACGTTCACCATCTTTTTTGGAAAAATGGTGAAAAACCAATTCGCTGTGCGACAATACGTGGCCTATCTGAAAATGGCGCTTACTACATTGGCGGGTATTATCAAGCACGCTAAAGCCTTGAATTGCGTTCACTAACGCGTCAACTAAACTCTTACAACGCCTTGTTCCACCATTTCGAAGCGCCTGTAATGCTTGCTTTATCAGCTCGTAACCGCTTCTGCTTTCTATCCGTATCCCATACGTTGCAAGCCCTAAAGGCAAACGTATTGAAGCTCGTTTCCCTGATCCAAACCGCTAAAACCCATACCCTAGCATTCTCAGCAATGTGATGGCGGGTATCGACGTATCAAAAACAAGATTCACCCTGGCGATGCAGCAGACAAGATTTGTATGACTTACCAGCCTGAAGGAAGCATTGGCTATTCCTCAGGTTGCTGGCAAGCCTAGAAGAAGCCCGGCTTAAGTTGTCTAGGACCGAAGATCCGGCGGCATTTCTTGACTCAAGGCGCGCGAGTTTTCTCTGATGACATATGACGATTGCTTACATCAATTCTAAAAACCAGCTGAAGCGCAACGAGTTGCCACAACAACTCACCCACTTGAGTTTGAACTTTACTACAGCCTATAAACTATTAAGGTCGGTTAATATACTTAAAAAAAAGCCTCGATGCAGATCAGGCTTTTTTTTGCACAAAAAGAAGGCATCACGCCCACACCGGCATGCACTGATAATTGTGCGATGAAGCTTTTTCATGCGTACAAAGCCATTTAATAATAAGCCATTTCGGATTGCCCAATGTTGGTTCGTTTTTTGGCAACTATTCATAGACAGAAACAAATAGAGTCCTTCGCACGAGGTTCAGAGTGACATAAAAAGGCGCGTTTTATTTTACAGCGTATTTACAAGTACACGCTTCGTGCAAAGAATCAGAAAGCAGGAGTCAATAGAGAGGCGCTGTCTGTGCATAGGCTTATAATCGACCACTATCCACCGCCTGGTTGTTCCAATTGAAACGACAAACTTTGAAATTCGAAATATTTAAAATCGGCCCGCTGAAATGCTTGACTCGCGGTAAGTTCGTCGCATCGAATTTATGGCACGACCTTGGAGCGGCCTTTCGCTGAAAACGAAGGCCAGGCATCCATGCTCTCCAAGCTTGGCCATAGAAGTCCGGCCAGTCCATTCACCAAACGATGAGGCTGAAATCGAGTTGCGAAGTAATAACAGAAAAACTTTTTTGTGATTACACCGGTCACTCCATAATGGGCACGTCAAATGACACAGAAAGCCTAATTAAGAAGTACCCCACGCGGATAGAATGAAAACCGCATCTCACAAGAAGATGATTAATACCAGCGGAACATGAAACCAGCAAAAGAGTTAGGTACGAGGTCTTGCCCATGAATTTAAAAACCCTTTTAGGCGAATTCGTGTGCTGGCAAACTTATTAGCCGAAGCTTTTACTTGATGAAGCGCTAAACGATACACGCCAAGTCATTATTGAAGAGTTCTGATCGTTTACGCGGATCTTGTTGATCGACTATTAGGACCCAGGGACAACTTTCCTAAAAACAAGCCATAAAATATACACAAGGTAATCGAACGAGGTTAGTGCAGCTAATTTCTTGTTGAAAACCGACAATCAAATCCAGCTCATTTAGAGACTTACGATTCCCAGTATTCCAGATTTGATGGTGATAGTCACAATTAATACAGCATTACATCAATATCACCAGAAAAAACGCCATGCAAGCCCTAATGCGTAGACGAACAACAATCAGAGCAAAAACCATTCACCATAGTGACTCGAGCCTTTACCCCAATTTCACCATAGGTTCAAAACTCACCGTTTGGTTGCAAAATCAGCATCATGGACAATGGGCCTGGGATCCTGAGGCCATCATAAAAACTCTATTTTTATCCAATGGTAAAGCGCCTAGAGCGGATGGAAAACAGCTTAGGCCTTTCATACGCCCAATCCGTTATTCACCAACATCACGGAATAGTGGAGTGCAACAGTTACCCTAAAGAAACGAATTATATATTAATCCCCATTGAGACGAAGGTTCCAAGACCAGGAGAAACCACTCATGGACACCAGAAGAAACCGTATGGATTGTTGACCGACGAACCGATCAATTCGCTGGTATTGAAAAGACCACTAGAGCAAGAAAGGAATTCAATGTCGCCTGTTTGATTCCGCCGAAAACTTAGGTCAACCATGTTAAGATAAGGAAACAGCAAGCGCCATTTCATCAGTGACATTCGGCCATTGCCTGGTATGGTGGCTTAGCCTCTGGCTCGAAAAGCTGCAAAAAAAAGATCCCACCCATATTTTGCCTGTTCATCATTATGACGGCACATTCAGACCTTTGAAAAGTGCAGTGGCATCTATCAAAGGCGAACGCGTTTGAAATATCTACAAAAACCTTTTCGATGAGAAAGAAAGCCGCGTTAGGTCTTGTAAAAGCCGCGGCCATACTAACATCATAGAAATGCACGGCCAGCACAGACTTTATGGAACAAAAGAAGTTGAGCCAGAGGTAGATAAAGAAATTCGGATGAAGCGCCAGCCATGGCAGGAAGTTTTCCGTGCCAATGGCCGACTCGCTAACTCAAAACATCACGGTGTTAATTAATGGTGAGTCCGGGACCGGTTAAGAGTTAGTCGCAAAGGCACTACATACCTCACAGCCCTCGCAACGCCAATCCTTTCCATCGCCCTTAAATGGGGCCATCCACACGGACTTAATTGAATCAGAACTATTTTGGTTCATGAGAAAAGGGCGCATTTACTGGCGCCAAACACTCAGGCCGGCCTGGTCGTTTCGAACAAGCAACGGTGGCCCACCCTTATTTTTAGATGAAATTGTGACATGCCCAGCAAGACACCAATCCCGTCTACTGCGAGTGCTTGCAGGACGGCGAGTTCTATCGCGTATGCGGTTCATACCCGCGGTGAAAGTCGATGTACGTATCATTGGCCGCCCACACATCAAAACTTTAGAAAACCCTGGTTCAAAAAGCGTTCGTTCCGTGAGATCTATTTTCACCGCTTAAACGTTATTTCGCATTCCATTTGACCTAAGTTATCAGAACGCCGTGAAGAACATTCCCAAAAATAGGCAACGTCCCACTTCTTGAAGTCGTGCGCCAGACGAGCTTTCTGTTGAGCCTAAGCTCTGACCAAAGAAACCCGGAAAAACTATTCTACTCAAGCTGTAATGGCCTGGTTAACGTTTCGTCAACTGGAGAATACCTTGTCGCTGGCTTAATCGCTTATGGCGTCAGGACGTGAGGTATTGGTTGAAGATTTACCACCTTTGAAGCTACTCCGCGGCGCGCCTCATGAGCAGCCCTTTTTTTTTTTTTTTTTTTTTTTTTTTTTTTTTTTTCCGGCCCCGGCAATCGTGGGAGGGAAGCCCCTGGTTAAAAAAAAAAATTGGGGTCGAAACAGCACAACTGGTCGACAGGACAAAAAAAGGCATTTCCTCGATCAAAAAAAGCGTTCCAAAAATTTTGAACGTTATTCATTTGATTTGAAATACGGCGCTCCGCCCATACAGGAGACCCGTCGAGACGCGTCTCTTTTATTAGGCTGGGGGCGTAATACGTTGACCCGGTAAAAATCAAAGAGTTAAACATATGATTTCACCCGCGGGAAACAAGACGAAAGATTTTAATCGCAACGTCTAGCTGAAGAAAAAAACCAAATGCAGGCAAAAAAAAGCTTATTCACACCAATCTCTTTC
>Ga0163217_1113814_pt1 | contig 10516 bp, 10 predicted proteins | sample SynspAceP_FD_185933 | JGI IMG/M metagenome (GOLD analysis project Ga0163217, IMG submission 185933) | Saline lake microbial communities from Ace Lake in Antarctica - Synechococcus sp. Ace-P (PacBio error correction) | ecosystem: Environmental > Aquatic > Non-marine Saline and Alkaline > Saline ... | reverse complement strand
ATTTTAGAAATCTTAAGGTCTCTAATTTCAGCCGTTACCAGTAATCTCCTCTTTAATCTTTCTGGGGGGGGGGAAGGGGGGAAAGCATACCCTTCCATCGCATCTTTAGATCATTGCATCGCATCGTAGATAATAGAGTACTTTCTAATATCAATTCTTCGTTGTCGGCCAATAGTTCTTTGCATTACCCATAGGCCTTACGATTGAAACCAATATACCGCATCAGAAAGCCGAGGCTATAACAACATCAGACTCTGTAATAGGACCTACTCTTTATGTATAATATTTACTTGAATTTCAGGCGTGATAGTTTTGAAAGAATCTGTTCTATGCTTCTACAGAACCATCCACATCACCCTTAAGAAAATGTTTAATTTCTGTTAAAGTCTCCTAAAGCAATACGTCTTCCTATTTCATCAAGCGATAATATGACGTTGCGTTTCTCCACGGACTGCTCACGTAACAACTGACCTCTTTTGCTTGCTAATGGTTTGCCTCGCGTTCATCTTCTAAAAACACATTAAATTTATTCTTTCCAGGCTTGTGGCGCCACCATCCAATCCAAGGATTGAAATGGGTGTAGAAGTGGTTTGCTATCTTAACGCTATTACCTCGTCATCATGCATCGCTTAATTTTACCACTACAAGTACCGCTAGCACATAATCTCCCAATTTTTAAAGATCCTGCCGAACCAATAACCGTAGAATCATACCCTCTACCTTTATCCAAAAAATGCTTCCACCACGGTACCTGGTGGCCCAATTTATCTGGATTTGCTTTAAGCTCCAACAATTCAGCCCTCTGAATACACTTTTTCTAAGAGCTCTTTTAACGCCTTCACCTGGTTTTGCGCCAGAAATATCTTTGAGATTGAATTTTTACCACCCAATCTTTCTAACTAATAGGTTCATTTGTGCCAAAACCATCTTTTGACCTTTTCAAAACGTTAGCATTGGGCTTATCCAATTTGTATTTATCGCAAATACGAATAGGTACTCCTGCGGCTTGCGCATGACTAATTGCCTCCTTAGTTTTGGGCATTTAATATCCATCATCAGCTTGCCACTTACAATAAGTAGCAATATCCGTTACTTTGCGCTCCCACGAGCACGCATAGCGGTAAAAGCTTCGTGACCAGGTGTATCTTAAAAATGCGATTTTTTGATCGTTTTCTAAGGTTACACCATACGCACCAATATGCTGGCGTAATTCCACCACTTTTCGCCTGCAATACATTTTCTTTTCGATATAATCTAGCAATGATGTTGTACCATGATCTACGTGAACCCATTACCGTAACGATAGGAAGCACGCTCTTTTAAATCTTCAGGAAGCAATCTAACTTGGTGATCTTCGATAGCTTCTTTCTATTTCAGCAGAAACAACTCCCTTTCAAAGCCAAATCTTCCGCAAACTATTGGACAGCGTCTCTGCATCCAATCTCTGGTTCATGGTGGACCATGATTCCTAAAACATACACGCCGAAATAATCTGGTTGTAGCCCATCCATTCATTTTTGCTACCTCATTAGGCAGTAACAAATTTCGGTAACTTTTAAAATTTTATTATCCAGCTCTTGCGGTCAAAGATTCTTTTTCTTGTTCTGTTGACGGGTGCTGATCTCTCTTATTCTCTTCTATATTTAGCTCCTTTTCCTTTTTTAGACTTTCCTTGAAGCTTTTTAAAGTTCTCTAACCTTGCTTTTGAACATTCCTCGTCTGTAGCTCTACTTTCCACAGGATTAGCTCGTACCACTGGGCCCTCTGTTTCCTGGTCCTTGAATACCTCCAGGCCTATTGGGTCGACCTCCAGTAATTAGAGGCCGGGGAGCACTGCTCACTATTCTTCTTCTACCGGCTTTCTTTTTTATCAGCGCGCATATCGGCCGACACCTGATTTTTGCTACTTCTTTCTCTCTTTGGTTTCTCAAATTTTGGAAAATCTATCTTATCAACCAGTTATTTTAGCCCCTGATAATTCTTGTATTGCGTAGAAGGGTCTCCTGACTCTGCTGGTTTTTCAACCTCAGCGACAGGAGCAACTGTATCGGGAGTTTTAGTCTCTGTATTTTCGGACTTAACAGGTGGCGCAGCTGAGCCTCTGTTTGTCCTCTTTTACTTTTTCCTTGCTTTTTGGCCGGAGATAAATCTATTTTATCAACCACCTTAAAACTTCGGCCTGTCAGAAGATGCTTTCACCACATCAAAAAACTTTAGTGTTTCGTTCTTGCTCTTCAGCTACATTTTTTTCTGCTGGCTTGTCTGGGCTTTCCGCCTTTTCAGGTGAATACTGCTTTGGTGCTCCCCTCGTTTTTTCTTGTCTAAAATTCTATTTTACCAACAGTTTTTAGGACCAGAAATTTTCGGCCTTTACCTCAACACATTTTGCTCTGAACAGCTATTCGTTTTTCTCTCTCAAGTCGCCTAATCTTCTTGCTCCCTGCTCTAGCTGTTGTCTAATAGCTTTCTTTTTCTTTTCTTTTTTGCGCGTCGACACAACTTCTTGTACGATAGCAACCTTTATTGCTGCATGTCGTTTGAAACCAGCACTTGATACACCTCATAGAAATTTAGTGGTAGGCCTTGCGTTCCCACATCATACCCTTGGAAACTCAGAAAATCTACCGCCCTATCGAGCTGAAATGTCAGTTCCTTAGGACCTTGTTAAAGCCGTTGTTCATTTGCCATTATCTGCCCATAAATACCTGTTACTTATACCTGAATCGTTTCTTAGCCTAATATAGACTTAATCTGCAAACTTCTTCTTTTAAATTCGAACAACTTCAATAATTGTCTCCTCTTCTAAGGTCTGTTCTCTTTACTAAATCACATTCAATATCTTTGCTCTAAAAAAGCACTACGAGACAGTAATCCATCCTCACTCTTTCTTTGATTTCGTCCAATAAGTGCGCACATAGGCTGTCTGGAATCTTGCATTTAGAAGGCATTTCTCGTTTCAACTGCGATTCCTTTCGCGTATCCTTCTGACTTCCTTTCACCGACTTAGTCCACATCCACAGAGTGTGTCATAACGCTGTGCCTCTGGACTTAAGATCTGCAATATTATGACCTCCAGCAGACCGAATGCCCTTCTCAAACCTGGCGTCAGGTCGTTAAATTACACCTGAGCTGTCATTTTTTTCACTCCGATCTAATTCTGGCACATCGAACTGACACTCAGCGAGCCGGACTCTCAGTGCTTAGGTCACGCACACGAACTGCGATTGTGCTGGCCACATTGATAAGCTATCTAAATAGTGTGTCTTGTCCTACTTTCATCGAGACAATTGCGCGTGAAAATATCCGTGACACCTTTCCACATTTCCCACCACATTGCCCCGACTGGATCAATACGTGCGACATATAAGAAATTTCAACGTCTACTTCGCTTTTTCCCCAGGAATACGCGACTACTTTTTTAACGGTAATTAAACCATCGAAAGACTTGGATATTTTCTGTGAGAAAAATAAATCTTGCTTAAACCTGCGCCAGTTCTTAATAAGACCAGTAATAATCACAGGGCTTATGTTTCCTTTCAACTCTACGCTTGCCAATCATACCACGTACACATTATGCCCCTTTCTCTAAAACAATATCACGAAGGAATTTGTTATACTTTTCCGGCGCATATACTAATTTCGTTGCCTCGGTCCATCTCTCAAGATTCACCACCTTGTTGTCTTTATATGATTGTACTTCAGCCGTATAAATCTCACCTTCTATAGTCGCGTTAACTACTGTTTGTAGATGCTATTATCGTGCTCAATGAATTTTAGTATTAGAATTTTGACGCCGCCAAGATGGCTCTCTACCCTAATTGAATAAGCTTAACTTCTTCCAAAACATCTTCACCAACTTCAAAATCTGGTTCAATTTTGCGTGCCTCACTCAACGATATTTTCTTCGTTAGCTCCTCAACCTCTCCATCCTCAACCACAAAACGACGGTTTCTCCCAAAATTTCTAAATCACCTTTGATCTGGGGTTTATATTATGTGCAAAGTTATATCGTGACCCAAAATTTTTCTTAAGAGCATTTCTAAAAACGTCTTCTAGTAAGTTGCCAAAGGTCACCCTGTCAAGTTGAACTATCGTTCTTTTACAATATCCGAACATTCGCACTCAGCTGCATATTTTCCATGTGAATTACAATTAAAAATTTTATTAATAACGTTGTCGCTTCTTGAATATCAGAAAACACATATAACTTGTTTTGGCTGTCTCTGTTCACTTTGCCCTGCCTATTGGCTTTGGGCTCTCTTCGACTTTCCATTCTAGGTAATTCCCTGCATCATCGTGCCCTCAGTTAAATACACCTTTCAAAATTTAAGGCATCTGTGGGTGTGTGACTTCTAATTCCCCTGCCAATATTTTTGTTTATACTGTCGAGGGCATTACCATAGGATGTTGCTAGACCTACCGAAAGCCCTTCTAATGAGAAAACTGCGACTTCTTCTCTGTCTAAATTATGCTCAATTGCCTTCGCTCAATAAGCGATACAATGCTTTAAAAGTAAAACATGAGAGCTGCTCAGGCATCGATCAACCATCTAAATGTGATATTGTATTTTAGTTACCAGCGCTAAGGCTACGGAATCTATTAAAAAAAATAAGGATTCATTTTCTTTTTAACCCAGCTTTCTGTCTAATAAGCAGTAACTTTTTCTTTAAACATAAAAATTAAGTAATAAAAGAGGGGCACAATTTGTCCCCTCATATAATTGCTATTCATCATTTTAGCAGTGCAAATATACAACTTTTTTCAACATATTATTATATTTATACCTGCAAGACTAGACTAAGGGAAACAAAAATAAATTTAAAAAATAAAAACCCTACTTTAAAGAGTAGGGTTTTTCGTAAAAATTTTGTGTTGGTTCCAGTCATAGACTCGAACCTTGAATCGACTCGGCTACAAAAACAGGAGTGTGCCAATTACACCATGGACCATTTACCTCTAAAAGCGGTGCAAGGAATTCATATACAAAAGTTTTACATCCACAAATATTTTTAAAGAGCATCAAATGCGCTTTCGCAAACAAAAAATCAGATCCTGAGCCCTAAACCCCTTATTTTTCAATAGGCCTGTAAAGATGAACTTCAGGATAGATCGTTTTAAAACAAATAAAACCACCAAGCATTACCTCAATTTTAGAAAGACGAACCTAGCTAAAAAAGCTGTGGAGGATGCGGCCATGCCCTTACAGGTACGATGGCATTAAGAATTACAAAAATTAATGGATGTTAAAGTTTATAAAAAAATGAATCCCATTTCTATATTATTTAGTAAATTCCGCCGTAATTGTGTTAACAGAGCATAGATGTTTTCTAAGACATTCTTAATAAAATGGGCAAACTCCTTACTTTAGGAATGGTTTTCGTTCGGGGGTCATCCCTAAAAAGCCTTACCTGTTGGTTCCTTACCGTAACTCAGTGTTAGCGTTATTAATGGCAATAAAAAAACAAACCCATTGACCTAAAATGGAGTCCCATTTTTTAGATTTCTTTAGAGGAACATCTTATGCTCTTTAAACAAGTTCCGGCGAAAAAATTTACTAATTAATATAGATATGGATTCCACTTTTGTTATAACCGTATTAACATTCCATTATTTGTGTGTAATCTCTTTGTTAAGCACTACCTGTAACAAGGCATGTGCCATTCAGTTCAGCTTTTTAGCTACGGCTCTGTCTTTCTAAGTTGGTAATTTGTAAGCTTTCTTTTGTTTTAAAAGATTCTAATCTGAAGTTTCATCTTTAAAGCTATGAAAATAAGGGGCTTTAGGCCAGGATCTCTGGATTTTTTTTGCGAAAGCGCATTTTAATTCTCTCTAAAATATTTGTGGATGTAAAAGCTTTGTTATGAAATTGCACCGCTTTTAGAGGTAATGGTCTATGGGGTAATGCAACACATCCGTGTTGGTACCGTTCATTCAGGTTCGAGGTCCTTTGTGGACCACACACAAATTTTAAGACAAACCCTACTCTTATAAAGTAGGGTTTTTATTTTTAAATTAATTTTTTGTTCCCTTAGCGTTAGATAGTCTTGCAGGTTATCAAATATAAAATATGTTGAAAAAAGTTTATATTGCACTGCTAAAATTGTGTATGAATAGAAATATGAGGGGACAAAATTGTCCCCTCTTTTTATCTACTTTATTTTTATGTTTCAGAAAAAAGTTATCTGCCTTATTAGAAAGCTGGTTTAAAAGAAAATGAATCTATTTTTTTTAATAGGATTTGTTACCTTAGGCGCTGTAAATAAAAATAAACTATCACTTAAGATGGGCATCATGGTGTTACTTTTAAAGGATTTGTATCGACTATTGCAGGGCAATGATGCATAATTTAGACAGAGAAGAGCAAGGTTCGTATTGTTCTTTAGAAGTGGCCCTTCTGGGTAGGTTGCTACAAACCACCTATGGTAAGGCCCTCGACGTTAAAAAAAAGATTGGGCAGGGAATTAGAAGTCTAGACCAAGATGCTAAATTTGAAGGTTTATAACGAGCAGATGATCGGAATTACCTTAGAATGAAATCAGAGAGCCCAAAGCCCAATAGACAATGGCAATTTCTGCGTAACAGTACAGAAAAAACTCAAAGCGCGTTATTGGCTTTTCTTTGATATTCCAAGGAACAAAAGTTATTATAAAAAATTTTAATTGTAATTCAACATGGAAGATATTGCGCTGATCGAAATCTTTTTCGCAATTTTAAAGACGATAAGTTCATTGACAGGGTAACCCTTCTATGGCAATTCTAGAAGACGCTTTTAGAAAATGCTTCTTAAGAAAAAATTGGGTCAGATGATAACTTTTTGACATCATTATAAACCCAAGATAAAGGTTGATTAGAAATTTGGAGAAACCGTTGTTGTTGGTTTGAGATGAGAGGTTGAGAGAAGCCTACGAAGTAATATCTGAGTGGAGGCCCACGCAAAATGAACCAGGACTTTTGAAGTTTGGGTGGAAGATTGTTTCGGAAGAAGCTCCTAAGCTTATTCAATTACGTTAGAAGGAGCCATCTTCGCCTTGCCGTCTCAACCATTTAATATCTAAAATTCATGAGCACGATAATACCACGTCTAACAAACAGCGTTTGAAGAACTTAGAAGGTGAGACTTACTACTGGCGTGAAGTACATCATTATAAGACACAAGGTGGTGATCTTATTAGAGACGAGGGCAACGAAAATTAATTGCCAACAGTGATATTACATATCAAACAATTCCTTCTGATGTATATTAGAAAAGGCGCGATTTAATTGCTACGTGGTAATTATTGAAAACGTTGAGTTGAAAGGAAATAAGCCTGTGTGTGTATTATGTCTAAAGAACGCCGCCAGGCCATTTTTAGGCAAGCGATCAGTGTTTTTCAAGACAATACACAGAAGTTTTGCGCTAATGGTTTAATTACCGTTAAAAAAGTATGCTATTTCCTGGGGAAAAAACGAAAGACGCGTTGATTCTGATTGATGATCGTATTGATCCAGTCGGGGCCATGTGGAGAATGAACAGGGTTTTCACGTATTCACGGCAGCGAGTTGTTCGTGATAGGAAATGAAAATATTGATGTTATCCAATTGGACAGCAATCCGCCAGTTGTTGGTGACAGAGCACTGAGTCAAGTTCGTGTAGTCTTCAGTCATATTAGATGATGAAAAAATGCAGCTCAGGTGTTATTTAAGACCTGAGAGGTTTCTAAGGGCCCCATTGTCCGTGGAGGTCATAAATATTAGATTAGCAGGGTCAGTTGACAGTTATGAAATTGATGTTTCCGTGAAGGAGTAGGAGGAAGGAGATGTTGAAGTACAGAATTCTCTGATGAAATTTGAAGCTTGGATTTATTGACGAATTCAGAAAGATAGAATGATACTGTCCGTAGTGTTTTAGAGCAAGATATTGATGATTTAGTAAAGGACGAACAGACTTGTAGAAGAGGACACACATTTATTGAAGTGTTCGAATCGTTAAAGTAAGGAATTAGGCAGTTAAAGCTATATATTAGCAAGAAAATTCAGTATATAACAGGTAATTCTGAGTGGCAGATAATGCAACAATAAGCTAACAAGGTCCTAAGGGAACTGAACATTTCACTCGATAGGGCGGCAGATCTTCTGAGTTTCCAGGTCATTATGTGACGCCAAGGCCTTACCCCACTAAATTTCTAATGAGGATGTATTCCAAGTGCTTGTGGACGGGTTTGTCAAACCGGACATGAGCAAAAGTTGCATTAAAGAAGTTGGCGAGGAAAAAGAAAGAAAAGAAGCTATTAGAAAACACTAGAGCAGGAGCAAGAAGATTAGGCGACTTGAGAGAACAAAACCGAAATGGCTTCAGAGCAATTGTTAGAGTTAAAGCCGAAATTTCTGCGTCCTAAAACTTTGTAAAATAGATTTAGACAAGAAAAAAAACCGGAGGAGCACCAGCAGTTCCTGAAAAAGGCGAAAAAGGCCAGAAAAGCCAGCAGAAAAAATTGTAGCTGAAGAGCCAAAGAAAAAGAAACACCCTAAAGTTGATGTGGTGAAAGCATCTTCTGACAGCCGAAAAAGGGGTTTTTTTTTTAAGGGGTGGTTTGATAAAATAGATTTATCTCCGGCCAAAAGCAAGGAAAAAGTAAAAGAGGAGAACGAGACGAGGACTCAAGCTGCGCCGCCACCTGTCTCAGTCGAAAATACAGAGACTAAAAAACTCCCGATACAGTTGCTCCTGTCGCTTGGGGCGTTGAAAAAGAACCAGCAGAGCTCTAGAGACCCTTTACTTACGCCATACAAAGGATTAGTCAGGGCCTAAAACATAACTGGTGATAAGATAGATCTTTCCAAAATTTGAGAAACCAAAGAAAAGAAAGAAAGTAGCAAAATCACGGTAGCGAGGGCCGCTGATAAAAAAGAAGCGTAGAAGAAGAATAGTGAGCAGTTGCTCCGGACAGGGCTCTAATCTACTGGAGGTCGACCAAATAGGCCTGGAGGTTGAATTCAGGACCAGGAAACAGAAGAGGACCAGTGGTGGTACGAGTAATCTGTTGGCAAAAAGTAGACCTACAGAAGAGGATGTTCAAAAGCAGTAGAGAAAACTTTTAGAAAAAGCTCAAGGAAAGTCTAAAAAAAGGAAAGGAGCTAAATATAGAAGAAGATAAGAGAGATCAGCACCGTCAACAGACAGAAAAAGATCTGAACAGCAAAGAGCGGATAATAAAATTTTAAAAGTTACCGAATTTGTTTTTACTGCTATGAGGTAGCAACAATGATGGATGCCTACACAAAGGGATTATTTCGCGGCTTGATATGTTTTAGGCAAATCATGGTCCCCATGACCCAGAGATTGGATTTGCAGAGACTCGCTCGCTCAATAGTTGCGAAGAAATTTGGCTTTTGAATGGAGTGTTGTTTGCTGAATGATAGAAGAAGCTCTCGAGTTCAAGAGCTAGGATGCTTCCTGAAGATTTAACAAAGAGCGTGCTCCTATCGTTACGGTTTAATGGTTACGTAGGTAGGATCATGGGTTAAGAACATCATTGCGTAGATTATATTCGAAAAGAAATTAATGCAGGCGAAAGTGTGAATTACCCAGCATAGTTGGTGGCGTATGGTGTAAGCCTTAGAAAACGATCAAAAATCGCATTTTTTAGCTTACCACCTGGTCACGAAGCTTTTTTAGCCGCTATTGCGTGCTCGTCGGCAGCGCAACTAACGGATTTATTGCTATTATTGTAGTGGCAGCTGATGATTGATATTATGCCGCCAAAACTAAGACGACGCACATTAGCTTGCCCATGAGCCGCAAGCCCGCAGGTAGTACCTATGCGAGTTTGCGATAAATAAAAATTCGATTTTAAGCCCAATTTGCTAACGTGACAAAGATCAAGATGGTTTGGGCACCAAATGAACCTATTAGTAGAAGATTGGGTGTGGTAAATTCCAATCTCAAGATATTTCTGCGAAAAAGGGTGAAGGCGTAAAGAAGCTCTTAGAAAAAAGTGTTATTAGAGCTGAATGTTGGAGCTTAAAGCAAATCCGATAAATTAGCCACAGGTACCGTGGTGAAAAGCACTTTTGGAATAAAGGTAGAGGGGTATGGTTTCTACGGTATGGTTCAGGGCAGGATCTTTAAAAAATTGGAGAGATTATGTGCTAGGCGAGTACTTGTGTAGTGGTTGAGAAACTTAAAGCGATGTGCTATCATGAGAGGCGGTAAAGCGTTAAGATAGCACCACCCTTCTTACACACCCATTTCAATCCTTGGATTGGATGGTTGCGCCACAGCTGGGATTAAAATTTGAGAGTGTGTTTAGAGATTGAACGCCGAGGGGCGTCAAAACAGAATAGCAAGCCAAAAAGAGGTCAGTTGTTTACGTGAGCTCTCCCAGTCCGTGAAAGAACGCAACGCCCATATGTTACGCTTGTATGAAAGATAGGAAGACGTCATTTGCGTTTATGGAGGGAACTTAAAGAAATTAACATTATTCTTAAGGGTGATGTGGATGGTTCTGTAGAAGTCATTGACAGGATTCTTTCCAGT
>Ga0163217_1059513_pt1 | contig 10516 bp, 12 predicted proteins | sample SynspAceP_FD_185933 | JGI IMG/M metagenome (GOLD analysis project Ga0163217, IMG submission 185933) | Saline lake microbial communities from Ace Lake in Antarctica - Synechococcus sp. Ace-P (PacBio error correction) | ecosystem: Environmental > Aquatic > Non-marine Saline and Alkaline > Saline ... | reverse complement strand
GGCCCTATTTAAATGATTACATGGACATTTAGCTGAATTTCTGCAAAGTCCGAAGCCGTTCTAAGTTTCACTGCGGTGATGTAAGTCAATCCACCGGAAAACTGACGCTCTAAAGCTCTAAAAAGATGGAGCTGATTCGCTTCAGATGCTAACTCGTTATTTACTTTCCACTTGGGAGGGCCGGCTCGCAGTTTTCAATCCATAATGAATGAGTTCTAACAGCAGGGTTTCTAATCAGATGCAAACTTCATGTATCTTATAATCTGACTCCAACTCCTTTCAAGTTTGTCAAAAATCAGCTGCACATCCTTTCTCTGGCTCATCCGTCAGCTCAACATAGATGCTGTCCATGGGGTTGAATATATCTTCGTATTGCTGAAAATTGTGAAACCCTGTGAAAAAATCCTTTACTTGAAGATCAGTAAAACACCGTTCCCTTTTTCCATCAAGTGCCGCCAATGATATGGTATCATTGAGGATTAGAAAAAGGGACACAATGCCTGCTTTTTGACTCCAAAGATTCCTTATCGGCATTTACAAAAAACCGAACTCATTTCCCTTCACTAGCATCAATTTATAGAAATCGCGGCCTTCTGTAGGGAATTACGTTGGGCTCCCTGGTTCCATGGCTCCAAATGGAATAAATTGAAAGGCTTCGCTCCAGTACTTAAAATCAGCTGAGGAGCAATCCTTTTTCATTATTGTTATAATCCATTTAAAGTTTCTGACTTTCCATTTCAATCTTTTAATTAAAACTGGACCTGATTACTCAGTAATCTCAGACCTGCCTAATGTTCGAGATCAATGCTTATCACCAAAAGTTGCCGAGGATGGTTGCAAAATAGTAAAACGAGATTCAAATCAATATTACGGAATTCAAAACATACCTACAGTTTATAACACAAAAATTTTAAACACCCTTCCTCCTTTCCTTTTTCAATGTTGAATTACTAAGATTCAGTAACAAGAAAGGGTTATCAATCAAGGCAATATTAGCAAAAAAACTCGACTTTCAAAACCTATACATAATCCATCAAGTTATACTAATGTTTGAATATTAGTCAAGCTTATTTTTGAATCCTATTACTTTGAATGATCTCAATTTGCCAAACATTTGCATTCGTCAGTTAAAACGCTGCATCGAAAGCTGGGAATTTTTAGACTTACTTTTTTCTCAAAAAGAAAAGAATTGATTTAACCACAGTAAACAAACAAATATGAAAAAAACGAAAACACTGGAAATCAAGGATTAGGAAGTATCTGCTTTAGGACTTGGGTTGTATGGGTTTAACTTTTGGATACGGCCCTGCTACGGATAAATTTCGACAGTGGATCCAACTAATCGTGCCGCTGCTAGAAAAAGGTGTTAACCTTTTTTGATTACAGCTTTGAAGCATACTGGCATAGCCAATGAAGAATTGGTTGGCGAAGCGTTGTCTCCTTTTAGAAAAAGACGTAGTGATTGCTCCAAATTCGGATCAAGAATGGCGACCTCTAAACAGGACAGACAGCCATCCAGACAGGAATTCCGGACTGTGCAGGAGATCCTTGAGAAGATTTAAAAAACGATGTCATGACCTTTTATCAGCATAGGAGTTGATACTTACCGTTCCAATGGGAAGATGTCGCTTGGGAAGCAGTGAAAGATTGATCAAGGAGGGAAAGGAAGTATTTTGGGCTTTCAGAAGCAGGCGTGCAAAGCATCGAAAAAGCACATGCAGTGCAGCCTGTCACAGCTTGGGCAAGCGAATATTGCCCTTTTGGAGAGAGCCTGAAATTGAAATCTTACCAACTCTGGAAGAACTAGGAATTGGCTTTGTACCTTTTAGCCCACTAGAAAAAGGCTTTTGACTGGAGCTATCAATTGCTGACACCAAGTTTGAATTACTGATTTCAGAAATATCGTACCTCGAATTTACCGAAGAAAATAGGAAAAGCCAAATCACAATTAGTGGATTTACTTCAAGAAATCGCTGGACGAAAAAGAAGCAACTACGGCTCAGATGCATTAGGCTTGGATACTCGCACAGAACCTTGGATTACTCCGATTCCGGAACTACCAAGTTGCATCGCTTAGAGGAAAATCTTGTCGGGGCATTAGGTCGGTATGAGTTTCGGAAGATCTGGTCTAAAAATAAGAAACTGTTGCCTCTAAAGTGTGAAATTCAGGGCGCTAGATATCCTGAGCAATTAGCGGAAATGACGGAAAATAAATGATTTTCCAGTTTATTGAATTCGGTATAAATCCACTCGGAGGTTTAAAAATCCACTAGGAGACACTTACCTGCTTTCAACAGAAGTAATAGTGGATTTACCTGCTCATTTAATACATAGAATCGAATTGTTTGATAATCAAGCAAAACCTCACCGTAAATAATTAAATTAGAGGACAAATATAATCCTATGGCCAAATTTCAATCTTGTAAATAAACTGGAAAGTAGTAAGCAAGTAGATGTAGATCCAAGCACACCAAGGCTATGGGTGCTACGGACATCTAGATTTGTAGAGAACCAAAATTGGCTGTGGATCGCTCAATGCGGAGCCTGCACCATTCACTTAGATGGCCCACTGCTGTTCGCTCCTGTCACTCCCGTGTCTGCGCTAGAAAATGCTGAGATCACAACTATAGAAGGCATTTCAGGAAAATGGAGACACCCCAGTCAAAAGGCTTGGGTAGAGCATGACTTACCCCAATGCGGCTATTGCCAGTGGTCAAAATCCATGTCCGCACTAGCACTTTTGAAAAGTAATCCCCTCTCTAGCGATGAAATAGATAATGCTATGTAATGGAATATCTGTCGATGTGGAAACGTTACACCCGGATTAAAGCAGCCTCAAAAACAGCTTCTCAGATCAGGCCTAAACTCAGCTATCATGACATAACTATAAAAAATTAAATAGAAGAATCCCTTCCTGAAAGGTTTCGACTCGTTGCGGAGGAGGAATGATGCCTGAAGTTTAGCTGTTGGCTGGATGCAAACCTACGCCTGAGGAACTATTGACGAGCCAAGGAATTGCGTTTGAACTCGAATAGCTATGATCAAGATAGGTGAAACGGTGCAGTTAACGCTTTCAACCCAATCCTGAATTTGGATCCAAAATGTAAAAATACTTCACTTCAATGATCTGTCTGAAGAGCTAGACGTGGATTGGAAGAATGTGTTTGTCGAACAGGCGGATTTCTATCTGAGCGTTTTGACCGGCAGTTCAAGGTGGTGCCAAGGTATTCGAACAGGTTGGGTTCCACTAAAGAACAGCAGGTGGCACAGCAAGACAGTACTTGTGAATGCTGCTGCACAGACTTGGAACTGTACCAACTGAAGAATCCTCCATGCTGGAATGCTTTGAACTAAAGCCTTCTGTAAAAAACGACCGGTTATGGGGAAATGGCTTCAGATGCCGAGAACTTTAGAAGCTCCAGTCCTGAAACAGTCAAATTAAAAGAAATCGTTAGATTGTTCAAATTATAGGCAATTCCAAAAGAATGTTGACGGAGTCAAAATAGTCACCGGAAACTATGTATGAATAGACCATAATCGAAGGATGAAATACGTGCTAGTGTTCATCCGTCCAGCTTTATGGAATGAAGGCTAAATCATTGGACAAGAGTTCCGTTCACTTCCTGCTGAATTCAGGATGTCTTTTCGATCAAGTGTTCAAAGGGACGGTTTTTGAGCGAAATGCCTTTGACACAGCAAATTTCCCAGAGATTGTTGCCATAGTAGGGAAAACTCTACCTGGGAAGTATTGCCAAAGCGAAAAAAAATCTGAAAGCAGTTATGGGAAATAGCTCTGAAGATACGTTCAATCGGTAGTTGGGAGCACCTGTTTCTGATTCACAGTCCCAGCGGGCTAGAAGCTCAACTACCCCCAATAGACTAAAATGGTCCGGCCGAACTTATTATCTCCAAGCCTGGGTAATGTCTTGAGAAAAGATGGAGATCCTGAGGCGCATTCAAAAAAGGTACTAAAGTAATTGAGAGAACTACTCAGCACCATTTTTGGCACATTAATACCATGGCAGCCATAACTGCTTTGCGATTGTGAAGGCGATAGAGCAACTATTTATGGTTCCAACCCAAGCTCCGGATTTTATCAAGTACGAAGCCAGTAGCCTTGGATACAAGAGAAAACATTTCAGATCACTCGCCCGGATGGGTGGGGTTTGGAAGAAGATGCCTATAGTCATCATATGACGACAGCAGGCTTTGATCTCTCAGAAAATCCAAGCCCTGTAAAAAATTGGTTTATAGCCGTGAAGATGATATGGACCGCGGGGTTTATCGACCTGCTTATGGCCCTCTACTTACCGAGAGCTTGGATGAAAACAATAATGTTAACTTTCGCTCATGTGAAGCTGGGGGGATATCCAGAATCTCCGATCATTTGCTGACAGTCCCCGCCGGAGCGATCGACATTACCTGGCCGAAGGTTGGCAAAGCGACTCCAACCATCACCATAGACTTTTCGGGCACCGAGATCTAACTTTATCGCTTGGAAGCCGAGCAAAAGTTGCCTAGATTGAATTGCTGAGGAAATGGGCAAAGATCCAATTTGAATTCCGTTTGGAATTACTGAAAAGGGCTGAAACAATCCGTTGGTGAAAAACAACGATTATGATCCGAAACGCTAATGCGGGAGTCTTAGGATAGTAGAGAAAAGGTCCAACTGGGAAATACTTGCTTCGGGGATTCACAAAAGGAGTTTCAGCCTATTTTCTGTCATAAATTCTTATGTTGCAGAAGTGGTGAAGTTAGCATGAAAGACAATCAGCCAGTGGTTGAAAATGTCTATGCAGCTGTGGATGCGGAATAGTAGTCAAATCCAGACGCTGCAGCAATATGGCGAAGGTGGCAATTGTGGATGGGATTGGAAATGATTCTATGGGGAAAGTGGCCTTTGAGATGGCGAACGTTCTTAACAAATCAAACTTTGATACCTACCGAATGGATTCGTCAAAGAAGGCTCCAAGAAAATTGAGTGACATTTTGTTCCAGATAAACGAAGATCCAACAGACTAGGCGAGCCCCTCTTCCCCCTGTTTTGGGGCTGCTTTGGGTTAATTCACTTTACAAGGGCAACTGGGTAAGCGCCTATATGATCAACCATTCCAGCCTCAATTCTGGATGAAGAATCTTAAATGTAAATACTATATCGCGGTCGGCTATGTCCATTTTCTGCTTGTTGCCAAACTTTTGACAAGTCGATTGTCGATTAGCCATCCCAAAACTTATAAGAAGTGAAACTGTTTTCAAGCGGGTTTGAAGGCAATTTTGATTCGTGTGCTTTGGAGGCGAAGCACATGCTCAAGATTATAGCAAAGCTCCCGATTTGTAACTAGTCCGGAATTATTCAAGACCTGGATTGCCCTATGACCATGGAAAAACATTTAGGTGGGGTGGAGCTAAAGCCATATATAATCATTAGAATCAGCAACGACTGGGACCGCATTTTTACAATAAATGCTCCTAATAAAGTATGTTTGGCGTTTCGATGAAACTTCTACTGAGCAGGCCTCTAGGTGACCAAAGGCCCAGTTAGCGGACAGTTTTTTACATTGAATTTCAGATTAATTTTCGAACCTTTTTTTAAAAATTTACCCTGCATAGGGTATTGCTAAAATTATTGATTTTGTATTCTTTTGAAAAAAAAAGAAATCCATTGGCAACTTCAACTCAAAACGAGAAAAAACCATTTAATCACCTCAAAGGAATTTCAATTTTTGGATCGGTCAGATGGGACTCGACCGAGCTGAGATCAACGAATTGAAAACTTTGGTGCAAGCCATCAAAGGACTTTGCGAAATCGCTCCTTTGATGAGTTTTTCAAGAAACAATCTATTTTGGATGTGGAGTGATGACTTCTGAGGAAAATCTTTGAGATGAATCACTCTCAGAAATTATCAACCTCTTCTTAGTCGCTGGACCAAAGCCCGATGCGAAAAACTGCATTTCCTACAGGGAATTGTTACGGGATTTTGGCAGCGATGAGATCAATAAATATGTGAATTGGATAGCTCAAGGATGCTGAAAAATGAAATTTCCCTTACAAACAAAAGAACGTTCAAGGAATGCTCTGGAACTTATAACAAAGCATGCTAACCAATTCATGTTAGGCAACGAAAGAATTACAAGGAGCTATAAAAGTCTATTATCGAGAGGTCATTGCGAATGGATTAAATTTCAAAACAAAAAAAGGGCTCAAAGATCAATCTTCCGAGTTTTGGTTCGGACCCAAAGCATTGTAAGTAGTTAAACGAAAATCAATCCCAAGTCCAAAACGGGATTGATTTTTTTATGCCCAGGACCTTCAGGATTTGAGACAAGCCAAACTTTTGATTTTAAAAAATCAGGTCGCTCCTGCTTGCGCAAAAAACACTAGGGAAAATCCACTGACTCACTTTACATAAAATTCTATCAGGTTAATCTGTTGCCAACCTGACTCATGGTTAAGCCACTCTATTTTGCTTAGATTTTGGTTAATTAGCGATGACTCCAAGCGTATTGATTTAAGATCCCAATCCAAAAATGGGCAAAGCGAATCCTCACCATTGAATTTTTATTGCCCACGATTTGATTTGGTGAATACTGGAGATTTAATCCTTCCAGGTTGGCTTTATTTTCAGGCTGAAGCTCTCCCAAAATTGATTCCAAAATTTTATCGTAGCCGACTGAATCCCCCGATTGAAGCCAAAGGAAAAACTTAGTCTTCAATAAGCTCACTCCGATTTTAGAATCCCCGATCGCTGATTACCACTGCTATCTTCTGCTAGCAACCGCTGACTCGCACTGCTTTTCCAACTCAAAAGCAAAGCTTCCAAACCATTTCTCCAAAACCTGAAACTTCGAGTCCACTCTTCCTGAAAACTCAAAACTGTGCCCAAATGCTCAGATTTAATACTTTAGCTCCGCCTCAAGATTATTGATCTTGATCAACAAGTAACGAAGCACCTCGCTCCACTTGCTTTTGAGCTTGGAGTTCCTCAATCTGACTCGGATCAATATAATTACGTCTACCGAATCCAGGGCTGTTTTCTCAGTAAGCCAATTCAGTATTTCTAAGAAAGCTGAATTTCCTCCTTGAAACCTGCGCTCCGTTTCCCAATCAAATACCCTGTCCCAAAAAGTGCGAATCTCTGGATTGGGAAAGCAACCTGAAGTTGATAACTCAATCGCTGAGCAGGCAGTACAAAGAAGGAAATTGTGCCCAAAAGCTGTTATCTAATCTGATTTCCAACTCATTTCTTCCCAAAACAGAAGCCGCCAAATCGAGTGAAAAGTCTCCTGATCTCGTGCCAGAACTTGGGTTTTCCAATTCATTTCCAGCTTGTGAAATCGACAGTATCGAACCCCTCTTAAGCTGCATCCTTCCTGGATTTTCTTGCCTTTCTCCCTGAACGGAGGATTCCCTTTTTATTTAGTCTAAAAAACGCCAACTTTGATCCGAATTTGGCGAAAATCCAAATTCACAGATTTTGATGCGAGTCCATAGCGAAATGCCTTTGAGAAATCTTTACAAGAAGAATCACAGAATCCAATTGGAATTGTAATCAGAATAGAAAACCTTTCTGCCCCTAAACTGTCTTTCCAAAAAATCTTAATGCTTCTTTTCCAAGTCTTCGAAATGATCAAAACCAGGATTCGAGTTTTGCTCGATTTGCCAACGGGATTTACTATAAAACGAAACAATCCCAAAAAGGATAGCTATCAGTAAATGCGTTAACCACTTTTCTTTCGCGGAGAAAAAATTCTCCTTTTTGAGCATTCGAAAAGCTATAAGCCAATCACAACAGGATGACAACTCCAAAAAAATCCAGACAAAAATCGGCGAGACTATCGTTCAAATTCCATCAGTTGAGTTTGCTCCAAAAAACGCTTGCTGTTAATTCTTGTTTCTGCTTGAAAGGAAGCGTCCCAGTCATCATTGGAAGCTAAGCAGGTGGATAAAGTGTTTTTTGAATAGCACTGACTTGCTTCTTCCTTTAAAATTCCCTTTTCCAGATTCCTGAAGATTTGAAGCAGACAGACAATCCGAAATCCACTGAATAGTACATTTCGCTGAGTCCATAATTGACCTAATCGCTGGACTTTCAATTGATCGCGAAGCATCCAAACTGGCTTTGGGAAGCATGCCCAAAAACTGGGCAGCAAGAGTGCAATCAGCTTTCTTCAGCATTGCTCCTTCCTAATTCTGAGCATCTGCTTCTCCAATTTCCAGACATCGCTTTCTTCTTTCCTTAATTGGAGCGTGGAAATCGTGATGCCGCTTCGCTTCACATTTACACGCGGATTTTTTTGTTGCACCGTCTTTAAGTATTCCAAGGCTTTCTCCTGATAGGCAAAGAGCTTCTTCGGGTTTCAAAAAGTTCTCAAATAAAGCTCGAGTGCCACACTTTGTTCCAGAGCCATCTCAAACATATTTTAGTGAAGGCTCGTAGTAGGTATTCAATTTCTTTCATCCTCATGATGGTGCAGATGGAATCTAGAAATCCCTCCCAACCCACCAATCATCGGCATTCGAATGCTCCTCGCGTGTATCTCTACCTTTTCAGAGTTAGGAGCTTGGCTTAGCCAATCCCGCCTCCCTCATCTCTTGATCATGATCATGGCCGGAAACCTGCAACAAATTCGGTCGGATCGGTTTCTTCCATGGCCACCACCGCCAGACGGAATTTTCAAACTTCTTCGCCTAAATGATTGTCCATAGCCGGCAGCGGAGTTATTGTTGATCGTAGCCATTCATGGAAGTCACATGAAAGTCCGCTCGGTGTAGGATCGTTTGGAGGCAAGAAGAAGCAGTCTCCGATCAATAATAAATCTGCCCGTTGCGAGCGAAAAATAATCAGCATCACGTGGAGATGGCCTACCCATCAATTGGCTCCTCAGTCATGCTGTGCTATCCACAAAATTCAGAAGTAGTGTCTGATCTGGAAAATTTTGGCTCAGGTTCTTTGTTATCAATAGGCCGCCCAATAGTAATACAATTCATCTCCAGGTTTTAAAAATCCAGTGCTTTTAAACCAAATCAAATCAGCTTCGCTGTCTTGAAGTTCCTTTTTTCGAAATGGGAATTCGAGTTTCCCGGGACTTTCACATCCTTCCCGAACCCCGAGGCAAAGTGCGCTACCAAATAGACTTGGCCACCAAAAAAAATCATCAACTTACTCCGCTCTAACTTTCTTGGGCTAGTACCGTCCTTGTTAAGTGATAGCTGTTACAATTCTTTTTTCTGAAGGAGTGATTATCGGAAGCCAAATCGGGAATAGCTTCCATTGAAAAAATGCGATTCGTATACCAGCAAAACTTCCTTTAAAACGGCTTGAATGGGCATAATCCCAGAAGAGATTTAACCTGATGGATAATTGAAAACCTGTAGTGGATCGATCAAAGGCCAAGGAATCTCGAAGAGAATTGATTAGGGAAAACCTGCAAAAGTTCGGATCGGAAACTGAAGCGACCAATCAATTCGAGTCCTTTTCAAAGAGAAATCTTGAAGGGGTATTTTGGTGGTTTGCGGAAATTCCTGGTAGCAGGTGGAATTGATTTTAAGAAAAAATTCTCATCTAAGAAATTGCGACTTCCTCAAGTGAATCTGGAAGCGAATTAGGTTTCGTTTTTCCAGTTTTTCGATAGGTAAAGATTTATTTGGATAATTTTCGGACTCCAAAAGACAAGCAAAAGGGAGCAGATAGAAGCAAAAACGAAAGGGCCCTTTTCGGAAATCCAACCCAATCGGCTTCTGAAAATTCACTTGAGCTTCAATCCGCTCGATTTGCAATTGCTCAGCAATATTAAATGGGGACTTTATTCCAGCAATTCCCAAAACTGGAACTCCAGCCCTTTGGGCATGTTGTTGCAAAATGAGTAATTCGCAAGCTTTCTCTGTAATTGGAAAAACCTTCCCAAGGAAATAGAAGCTTCAATCCCAAAAAATTCCGATTCCTGCAAAGGCTAGCTAGGGGAATCGGTACTCCCCAAAACCCAGTAACCAATCAAGGGCCAGGGACTAATCCCTTATCAAACTAGATTTAAGTAAAATCACTGTTACATTTGCTTTCTCAATTCGGGCGGATATGGGATTGTAGGATTTCAAATTCGTTGTTTTTGAAGCTAATTAACGTTCCAACAATTCAAGGTTCCAAAAAAAAAAAACAGCATTCAAAAAGCCACTCATTCAGATTAGCTTTTTGAGTTGCTTGATTGTTTGTTCCTTTAGTAAAAAAACCCGTTGTTTGCTAGGGTTCATTCGAATTAATTCGGATTTTGGATTTTTTTTCCACAACCGAATAAAAGCCCAGATAGCTTTCCCAAAAAATTCATGGTTTCTGGGCAATTGCCCATTTGCGGATTTCCTCTGAAATTCTTGGTCAGAAAAGGGTCTCGTATCATTTCAGGAATTACAAGGTTATTTTTCTTTTGGGATCCGAATAGCCAGGGTGTCTCTGTTTGATGCCAATGTATTTAGAATATAGTCCCTTGGGATCTTGAAATTTTTAAATCCTTCTTTTCCCCCCAT
>Ga0163217_1049884_pt1 | contig 10516 bp, 14 predicted proteins | sample SynspAceP_FD_185933 | JGI IMG/M metagenome (GOLD analysis project Ga0163217, IMG submission 185933) | Saline lake microbial communities from Ace Lake in Antarctica - Synechococcus sp. Ace-P (PacBio error correction) | ecosystem: Environmental > Aquatic > Non-marine Saline and Alkaline > Saline ... | reverse complement strand
TACCCTCCGCTCTTGAGGGTTTGGAGTTCGACCTGCTCTTCTGAATCGTATCCGGCTCGGCCGAAGTGGATATAATCTCCGCCGAGCTTCCGGAAGGCCAGCAAGCCGATCGCGTCCAATTTCTCGGCCATAGCCAGACGTCCATAGGGCGTGCCTGTGCGGACAAGCGGCAAGATTAAACCAAGGGTGGCCGCGGCGAGAAAGGTTGTTGTATTGAAAAAGGTCATAGTGTGTCCTTGTTGGAAATTGTTGAGAGTGGTCTGGTTCTGTCGAGGATCAATCAATCACGCTCATTAGCGTCTCCGAGTGATTTGGATTTTCGGCACCTTTCCCGTGAATGTGCAGATCCAAGCATATAGGTGGTCTTGCCGACGGGGACTTTCACCGAGAATGTTCTTCACCATCTTGCACGGCCCGCACCAGATATCGCCAAGCACTTCATGCCGGGAGGTTCACGGAATTTATCTCCGTGCACCGATGTGCACTTGGCGACGGTTTTCAGAACAAAGGCTGGCGATCCGCGGACTTGAGGCCGTCGAGTATTTGGATTTCGCTGCCCGTGAGGAATACGGATTGATCGGTTTTACTTGCCGGAATCTTCTTAATGATATATCAATGGCCCGAAATCGAGATCATCGCCGCCAATGGCCAATGCGGGGACAAGCCCCGCCCATTCATCTCATCCCGATGGACGGCTGTGAGCCGAGGTATAAAAATCTACGTCTTAAAGTCATGAATCCACTTTCATAAAGTTGAATTGTTGCGCTTAAGGTGTGGTGTCTTACCGAATGTCGAATTGCCGATTAAGCTAAGCGATTTGTCAGCCCCATGTCATCTTGATACCACCACCCCAAAAAGCATTGTTATTTAATGCAGATTTCATTGAGTTTGGATCTTGCATTTTTTCTGTACCCGTTCTGGTCCCTTGCAGGGCAGACGGCTTGATCACCAGAGGAATACATTTACCGTTGATTCATCGGCAGGCCATTGCTACAACCGCATGGCGTGCCGGAGATATTCCGGCGTTTCATTGGTCGATTACAAGCGCAGATGTCGCCGCGTCATAGGTCGAGCGAGTTTCGCATTGCAGCGGCGGGGGTGGCTCGGGCACCAGGCGCTGGGTGTGTCCCGCGACGACGCTTGACGGCAAGCCCTTGCCATTCACAGTTCCAAAACCTTTGACGCATTGGCAGGAGGTGCTGCTGCTGGCGGCCATTTTATTTCATAAGCGGACAGGCACAGCTTTGCCACGTTTCACCGTGCTAACTTTGCATCACAGCGTAGAGGTGGCGCGGGCGTTGCGGAAGCGTGGGCAGTGATACAAGAATTTCACGCCGTTCCTTCAGGGTAAGGCGAGGGCTGTCCAAAACCAGCGCGTCGCCAAAGTCGCGCTTTCGGGTAGGCCAAGATCGCTTGCGCAGCTTGCGCAAGCGGTGTAGTCTTTTGTCCCAGCTTACCATCGACTGGTCCCGCGTGAGGACCGCGATTTTCATTCATAAGTTTTTGGATTCAGGACCACCGCGCTCTAAAGCGGTTGTTCGGAACCCCGCGCCGGCCGCGCAGTTGAAACGTGCCCCTTTGCGGCCCAGGGCGCTGAACCGTCATGCGCAGGTCGATAGGGTGGGATGCTCCAGCTGCAAGGTTTGAGCGCGGGATGGGGGTAACAACACAGTGCCGCATTCACCACCGCGCCACAGGCCAGCCATTGCCCGAGAAGCACATGGCCGCGCCACCCCTGTTCCCGGTGCGCCCTCGTATCGGTTATCACCCAGCGGCCACAAGATAGGCCCGTCGCCCGTATTGGTAACACGTTAAGGGAAGGCCGCAGTCATAGGTCTTGGCTTGATTGCGGTCGGAATCCACAGCTTTCTGTTAGTTCCTTCACCATGGTCAATACGGCACGCGCACAGCAGGCCACGGGTGTCGGCGTCTCCGGCCGCGGGAGCACGATGTCGGGTCGGGTAGAATCCGATGCTGCCTTCGTACCGCAGATGACGGGGGGCCCACCGGGCGGTGTCGGGGCACGGCAGGATTCAACCCATTGCCCCCCGTTCCCGCCAACGTATTTGCGGGAAGTTTGATCGGCGGCAGACCTTTTCTCCCCCCACAGGGCCCGCAGCGCGCGCAGGGACCAAGCGTCGGGATCGTGACCAAGCGCAGTTCGTGATCGAACCGCCGTTGATAGCTGCCCCGCAGGGCCCAGAGAAGTCGCGAGTGTAGGGTTGCGTGATCGTGGCGCTACCGTCGGCTTGCAGATAGTTCAGAAAGCATTCCGGGTGGCGTTATTAAACCCTGCGGGCGTGCCTGTTGTTGGCCCCAACCGCCCGCGCCCCCATTTTGCATTGAAGGGGGCATCAGCGAGGTCAGCGGCGTTTGCGGACCGCTGCCCCCAATTCATCATAGATGTAGAACTGACGGTTGGTCGCGGTGTCGAAGTTCTCCGAAAGGACCTTAGATTTCGCACTTCTGCGGTCCAGATACCATCCCCCCCGCGCACGGGCTGTGGCGGGCGCAGGCTTGGTGGATGTCGAGGCTGGGCTCTGGGCGGGCGGTGCGTGGCGATTTCAAAAGCAATCGCTGGCGAGCGGTTCGCCCGTCCGACCTCTTTCGCCAGACCATCGAGACCGCAGTTCTCCGGCGCGAATATGTCCATCGCGCCGCTTATCATCAGATCAACAGGTCAGGAATGACCCGAAGAGGAAATGCCCGCCCATCGATGCTGCATTTTCTGGCGTGGTGCCTTGGCACTGCGGGCGCATAGGCGGGTTGGAAAGACCAAGGAATCAGCGGAGGTGATGTTCAGGATCGACCCGCACCGGGGTTCTGCAAAGGGACAGGTACTTCTGAAAGCCAACACGACCTGTGAAGGGTGCCGCCATTTGTCGCGCGGACCGTGAGGGTTGCATTGATAGGGGGACTGGAACCAGAATCGAAGCAGACTAAGGTTTTGTCTGCGTGCCGGGTCTCCTGCACTGTTCGAGACATCAAGATGGTTTCGGACAGGCGGCTCTTCGATCCTCGACACAGTTTCCCCGATCCGACACCTGATCCCCGATCCCGCACCTGCGCGCAGTTCTGGAAACCCTCGTCGCCAAAAGCCGCTCGTCCGGATCGAAGATAGGCATCGATCCGATGGCTCGGATTGCTGTTGAAATCGGGCGGCGGCAATCGTGCAGCTTGCGCCATTGGTAAGGGCGGCTGCTGGCAACCCCACCCGTCCGGCATTGGCGGGGGGTGCCTTGCAGGTTTCAGCATATATTGCGTCGCGAGGCTGCCCATGTGGTCGAGAAACCAATTTCGTCAAAGGTCAGCCGAATCGGTGATCGGCGTGGCCGCTGCTTTGCGTGATTATAAGACCGTGCAGGCATAGAAACGCGTTCCATCCTGCACCCCGCCCAGACGGCAGCCCTTTTTTCAGTGCAAATTCGGGCCTGCAAGACCCGTTGTGGAACACGGGCAGGTCCCAGAACCACGCAAGTTGTCAGCAGCCCGCAATTCGTATCTGTTGGCGGTGCGCCCATGTCGGGAGCGCACTGCGCTGGCCTGGAGCGCTATGAAAGGAGGCACGGCAGAATGGCGGGACTGGGACAGTTGACACCTGACCCCTGACTGGCTTCGACGGTGAAATCGAAGCTGACGTTGATCGTCGACGGGCCCCGCCTGCGGCCAACATATCGGGGACGCCGGTGAGTCACACAGTCCGGTCGATCCGGGGTTGTTTGATGTTCTGATCCACGCAGGACCAAGGGCTCGGTCGAGGCCGACATTCATCATCGGGCCCGTAATCGCTTGTGGTTCATGGGCGGCAAAAGCCAAACATCATCCGCGACGAAGGACAAAAGCGCCCCTGTCGCAAGGTCCGTGCCCCGTCACCTCGATCTGACCAGTTCACGTCATCGGGCCCCGAGGTGACCCCTCAAAGCGAGGTCGCAGGCTCTTGTCGATGAGCCTCGCGCGCGAATCCATTGCCATTCACACAGTTGCCCGCCGACAGGCGTGACCGCGCCCGGCCCCGTCGTCATAAAGCTGCCCCCGACGCAGTTTCTTGCATCGGGTAGCTGTCCTGCAAAATCTGTGCTGGTGACAAAAAGATGGCAAAGTCGAGTGTTGCCAGTGCCGCTCGCCAGTCAAAATCCCACCCCGTCGATGCGTGGCAACCCGCCCCCGTCGTTGCAGTCGAAATTGCCTGAAGCGGAATGCCCAGAGATCACTTCGCTGATTGGTCGAAGATCGGGGGAGAGGGTCCGAGGACGCTCAATTGTGCCTGCAAAAGGCACGCCTCGCACGGTGAACATCCACGGAACTTCCCACAGTTGACCGGACTTGGCCATTATTTCGGCCGAGGAGGACGGCGGCAGGATTTGGTGAGAGAAATATTGCTTGCTCCAATTGTGGGGGCTTGATGGCGTCCAAGCCCGCAAACACACTGCTCCACGGGCACAAATTCAGCTATAGACTCGTCCGATCGCCACGCCCGAATAGGTGAACGCACTCAAAGCATTAGGTTTTACCCCCTCGACGTTCATCCGTTATCGCCTTTTTCATTACCCAGCGGCCGTCTGGTGTCATGCGTGAACAACTCATTGAACCGACGCGGCCCCATGTGCATATCGGGGGTCCCATTTGTGGTGATTTTGGATTGGCTTGTATCTCCTGAAGATCCAACGCGTCATTCATGGAATTTCAAGCTTCACCCAATCTGAGATTTGCCAAAAAGGAAAACCGATGGCGGGCGGCGCGGGCAATATCCGCACCAAATGAACAGCCGTTTTGAGGCATTCGACGGTGGCCAAACGTGCCCCAGTAACCACCCCGACCAGCTGTCACTCCAACCCAACGTAATACTGCCCCTCGGGGCATTGACGCATCCTCTTGCCGGCAGCGCCTGGATCAGAGCATTTCCACCAAAGACCCTGGTTCGGCAACACTTTCGCACCGCCCCACGCCGTCAACGCGCACCAACGGACCCCTGCATTTAGTGGAACCGCGCCGGGCCGCCAGCTTGTCGGAATAGGTCGTGAGCCACGGCGCAGGCAAGACCATAATATAGTCACCCATGATTTGGCACGACAGGGAGACTCCGAAGGTCCGCCATTGACGATCCAATTCTGTTGGGCCTCTGCCCGATGCGATGCAAAGCCACTTCAATGCCAGAGTAGCATCAGAAAGTTAGCGCAAAGCGGCGTGGAGGAAATGTCGGCCATGGTGAGGTTCCTATCGGAGGGAAACGGAAAGACCGCGCGCGCCACAAGCGGTTATTGACTCGGGTATGTTGCAAAAAAACCGAAACGAATTACCAAACGGGAGTTGTTGGAATATCAGCGAGAAAATTTTCAATTGATCCAAGACCGCCTTTAAGGTTGAACCAAACCGCCTTGCCCTCTCCTTGGGGCTCGGTTTTGAGGGGGTGGGACAGACGGGGCCGCTGAAAAACCTTTCAAATTCTGTGGCTCGCTGCCAAGCGGGCCCGGTTGCAGGGTCTGCTGCCCAGTTCGGGCGTTACGACGAACAAGACATGATTGGATACCCTATTTCAAGAGCTTGAAAACCGCTGGGCCCGGGCCTGCGAAGACGCCCAGTATGGGACCGCGGCTCTCAACAGTGTTGTGGAAATTCTGGGAGGTAGGGGGCCCTTATCCCGCCGACAGGGACCCTTCTTTCGCGGCACGGGATGGCAGGCACCAAGAAAGATGAAAGAAGCTTTGCCCAGCTACATCAGTGAAGGCTGGGCGAGCAAGCGATCCCGCGCCGAGGCGGTGATTAAATCTGCAGGATGGAGGCGTGTATGCCTGCGATCAGACTGTGTTTGCGGGACATGCGGCGCGGCGACATTGTCATCTATCGCGCACTACCTCTATCCGCTGAATTTCGGTTCATTTACTCCATACGCATTCTATGACGCCCAAACGGCTATGGGGCAATGACTATGTGCATTTCGACAATGACATTCCGCCGAATCAGCGCCGAAGACTGTTTTGATCGAACGGATTCAGGCGATGTTTCCAAGGGCTACCGCCACAGGGCAGATTGGAAACCGCTCACCAAAAACGCATCGCCGCCTTCGCACAGTTTTTCAAAGCACGGAGTTCCGAGGTCTTTGTGCTCGACGTTAGATGGCAAAGCAATGTTTTTCAGCAATTCAACAGCAGCGGCAAAATTCGAGACCCCGCGCGCCGCGGGTTGGGCGATGTGATCCCCAACGAAATGAGCCGCGGCGCTTGGGGCCGAGATCAGAGAGCTTTGTCCAGTGATCCCAGCCTGCGATGAGCCCGCGCCTATCAATTTCAATATCGCAGCCAAGGAAGCAGAAGCGTGTGATTATCCAATCCCACCAAAATTTGCGGCACTTCTTTCATTGCACTTCAAAGTCTGCGCGATTCCGCGACGAATTGCATAATACCACCGCCGCTCAAGCAAAAGCTGCCGGCGCCGAGAGTACGGGTTGTCTGCGGCGGAGGCGCTACGAGACCTTTTGGTCGGGGCAAGGACGCCCAACTGATCGCAGATTTATTAGCGAAAGGCCACCACGTACGCCAGAGGCTTCCAAGCAGATTTTCGAGAAGAGCCAGGGTGAACAGTCAGTGAACTGATCGCGTTGACACCCAACCGCCTTTAGACGGCTGTCTAATATAAACTGAATTTCGACCCCGAGAGGAACCAGCAAGAAAGCGACGAGAAGCAACGCCAATTTTGCTTTCATCTTCGGTTGGCAACTGGTCCTGCGTGTGAACCAATAGGTGCACGTTTTTGACGTGTTCCCAGAACTTGAAACAAAATCTGCGCGGCGTCCTGTCGCTCGGTGCCTTACTAACCGCAAATGCCTATTAAAGTTTCCGTGAGTTTGATAGCTTTATCCGCTTTCCGAAAATTCATTTCTTCAAAATGCTGCGCCATGAACGAAATGGCCGGTTTGTTGACTGGCACCGCGGCATTCTCTGGTTTCCATCAACGTCGGCTCTGGCCGCCCCTTGCATAAATAAATTGATGCGCCAACTGCGAATAGTTTCCGAGCTCGGCACAGCGTCCATAAGGCCCCTGCGCCATTCGCCGCGCTTGCCACACGTACATCAGTGGCGAGATGGGAGGGACAGTCTGCTAGGCGGACCTTCAATTGCCGTTCGCTGCAGCCACTCTTTTTCGCTGCGGTTGCGAAGACCCTTTAGGATAAAGGGCGGCAAGCCCACTTTCTGATGTACTTGCGAGGTATGTTCCTCACTCGGCAGAAGCAGGCCCTTAACGCCGCTAGGCATTGGCTGTTCTGGCCTATTTGCAGGTCAAATCAGCAGCGAAAAAACCGCGAGGGCTATTTTTCGAGGGAACATAGATATTGCCAAGCGACATCCAGATTGGCGCACACAGATCCTGAACAATCGACAAACCAAGCCACGTAGCCGTCGACAGCGCGGCCACCGGCCGATAAATCGCTGCTTTAATTCGGGTTCAAGGTCTGTGGATGATAGGAGGGTTCGCAAAATCGTTGGGAACCAAAACAACATGGCCCGGTTGGCTGGCGTCTAAATTGTCTGCGAAGGGGCGAGGCAGTGCTTCCAGGCGTTGTCGAAAATATTTGTTCAGGATGATTACCAACGCATCCGGATCCAACGCGGGTTTAAACAGGCGCCCTTCTGGGAACTTCAGCTGTACCTTTTCTGCTGCGCGCTTTCGGCTGCGGCATTCCGTCATCAGGAGTTTTGATAACAGGTGTTAACGTCTGTCGCTACCGCAGTTAGGGTTCCCAGCCCTGATTGCGCGCCGCGACCATTGCCAAAAAGGCGTTCGATTAAGGCGCTTTTCAAGCCCGCTTTAAACGGTTTCCAATCTCGACAATGTTTTCGATTTGTCGGGCGCAGCTGAGCTGTTGCCCGAAGTCGTTGCGCCTGTGCCCTGAACAAATGGCAACCGGGGGGCGCAATTCGTGGCGCGGCGTTTCCGTGCAAAGCACGTTTGCAGTCATCGCGCGGTCAAGTCGACCATCAGTCCGTCGAGCACCGTGTCGATCGCCTGGGGTTGATCATCGGAAAATTACATTCTCTCCGATCCAATCGAGGGACAGGTTTGTGTTCGTTCTTTTTTCAGCGATGGTGCGGCTGAGCTTTGCGATCATTCGCGACCGACCGTCGACCGCCCAGAAGGAAGAGAGAGACCGAAAAAAGCTTCCCAGGATGATAAAACCTTGCAACGGGACGCAATCAACCAACATCGGTTATCGGCTTCTTGCGTTCGATTCTCGGCTCGGCCACCCACAACGCTGCCCGTCTCGGGCTGCATCTGAAACGTAGCACGATAAAGCGCAATGCCCGCTCGAGGTGCTCAAGACCCGGTGCCAGTGGCGCGGGAAGCGCCGAAAAAACGACCCAAGCGGTCTTTGACTGCGCATTAGAACCTCCCCCTTCTCGTCAGAGCCCCACATCAACGCCGCTCATACCGGCTTACGCAGTTGGTTTTCGAAATCCAGTAGCCGCCCACGTCGATACTGTTGAGCCTTGGGTGGTTTCGATAAATTCCACGAATAGGTGTGCACAATTGCCCCCCAGGCTGGCATCAGGAGCTCGTTCATATTCATCTTTGAAAATATTGGTGGACGATCAAAACGCCGATCACCATCACGGGCCAGTCCGGGCAAAAGCAACGAACCAAGCAGGCGAACTGAACCATTGCTTTAACCGACGGCGTGTATTGAGCAGTTCAGCGTATCCATGCCACGGTGTGTTTGACGTAAGGGCTTTGCCCAACTACTGCGTTAGACGGCTGATGTTGTCTTCTTAGGGCGCGCATTGCTTTCAACTTCTTCCGCCATAAGGCATAGATGGGCCGCCTCAAGGCTTTCTTCGGCACGATCTGAGCCTTGCGGCCGCAGTAAGTTGTCTCGAACACGCCCCATTCTTTAGAGAAGTCATTCCGCACGGGCTTATTGCCCGTTCGCGCAGACCGTGTGATCGAAGATGACCACCAAATCGCGCAGGGTGAATGGTTGGTGCAATCTGGTGGCGCTGCGCCCGACATAGGGAGTATCCGGAAAACTCTGTGTATCAGGCTTAGCCCCAATGCAGTTGGCGATGGCCCTCCATTTGTTGAACCGTTTGGGTATAGGATAGCCGAACTGATTGCGGGCAGCAACCATTCTCTGACGGCCCTGCCTGGTCTCCAAAACTGCGGATGGCCCAGATTTAGATCAGCTTTGTCGCAGCATCGATCAGTGGGCGAAAAGCTACCGCGCGTTTGGTGTTTTCGGATGACGGCGGGTCAGGCTTTCAATGCATTTGGTCGTGTAGTATGATTTTGCGCACTTGCTGGTGGAAGGCGAAGAACGGATGACTTCTTGCCACGCGCGGCGCCAGCTTGAGCGATGACGGGTACTTTTTGGCCCATTCGGCCTCAAAAATCAGCAAGGGCTTTCTCCGCTCGGTGTCATCCGTGGCATTGATAAATCCGCCTTGAGTCGTCTTTTGCGACGTTCTTGCGATCGTTTCCATCCGCAGAAGTTCACGGGAATGCGCGCACGAGTGTGACAATTGCCAGGTTGGTCTGTGGTCTCAGGGGAATGCGGCATTGATGGCATCTGCGAAAGCCTTGAGGCCGTCCACAGACGGCGATCAGGATGTCTTCGACTCCCCGGTTGCGCAAATTGTTCATCACGAGAGCCGAATTTTTGCCCCTTCATTATTTGGCAACCCATAGCCCCAGAACCTCACGTTCGCCCTCAGGGAGTGACGCCCAGGGCTACGTAAACGGCTTGTTCCTTGACCCTGACGGCTTTCCGCATTCGCGGATTTTGACCCGAAAAGAGCATCAAGGAAAACATGGATACATCGGCTCCAGAGCCCGTTCTGCCAGTCTGATACTTCGCCAGAAACGGCATCTGTGACGCGGCTGACAAAGATCGGCAGACACCTTCAGGCCCGTAGACCTCTTCGAGGATGGGCGCGGATGTTCGCGGGTCGAAATCCGGCTGCAAGGCCAATACTTGTCATCCCATAACCGTCGATCCGGGTTTGACCCTCTTGATCGTCGCGCGTTTCAAAACTGCGCATCACGGTCGCGCGGACATCCAATCGCAGCGCCCCATTCATTGCCTTCAACGTCCTTGCGGCGACGTGCCATGCGGCCGGTGCTTCTGTAGGTTTGTGGGCTGGGTGTCAGGCTCAGTAGCCTAAATGACTCGGTCAGTTCAGCGCCAAAAAGCATCCGTTCATCAGGGCGCACCTTCACGCTCTTTCATCAAAGCCCCTGATCGCCCAGTAAATCGTCCGCGTATGTCTCAAACGGCCGCTTTCAAGCAAAAGCTGCCGGGGGTCTTAAAAACTTTCCTTTGGGATAATTTTTCGTTTTTTCATGGTCCGTTTTCCATTTGCTTTTCCTTCGTTTTAATTTTGAAAGGGGGGGCATTGGGGCCCAAAAAAAAAAATTACACTTCCATATTTTTTTACCCCACAGGAAGATTTCCGGGGGAAACCCCAACTCTTCCCGACATTTACGGGTTTGGGAATTTGCGCCCTACCTCATCTCTCTCTTTGGT
>Ga0163217_1009140_pt1 | contig 10516 bp, 6 predicted proteins | sample SynspAceP_FD_185933 | JGI IMG/M metagenome (GOLD analysis project Ga0163217, IMG submission 185933) | Saline lake microbial communities from Ace Lake in Antarctica - Synechococcus sp. Ace-P (PacBio error correction) | ecosystem: Environmental > Aquatic > Non-marine Saline and Alkaline > Saline ... | reverse complement strand
TAAGCATCATTAACCATTAAACTCAAATTGGCGACTGCTAAATTTAATGCAAGTTTTGCGACAGGAGCCGATCGGAAAAATATGGAATACTTTTAAAGGGGAATACAATATTGATTACTCTATTAAATGACACGAAAATAATTGTAAACTAAAATAATAAAACTTAAATTAAAAACTGCATGAAACTAAAACCAACCAATAACTCACTTTGTCTTTTTTATTTCCTCTAAGAGGATTTAAAAAAAATCGAAAATGGCTCACCATTTTCCCGATCGGTAGAAAGTTGGATTATAACTTATGTTAACCACATCAAACATTATAAAAAGTTGAAAAAAATTTCTTGACCAAAAGAGAGCGTCCGTACCCAATGCTTAACTCAGTTAAGATGGAAGATTTCAGTATGTTTTTATGTTTTTTGTACCTGTTTACCATGCAGGCCAATTCATCCTATGACAACAGCGGTACAAAGTACACTAGGACTCAACAACGTAACGGTAGAAAGCTTATGATAAATTGAAAGCCCAACGATTTTCATTTTGATACCAAAATCAAAGGAAGTTGATCTAAATCGAGTTGTAAGTGTTAAAAGCTAACAAAGAGTTCGTTACCAAGTATTCTTTAAAAGGATATTTGGAAATACAGAACCACACACAATAGATTGTAGATAAACGATATTTCTAAAACAGAAACGTGGTGTTTCAGCGAGTACAGATAATTCAAAGTTCTTGCCAGTTTCTATAAACTTCAAATCCATATTTTCTGGACAATTGTTTGATGACAATGGCGCCCATTTATACCGGTGCAAACCCACCCAGATTGTTGAAAAAAGGAAACAACCAACCGGTGTTTACAGCCGATTTGACGGGAAATTTCACATATAGAAGTGCTAGTGAAAATGCCGTCTGGTTGTATCCCTATATTCGGGTTTTGCACACAGGAGGTCCAAGCGTAAAAGGACAGGAACCAAGTCTCAGTGGGGTTTGTAGTGGAAAGTGCGGCTGGATTGGACGAGGTAGTATTATCGGTTAGCCGTGAAGTTCGCCAGAAAAGATTTGACGGTTCCTTGGTAAAAGTTGGGGGGCGGATTTGGAAAAACCTTCCCGGTAGTAGGGATAGACCAATTCTTTGCAGGAAGAGCTTCCGTAGTGTTCAAGTTCACAATTAGCGGTGAGCGGGTGGTACGGCTAGACAACTTAAGGATTACGTGGCGGTAATTCTATCCCAAGGAAACAATGCGCCACTTTGGGTAATGAGATGGATTATCGTAGGATAACGAATTATAATTTGAGCATCTTCATGCAAACGATATTCAATCACTAGACTTTCTAAAGGATGCGCTTGCCGTTTTCGTCACTATATGGTACTAGAGGGCGCCAATGGAGTTATTATTGGTCACAACAAAAAAGTGGAGCCTGTGCCGCCTGGAAAACCGAAATGATCATTAATGCTTACACCGGCTTTCAGTCCATGATTACTCAAGTGTAGATTTTCCTTGATGGTCCCAACAGGCGGCCCTTTGCCAATGAGGATTGCCACATTAGAATGCTTGCTTTTGCCGTTTCCCGATCTTTTGCCAGGCGTTCCCAATGTTGATTGGATTGATCAGTTACGCATACGGCCCGAGTCACAAATTTAGATGTTTCGATCAGGTGTTGCCGAGAAGTAAGAAATGTCAAGTTATTATGTGTCCGAAATGTATTTTGAACAAGATGTCTTGTTAGGGCTACAAGGAATCAGTAAATTATATTGTCAGGACCCAATTTGGGATATTTTAAACTTTCTGAAATGTTCAAAGTAGGTTTCAGGGTGAATCATTTCCAAACTGAAAATGGAAAATAACAAATTTAGCTTAGATGATTTTTCTATTTACTTACTCCTACAAGAGCAATTTATGACAAGACGGAAAGTATACTGCCTTGGACCACTTACGGACGTGGAATAGCGTCGAATATGAAGCCGATATCGATTAAACGAACCTAATTGGAAACCAATATATTGCGGTACCTCGTATATGGAGTTCAGGCCAATTTCCAAAAATTTGGTAATTTAGTCCAACCTTTTAGCCCGAATTTGAAACAACTTTAAAAGGAATATTTTTTATACCGGTGCACTACCTAACCAATATTAATGGGTCACAACAAATGGAGGAAAGCCGAGGGTAGGCAATTTCAGTGCACGACACCAGTTATATCAATGAAAAACACCTTAACGATAATAATAGGACCATTGGTCAAGACGGAATTATTTAACTAGTTTTTGGCGGGGAAATTTACATCAAAACGAACTTGGCGAAAGCGATGGCCCCAGAGGACTTATTGCAAACATATTCAACAAGATGTACTGGAATTCAATAATCTTGGATGTTGACATCAATCCTTAACACGTACGAAGTAGTTTCGGAGTTGATGATTCATTTTCAAACTGGCGTCATGGCTTGGAGGTAAATTATTCTTGAATGATAAATACCTTTTCACATAGTGAGGAGGGTAGATGGTTTCTTCGTTTTTGCCCTGGCAACCAAGTATTGCTTTTTTTCCATCTGGTGCCTTCGCTGGAAATTAAGCTGAGAGGAACTTTATTCAAGATCTATCACTGTTTATACAGTGAACATTTAGTTTCGTACCAGTTATGGCAGATCTGGAAGCCAGGGCAATTACCCTCTTATAGGCACATGGCATTTTAAATGAGCCACGATACCACCATTTAATGGGATAGAACAACCAGGGTGTTTGTTTGGGGAAGACCTGAAATCCAGCAATTAAAATGAAGACTACCAAGGCAGGTTGGAATATAGGTTGGAAGATGGATTCTTATTAAATAATAGACTATCCGTTGAGTTTGATTATTCAAAAAAGCACGAAGATACTTTTGCTCGAATGCCGAATTGCCAGAGCCACAAACGCTTGATAAAGCACTCTGAAACACATTAGGAAGGGGAAACAAATAAAGCAGAGTGGCAAGTTTTATGGCAACATGTCGATAAAACGTTACAAATGCAACAGTTTCCTAATAAGCTTGCGACCTTCAATCTCAATATCCCTATCTAAGTAATAATAACCAAGGTGTAAGACTTGGGATGGTTCTGATTCATTCAATTCTTGCAACGCACTGCCAACACAGGGAAGACAACCGGGGCGCGCCTTAATAGTTGGAGAATGCACAGATATTTAACAGGGGTTCGTTATATTGGCGGACAATGGAGTCGCACGGAGAGATCGTGCATGTTGGATTTGGGAGGTAGTCAAGAGGTAGGTTGGTCCCCACTTTACCGATTCGATACCAATGGTGATGGAGAGGTTAATGAGGAAGACTTTGGGTATTAGGCAGTCACTCACCCGATTTCTTACTTTGGATCTGCAATACATTGGTCTAATTAAAAACTAGACTTAGGATTTTTTCTTCCAGGCCCATTGGCAATGAAAGTTTTCATTAGTCTTACCCACAAGCAATATTCTTTTGGCGGTCGGAACCACAAAAAATATTGCCGAAACAGTCAAACAGCATTGACACCGAGAACCCTTACTCGGATATTCCTAGGGCATGGGCTGTAGCCGCCACTATCGGAAACTTATACAACAACATCGGAGCCATGATCGAAGGTTGAGTTCGCAATATTCGCTTCTTAAAGTATTGAGATTGGGACACTTAATATCCCTGTTGGATAAGTTAGGTTTAAAGAGTTTTAAACGCCAATCAATGCTATATGTTACTGTACAATCTTTTCTATAATTATCTGATTTTAAATTAAGATCGCGAAACCAGTCAGATTGTAGGGATCAGGAATCTCTCCATGGGTCTCACGCGGGCAATATTCCACTTCCAGAACATTTCTTGCGGGGGTTAAAGTTAATTTCTAAATACACAAAGCTATGACATCATTTAGAAAACAACATTAATAAGATTAAGAAGATGATAACAATATATAACAATATTTTATTACTAATAAACTGTCAATTACCTACTTTTTGAGCTGTGATTAAATTCCTGGAGGAAGAAACCTGGCGATCTGGCTTCGCCTTCAAAATTTTTTAACACACTACGGAATTTGATTGGCCATCGTGGATTGGATATAATATTTACAAAGACAAATTCGTTACCATTGGTAAATGGGTTGGACCGCATCTTATGAAAACGGGGCTGATATAATTGGAGGCAATAGCAAATTTATGGTCAGGTAGAACCTACGCCAGGCCATTACCTTGAGTGAAAGTAATATTGGTCGCGATTGACCAGCGGTGCCGTACCTTTACATTGGCACAATTTATCGCAATCTATCTCTTAATGCAAATACAAATTTTAGAACAATTGGATATCTAATCAACATTGGACGCAGGAAGAAAGGAAGCCTTTTTGAGGACAAACTTGTTCCTAAGATCTTATGCCTAACCATTTAACTACCTTTAGGGGTAACGTTTGCCATATTTACAGGGGCAATCTCCCCATAGTGAAACATTAACAGTGTTCCACAAGACGGACAAAACCTTGATTAGGACGAAATAATTGTTGACCTTCAAGGGCGCAAGAATTAATGCCTAATTTCGCTATCTGAAACAGACCAGGCGAAAGCACCAAATGGGCTGCTGCCACAGTCATGGTAAAAAATATATTACTTACACAGAAGAAATGGGACAGGTCGGGGACAAGCTTCGGGACATTTTAAAATAAAGTTCCCCACCCAATGATTATATTGGACCGATTACCTGCGGTATTCTATCCCCATAAAACGAATTACAATGGTAGAAGAATGTATTTGGAACAAAGATTTTGTTAGAGATGTAAGAAGTATTGATCTGGGGTGGATCATTTTACTCACGGATCAAGGGCGAACTTAGACCCTACTCAGCACAAAATGCCTTTAAGTGCAAGGCTATTGGAGACAGACGTGAAGGTCTTACGTTATGGGCCTATCGATACCGTTTTACACGGGTTATGTCAATGATCTTATCCTGGACGACCTTAGGAAGCGTCACAGATATTGGTACCGAATATCTTGGGTTTGAACTTAATTTCCCATATATGCATGTGGAATCTAGACCAGGTAAATATCTGCATCTCTCCAAGGATTTCTGGTACCTGGGGCGAATACTCATTAGATTATATGGGGATATAGATATAGTCTGTACGTCTTAACACTCCTCTGGCGACAGGGAACGCGGAACAATGAATCCGATCCTGGCTCACATGCAAGCTCAACTACCCGATATTTATAAGGTTAGCGGAAAGGGCTATAGCCAGATCAGCCAGTCTGGACAGGTCATTACTTCAGGAAAACTTTTCCGTCAGGAGTATTTATGACGAAAGACGATTGGGCCTGGAGCGAGGACATAGAGACGAATGGATATGATTAGATGGGGTATAATTTTGCGATGTTGGTGAAACTACGGAAGTATCGCTATTTATAACCCTGGCAGCCAATATACGCCACCTCATATATTGCTTCCTCTTCCGCTCCGAGGTTCTTGATCCAGCTCTATTGGATCGGACCACACAACGGTATAGAGTAAAATTTTTTATAAGTTGGTCGGGAACCGACCCAACTCTATAATTCATTGAATTTAAAAATATCGGAAATTGCAACATATTTCAGTTTTTTAACATAGTATGAAGCAAAATTATTACGGTTCCAAGGTTGCTTATTTTTGACATTTTGCACTGATTTTCTTCTTGTCAGGAAGACAACGAATTCCAGGGGATAAGCGAGATAGATTTAGTAAAGCCAATGTCATTTTTATAATTGTGACGATTGGCGGTTGGAATAGATATTGTGATTCTCATGGGAGGTGAATTTTTTGAACCCCTGAATATAGATCAACTCGCTCGGATAAAGTTGGTTTCACAAGAAGCTATTCGGCCGCGCCATTGTGACCTAGTAGGGGCGTCTTTATGACAGGCTTAAATTACTCCAGCATGGGCGTTAGTATACCGTTCAGTACCATCCGGCCGAGGGAACCAAAGCATCCGCGAAATTAATTTTTCCATTTGAAAAATAACCGCATTCCCTGTTTGAAAAGATGTAACTATGGCGAGCTCTTTAAAAAGTGGCAGGATATATACCACGGGGTTTTTGGTAAATGGCATTTAGGAAGAACCACTATTGAACAAGGGTTGATGTTAAACAGGGTGGAGGACCTTAGGGCAATCCTGGGACGCTAGAGGTTATTTTCAGCCCTTATAATAAATTTACCCCATTTTGGAGACGACCCGAAGGGAGAGAACCGTACGGACCGACTCGGGAGGGAAATACAATTTATTAAAGTGAAAGATCGACCTTTTTCTATTATCTACCTTTTTATGCGGTACACACTCCTTGCAAGCAAACAAGGGCTTGTATCTTTAAAACTATGACAACAATTCACCCTAAAATACTATCGCCAGTCTATGCAGCCATCGGTGAGACCGTAGACAAAATGGTAGGAAAGATATTTGAAAGTTTACTGACCTCGGATTTGGAAGAAAAGACTATATCTATATTTACATCGGATAAACGGTGGGATAAGAAGACATTTCAACTCAAGATCATTAAGGGCAGGTAAAGGGTCTTCTATGGGGGGGAATTAGGGTGCCTTGTCTAATACAAAGGCAAGGATACTTATTTGCCAAAAAGGATGGAAGAGACCATTTGCCCAATCTAGATTTTTTTCCGACTTTCATGGAGATTTTAAGGTAGGACCTTCCGATTATAAGTCAGATGGGAACAGGTTGTACCCTGTTACTAAAGGGAGGGGCAGTAGGGAGAGGACCTTTATTTGGCATTTCCCCATTAGTTGGAAAAGCCTATTGGACCCTATGGTTGGCATGCATGGCCGTGATCCACTTGCTTTTAGAAACTGCGCCCAGGATGGTCTTGTATGCTAGGGATTGGAAAACTACATTATATTATGAAGAGCAGGGAATGGAAAATTAGTAAAATCTAGGAGCGATATTGCGTGAAGCAAATAATTTAACAGCCACCAATCAGCTAAAACATCTGAGCTGTTTGACTTCTTAAAGAGATCGTGTAGAAGAGATGCGGGCGCCAACACAAAGTATTAAATCCGGATTATATTTTCCGAAAGAAATTACATCAATCCTAAAAATAAATATTGATTATTACTAAATAAAATTCAATTTTTTTGTACACTTGGTATTGTCAGGTTGTTTATGGCATGCCAGGAAGAAGCAAAAACCAAAAAGGTCAAAATTCACGAAGAAAGAACCATAAATTTATATTTTGGCCGATGATCTTGGTTATGGCGAGCCTTAGCGTATACGGCAGGAAAGTTTTCTACTGCCTAATATGATCGATTGGCTTCACAGGGTTATGATGTTTACCCAATTCATTCTGGGAGCGGTATGTGCTCCTTCCTGATCGGCCTGTGCTAATCGACCGGGATCGTACAGGGCACATGTGGTAAGAGGGAAAAGGATACAACCGGGTAAGGGACCAGTATCCGTATACCAGCTAAACTATATTACCTTGCAGAGCCTTACAAAAAGCAGGATTACAGCCACAGGGGGCTTTCGGGAAATGGGGCCTGGTTTTCCGGGCGTCAGAGGGAGATCGTAAATCAAGGTTTTGATATTTTTTTGGATACATTGTCAGCGTTTGCGCGCATATAATTATTATCCTTTTCATCTTTGGTCTAACATGGATTCTAATTGTCCACTTAAAGAAAATATGGATAAGGGTGATGGCATCTATGCACCGGAACTATAATACCAACCTTAAGTTTTTGGAAGACAACAAACGAGAACCATTTTTTCGCTATACGTTGCCCTCTATTATTCCCATGCCGGAATTCGGCCCGAAGCCTATTGGAAATTAGAGAAAATATCCACTGAAAGACGTACCAGCGGTCATTTGATGATGACTGAATTTATCTAGGTCCTTATAGATCTCAAAAAGATTCACATGCCGCTTTCGCTAGGCAATGATTCGATTTACTTGTGTTCAGGTGGAGTGAATTATGGATTAAGGTGAGGAATTGGGACTAGGCATAACCGATAATCGTTTTTGGCATCTCGATAATGGGCACATGGTGCAGAGGGTGGGGCAGATCCGAAATATTTTTGATAGCAAGGACCTGTAAAAGGAGTAACGAGATCTATACGAGGTGGGGAATCAGGGTTTCACTGATTCGTTAGCTGGCCCTGGGAAAGATAAATACTAAAAGCAAAACAGACCATTGTATTCAGCATTTTTGGGATATATTCCCCACCTTATCTGAAATGTGTTGGACGTACCTGTTTCCAGAAAATTTGGACGGGAATTTCATTTCTTCCACACTATTACAGAGGGAAATCAATTGGCACATGATTATCTATATGGGAATTTCATGAAAAGAGTCGTCAGGCGCTAGAAAAGGAGATTGGAAGGCGGTAATACGACGATTTTTAAAAACTCCTTGATGCGATGGACTTATTAATTGTCGGGGATTATTGGGAGAAAACAAATGTGGCCGAATCCCACCAGAAGGGGGTAAAATGAGATGCGAGCCTTTTTCGAACTGCACGCACGCGATTCGGATGTTTTACATTTTCTTCCGAACCTATCTCTCAAGCGAATTAGGATTAGTTGTTAGTTGAGTTGCAAAAGGAACAATGGTTTCATTGTTCTTTTTTTTGTTTTGCCTGGTCGTTATTGGATCTATATGTTCTAGGTAATTATTGGATGAAGACTAATAGCTGTTTGCGTTAAAGTTAATAGCTAATTTTAGCAAAAAATCAAAACTATTTTTTTAGTTTAATTACCAAAAATTAGCAATCAAAGGGGTTTCGCTTATTTGTTCCTAATTTTCTTCTAAAGGATGCGCAGGCTTTGGTAATTGATTTTCAAACTGTTTTACGTGATATTTCAGTATTCAGCGTATTTCTATGTCTATCTGCCCTTCCTTTTTGCATCAACAAGAAATACCTGTTGGGCATTTTCGGTGGCGTTCATTCAATGCACACATCACCATTTTCATTTTTTTCTCTTTTTTTTGATTCTGATTCACTTTTCAAATTGTAAAATGGTTTGTTTTACTTAATTTTTCCAACGCAAAAGGGGATTATTACTTCTATATTGATCAATAAACACATTTGTGGACAGCTCAGGTACATAAACCCCTTTGATAGAAAGATATTGTTTTTGCATTTCCCTTCTTTCCCAAATTTTAATAAACCTTACTGACTATATCTGGGCTCTCCTTACTCATTACCAAACTATTGGCCATAAACGCATAACCTGGATTATATTAGTTGTCAACTAAAAGAAAATGCTTTTCAATTGCCCTTTTCCCAAAATGCATCTATCCAACAACGGAAATTGGTACAAATCCCAATCAGTTTTTCGGCCTTTATAAAAGATTTGTTCAAATATGTGAATTTTTTTGTAAAAAAGTGGGGACATGATTTCAAAACTGGTCCGGTATTGATTAAAGATTTTAGCAAGGTATTGAAGTCAAATCGTTAGTGATGCTTAATACGTGAATATCTAAATCATTTCTCTTAATATTGATGAATTGGGGATGAATTGATCTCTTGGTTGAGCAACAGGAATAGGGACATTTTTAAAGAATATCAAAATTGATTATTCAATAGCATTACAAATTGAGCACTCTATTAATTAGCGGAAGAAGTAAAAAATATTTTATGGATAAAATCCAAAGGATGTAAGAGGGGATAATAAAGCGAAAACTGTTTTTAGATTTGCTAATAATTGGCCGCTTTATTGCGTAATAGCAGTAGGGCAGTTAATATTGATATTCAAAAAGAAATTCAATTCCTTACAAATAGCTTTGCCTTCCCTGAATGTATCACAACAATAACATTTAGAAATTGGAGAATGGGCCGATCCTGTTAATATTAGCAAGAAGAAGTTACTCAGATATTTGTTTCAGATAAAGGCGAAATATCGGGAAACAATAATTCAAGCGGCGGTACACCAAATATGAAGCACCTACCGAACTTTCCGAATTGGTGCTAAATCATCTCAAAGGTTCCTTACGGAGCAGAAGTTTCAAGTGACTCTTATCTTGACCGCGTTACAGGTATTTTTGTAAAAACGCGGGTCGAGATATTAAGTCCCAGTTAAAATTTTATTTCCAGATTATGGTCGAGACTAGTTTTTCCTTCTTGGTTTGAGGCTTTTTTATGATGTGACAAAGATAAGGACCCCTTTTATTGTTACATAGACCGATTATAATTGAGGTGGTGAGGGTTTTGGGAACCCAGTTTAATATGTATTTTCCGCAAATACCCTGGAAAGGACCAGTCAATGGAATACAGTATTAGGTGGAAGGTCAGTGGCAACAATCTTTTTTAGGTAGTAGTCCTGGGGAATGGGGAAAACTTTCAGTTCTTCATAAAACCTGGACACACGAAGCTATTGTGGAACAAGGTTTGGAAAAACAAAATGTTGGTTTCAAAGGCCGATGTTTTCAAATCCCACATGGCTTGGATGAAACGGTCAATTGGTATTTCGGGAAGTTGCTTTTAAGGATATTTGTAAAAATTGGAAAGAAGCTACAAGTCTATCATAATAATCTCTTTCTTT
>Ga0163217_1103854_pt1 | contig 10517 bp, 4 predicted proteins | sample SynspAceP_FD_185933 | JGI IMG/M metagenome (GOLD analysis project Ga0163217, IMG submission 185933) | Saline lake microbial communities from Ace Lake in Antarctica - Synechococcus sp. Ace-P (PacBio error correction) | ecosystem: Environmental > Aquatic > Non-marine Saline and Alkaline > Saline ... | reverse complement strand
AAATGAAAGATAGTGTAATATTTTTTCGAGTTGTTGAGAAGCTCTTCATTTTAGCGATGACTCACTTTATTTGATCAGACCAACCATTTCCACCAATTTTGTTTTCTCAAAAAACAGCAGGTTTGACCATAGGTTTGAGTGTGAATTTTACCCTTAAGCGGTAAGCTTATAAGGTAGGCTTCTGAAATCCCTGTATAATCACAGGCTTCATCTTAGGGTTAAATTCTTTCTGACCTATAAATAGTTTTTCTAAACGATCTAGGCGATCTTGAGTATAAAATTAGTGTTCCACTCTTAAATGTATTTTAAGGTTTATAAAAATGAACAAAAGCGGCTTTTGCTTATCCTGATGGGAGCGATCACGGATAAGTAAGAAAAACTAAGTTTGGAAGAAAGCAAACAAAATAATACGAAAGTTGTTCACAAAATAATTGATAAAACAGTATTATTAAATCATTTGATATAATATATATTGAGAATCAAGGGATCAGGTAATTTTATTTTTGTATTTTTGATACCAAATGAAACAAATATGGAATATTAGAGCTAGTAGCTGATTAATGAAGGGAAAACAGGCGTGTCAACAATTAAAGACTGAAGTGGAATGAGAAATTTTTTGAACCTAAAAATGCAAATGACGTTTGGATTGTTTTACAATGCAAATCAATACTTTAGTACTACTTAAAGAAGACGTTTCTATTCTTCTGAACAATAAGTCTTCAAAAAAAATCCTTTAAAGAACTAAAACGTACAATATATTTTTGACCTAACCTAGATAGGTATGTCAAAACTGCTAATCGCATTAAATGGAGGAAAATTACAAGCATTTTGCTTTGAGAATCCAAATCTAATTATCCTTCATAACTTCTGCTTATTTTTAATGGATATGCTTTTTTTAGTATATCTTATCAATTTTATGCCAAAAAAATTCTTGCTAATTTCAAGAACAAGCAAAAATATATTAACGCCATAAAAACGATTTGAGTAAAAATATCGCTTTTTTACAAGCGATACATTTAGTTCTGTCAGACAAGACATGTTGTCATCACTAGTTATTGCAATGGGAATTCAGGTCTTGTTTCAAAATCATAATTGCAATTTTCTTCACATTAGGCATTATTTAGGTAAACTTTTTATTGCTTCTATTGTTTTTTAACAAAACATGATGGTTGTTTTATAGTTTATGAATTTAATCCACATTTTTTATTTTTAGATTATTATATCCAAACTCTTTTTTAGCAATTCCGATAATTTTTATATTCTAAATTCATTTGTAAAAATTATAATAATTAAGCCAGTGAATGCTCGATCAATGAACAGCGGAATTGTCAAAAAAATCAAATTCATTATCAGGACTTTAATCATTCAATTTTTATCGTAAAATTTAAAATTCAAGGAAAAGAAAACAGCAGATAATTCAAAATTGAAAATGATTATTAACCACCATCCAAATCTGACTTTGTTTCTTTTCAGCACAATATTACTTTTCGTTCGATGTTTGTTCATTTACGTTCTTTGCAAAGTCTTATTTCATCGACTTGATTCCGAACATTATACTTCTATCTTATTGAAAACATTATTTATTCGGGACTTTTCTTTAATCTAGAATCGTTTAATTATAAGATTGATTTACCTTCAAAAACTTAATATTCTTTGGTTCCAAAGTATGAATGAGTAATGCCTAAAATTTCTGTATTTCTTACTTTAGAATAGTCATTCTAACTTTTATGTGCGATATCAATGGGGGGGGGGGGGGGAGCCAGAATTTACAGTAATTGTACTATTGGAAACCATGACGTGTAAAAATGCTACATTGATTTTCGACTTACCACGATTTTCTTATAAAAAAGATTCTCTCCGTTCCTCCAAAACAACCTTTTACATCGGCAGAGACTTTGCTCTTATGTTTCAAATTATACAGTTCATCATAAACCTGCTCGTCCAAATCTTCTCTAAAGCTGGTCTTAAAATTAAATACTGTGTAATATAAATAAAGTAGAAGCCAATAAGGCTGCCCAATCATCAGCAGTCTTCATAACCTTTTCCAAAATAGATGTGGCTCTGATATACCGATAAATGCCATACCGAAGTTATTGCATCAACTTCGATGGATGCCAAGCATCTGCTTAGTGAGGAAACTTTTGGTTTGTTTTACTTTTTACATTACGGATCCTTGAAATGAGATTCTCTTATCAAACTATATTAAACCCAAAACCAATCCAAGGTCCCAAAAGAATTTTGGGGTTATTATGTGGTGTACTGAAAGTAGTAATTGCAATACTTTCGTAATGCAATGATTGTGGCAGAAAAAACAAGGCAAGAAAAGCCACTACTCAAATGTTACCTTAATGTCAATTATCCCAGCCCATAGGATGATTTTCGTCTGCTGGACGCTTTAGCATAGTTAAAACCTATCTAAAACTAAAAATGAAGCGAAGAATATGCTGCTTGAATCGAATTCAATCGCATCGCAATAGTAAAGCCAATAAGTGAATTACCAAAACACCTGCAACCTTTATAAGGGCTAAAGCAGTAATTCCAATGAACTGAAAAGAGGTTCGTATGGCCGTTGTCGTTAGTCAATTTATTTTTTTTGAGGTTGTACACAACGCTTGGCATAAAAATCAGTATGTGGAATACAGTATGCGTGGACTTTTAGAATTACATTCGACAAAGGTGCATATCCTATTTATATAACATATCGCTTGGTTAACTATTGTCCCCTAATCTTTCTCTGAAAACCATATATCTGCTGATGAAGATGAAGAACAGGGCTTGTTCGCATTTATTATTACATCCATTCTGTTCAACTTTCCAATTTACTTTTCAGGTTTGTGATTTCTTTATATAATAATCAGATAATTCCATCTAAAAGCTCTTCCCTTTTCGTTTCGGGCAGTTTGCTCCGTCCACATCTTGTAAATGATGGTTTAATATTTTCAGATTCCGCATTAGTGTAATGTTGATGCCTTTTTGGACTTCAAGGTTTTTGATTTTTAGATAAGCGTATTGTTGGTTGTTTTGGTTTTTAGTCTAACAAAACCACTACCACAACCAGTAATACAATGTAATAATTACCTCCGTTACAAAAGTTTTTGGTCTGGGAATTTTTGTGCCAAAAAACCTGGCAAGCGGATATGCGAATGCCCACCAGAGGTGCGGAAAATGCCAAAATGAGGACCCGATATACTTTGCCTTGTTCTGTCAATAGGTACGGTTTTCGCCAATTTAGAGGCTTTACAGAAAGGGATTCGCGAGACTTGCCCAAGTCCTGGCCACGAATCCACACTATAAAGATAGCATTGAAAAATTTGAGATAATTGCAGCGCTGATGGCGATTCCTAAAATTGAAAGCGCCCATAAGTAAGTGAAATGCGTCTTGATTTGGTTTATCAACTGCTCCAGGAAACAAAAAAGCAGCAAATAAGTTGCACCGGATTGCCAAAAAGCTGCCCATTATTGATTCCATAATCTCTATCGGTAAGTTGAAGACCTCCTTTTACCAAAACAATGGTATCTAACCAAAAATTCATCCTGCACCTGCCAACCGCAGATACCCAATTCTCATAAGCCAATGCAAAGCGGACATATTGACCTTTGAAAAATAACAAGCGTATGGCCTTTTAAAAACATCCTGCCAAGTGGCAATGTGCAACCGGCATCAGTCATCTTGCCCTTTGCGTTACATCCAACGCAACTTTTGGGAAGGCTCAACAATAATATTCCTGCGATGACGAAAGGCGGCAGGGCATCAACAAAAAATAATTTCCCCTGGCCACCCAGCCATATTGCCCAATATACCTTGCCCAGTCCTGGACCTAATACACCCCAATAGTTGATAAGTTGCAGCAGATATCCAATCGGCTTGCCTATACAATGATTTCTCAACAATGCGGTATTATAGGAACGGTTGAGGATTGGACTAAATAAACGCATTGAATACATTTCATCAGAAATTACGAGTACATAGATTTGCCACTCTTCGGTTACAAAGGCAAAACATCCTACGATACCCATCTCTGAAATGTGGATATATAGAAATTTTCTTTCGTGGACACTTCTATCGGGCAAGACACCTGCAAAAGGGGAAAAAACAATAAAGCCGTTACCCTTAAAGTAAGCGCTGTCGCCAGATGATGAGGGCAGCTCTTTCTTCTCCAAATTGCACATAGCCAAAAGCTGCCAAACAACCCACGTAAAAGCATCGCCCCACCATAAAACTTAGGCTGTGCGAATACAACTTGCAAAAATTTAGTTGCGAAGAGGCTTGGAACGGTCTCCTCAGTTAATTTGAAAGCTTCATTTCTGTTCTTTTTAAGAAATAGTTTTTAATTCTAGAAAGATTTACTCTTTTTAGGAATAATTTTGTGCCTGCTAAATGGAAGGTTATTTCAATTGGCGTAGAACTGACCTGTCCATTGCAGGACTTAAGAATTATAATGTATTGACTTTTAGCCTGGGTAATTAACTACAACCGTGCATTCAGTACTGGTATTCGCTAAAAACCATGTTCTCTGTGGTTTGGCCTTCATAAGGTGCTAAAAGAAGTGCCAACCATATTGTGAGAATTGGCAATGTATAACTTTCAAAATAGACTTCTTTAATGTCTTCCTTTTGTTATTACTCACCGTGATAAATCAAAGTACAGCACTTCGTGTTGGCAGTCCCTGTCCATTCGCATAACTTTCATTTGTTCCGTAATTTGAGCATATTTATTTAAAATTCTATGCCTGTTCCTGCCGGAACCACTACTTTGAGTTTTCATCCCCTCGCGAGGTAGTATTGTTCTTCGGTTGCAGGATTATCTGCTTCAACAGGACGAGCGACACGTCGGGTCCTGAAACCATCTTTTCGAGTTTAATTAGGGAAGTCGGATGTCTGATACCATCGTGCCCAAACCATCCGCTTTGGTTTACTTTAGGTAGCATATAATCTCACTAAAGCCTAAACAGGTTGCCTGCTCCTGTAGGGTCCAATTCCATACTTTCCGCAGGTCAATAACATGCAAAGCAACATAATAGGGAAAGTGCCACCAACAAACGAATGCTATGATAGTCGCCTTGTATTAATCTTTACTTTTTTTCCAAATTGGATGTTTCATTTCGACAAATTATTTTTTTAGATGATGAAATAGCCTGTTAATTGGAAGCCGAGCAATAAAAAACCCTGCTGCCATATAGAGACTATGTATGTGTAATTGTTGAAAATTTTCATAAAGATGGTTGTCCTATCTCCAAAATTGTTATAAGGGATAACCACGACCGCAAAGCAATAAAATTGCCTATTTTCCACACCTATTATGAAAACCAATAGGTAGTAAAAGTCTTCTGTTATAAACTGAATTCTTTGCAGTTTACTGGAAGGACAACACCGTGAGAACAGAACCGAATATCAAACTGCTGCTTTCGTGGTTAGGTTGTTTGCCAAAAAAACGTTTGAATCCACCCAAATTGTTCAAATCCTTTATAAACAATGGCATAAGTGCAATTGATAGCATCTATTAAATTTGCATTTTATATTTATATCGGCTAATACACCTAATAGTTAATGTGGTACATGCCAATGGTAAAAAGGCTTAACATTATAAAAGGCCACTTCTTTCGGTTTACTATAGAAAGAAAATAACACCAACCAAAAAATCAGTAGATGGTCATAACCGGTAATCATATGTTTTGCTCCTATAAAAGAAAGGGTCCAAAATGCCACTCCGCTATCCTAAACAGAAATGTTTGTGTGTCTTCACCTACTCGGTGAGCATACGCCATTTGAACCAAATGCTCACATAGAAACATAATGAGAAAGGCATAAAATTCTTAGTGTTGAGTGTATGCTTCTCGTTCCAATTATTTAAATCCATTGGCACATTGCTTACAATGGCGGACTCTTGATTATAGTGAGCGTGACCGTGGCTTTTTACTTGTTGTATGCTAGTCCATTACGCGATTTTTTCTCTTACTTTTCAGACTATCCTTCTCTTTGGCTCATTTTCTCTTGGCTTTAAGGTATGTTTCAGTGTTTTTGCTCCTCCATATTCAACTTTGTTGTTGTCTCTACAAGATGCTAGCATACGTTAAGCTAATGGTTGCGATAAAAAGACTTTTTTCATAATGTTGATTTATATAGTTATGATTTTAAATTATTCTATCCTCTCAGAATTCTCTTAATGCAGGAACAAGATGGAATTAGCGTCTGGTCACAGGCTTAAAATTTTGACATTGGACCTGCAGCAAAGTGATGGCAGTAAAGCCTTCTGCTCAATTCTTTTTTAAACCTGTTCCAATTTGAATGTATAGCCAACTTTTCCGTTTTCTTCTGTTTGAAGGGATTACGAAATCGGTTTCCTTGATATGAAACAAAGCTTCTGAGGGATTGCATTTGCTTATGTGGAGATAGCCGCTTTCTACCCAAGCCTTTACATACATTCCGGCAAGAGCCCTTTTTCTTTTTTTATTATGTGCAATGGCCACTGTGGCGTCATAGCGCTCACTCCAGTCGCTTTCCCAATTAAGAAAACCTCGCAGTGCGATGAACGTATTGTCATCGGAAACGTGAAAAATTTAACGGTTTGACCAATCTCCAATTTTTCCAAATCTTTTTCAAAAGTATTCAAAGCCAAATGAACTTGCGTTCAAAATGACCACTTCAAATAAAACTCTGGGCGAAAACATAATCGCCAGATATTTACATTACTCGCCTTTATGAAACCTGAATAGCATAGAGGTTGCGGTTCGGGTTATATTCCATTTTGGACAGAATTTCTATTTTATTCCTGCAAGTGCAAGCTGTGGTTCGTATGCCTTCACTCGTCACTTGTCTGTGATTTATATCAGAAGAACACCTGTGAAACGATTTGCAGAGCTGATTCCTGTAAGCGTTCTCTGCGAACTTTCTGCCGCGCTTAAGAAATTCTCATTTCAAGAAACTGAAGCTCTACTCAAACTCCTCAAATATCTGCTGATTTGGTATAAATTCAATTTCCAATGGTCGGCAAAACTTGCCCTATTGTTAATTACTTCTGCAACCTACAGCCGCTTTCTCAATAATCGCTGCCTAAAGGTGCAGATACGATGCCATATTTCAGGCTCCTCACGTCTATAGTGCATGTAGTTTTATGATGTCACTTTAAATTCCGCATGTTCAATCGCACGTTTCAAATTCCGGCGAGATTGTATTGGTCTTTTGTAAGCTTGATTTGTTTAGTTCCGTCGGGAAGCTGGTTTCTGCTTTCATCGACTTTCTTCGGAAGCTTCCCTTTTTTTCGGAATCGGCTATTACCCACAGGCCACCATCACAACAGGTAGGATAAAATGAGCAGTAAATTTTCTGTATTTGAATTGAATTTTCATCTTTTATTATTTTAAATTATGAAATCAATAGTATTTTTATAAAAGCCCATTAAGCTTCGATAACTATAAATAGGGAACTGGTTATATTGATATAAGTGTGTTTAAATATTGCCGTTGGATTACTGTCGCCAAAGTGGGTTTGCAAATATTGCGTATAAGAAACATTACCACTTGTTAACTAGCTTCTTCCTCTGACTCTCGAACCTTCGATAAGCTCCGCTTGGTGGCAGGGGCTTCATTTGATAGTTAACTAAACTTACCTAATGACCAGTCTCATTCTAAATAATTCTTTGCCAAAAACCTCTTTGCAGTTCGCCACATCTCCAACTGCGTCTCTCTTTACACTCACCTCTCGAGACATCCGAGACAACGCTCCCTCACCAATTTTTCGCCCGCCTGACTCTTTCGCGCCCCGGGAGGTCGCAGCGAAAAATAGGAATGCACAAGCACCTACTCGAAAGTAAAGAACAACTCACGGCTCATCGTCTTCAAAACTTTTAGAATATCCTACTCTCCCACTATTACTACTGCCCCATTTACTGGTTCTCGAGCATATTACTAGCCGAACCAACCTTGAACATAATGGCCACCTCATATCCCCTCGCCACTGATCTCCCGTTCAATCACTTACTTCACCCCTGGTGTCTTCTAGATGTAACCCACGCAAAATGCGCTGATGACTCCCAGAACTCGCGCTTTCAATGACTAAAAATTAATAACCTCCACGACGACCAGACTCACTCTCTAGCCGCCATACCAAAAATAGTCGATACATGCTAATTCAAAACACACCTGGAAGGCTTTTCATGGCCGATCTGCATGAACAGGCTAATCGTTTTGTATGAAGCTGTTTTTATTTGCATTAGTGCGTCGCAACGAAAGTGCACACATATTCGGAAGTTGCTGGATTTCACCCGAGATTGGAATAACCAGCACAATTCGCAACCATTGACCACAACCGATTGAGATGCCAAATAGCAGGGCTAATCTTGACCGCCTGCAACAATTTGTTGTTCTGCCATTAAAAAAACACACTCTGAAAGGCAGCTTATTACATCCCAGAATGAAGGTCTTTCCTTCAATAATCTTTAAGTTGCTCACTACTACTAACTCTTGCTTTGCGAGATTGAACTGGACTGGTGTAAACTCCGTTGGGAAATTAATTACGCTGTGTAAAACTCCGTATAGATACTTTTACATTTAGGCCGTATTAAATTCGCCGGCTTTGATTATGAAAATTGGTTCTCGGAATTGTTATAGCACGTACTTTCCATTTTCTTCAACCTTCGATTTCGTATTGAGGCAATCTTAATACGGTTATTATTCTGAAGTGCCATTTCCAATAGGCACTTGTGCAACGTAATTTCACGCTCTGTGCATCATAATTGTTTCTATGTGCTTGAAGTTGCATTGCCGTAAGAATAGACCACCAATGACTAATAAAGTTGGGTAAAAGATTTTATTACTTCTAAAATTGGAATTTAAGGCTTTCTATCCGTAAATAAAATATACAAGAACTGCAGAAAACGATTAGTGTAGTGCAGTTCGCCGTAATCAAATCTCACCATAAACCACGGTGACCAATGGTCGCTGTACTTCAGCGCCTGATTGAATTTGACAATGCCATAGGCCTAAAAAACTAAAGCAGCTACGGTTGCCGTCATTATAAACAGGTCTCAATCTCACACGAGTATCCTAGAATGGGACACGCTCTAGATATTAGTTACACCTTCTTTATCAAGCCTATTGAATTCTGCCACAGTACGATTCCATTTTAAAACAGCACACCAAATAGGGCAATAAATCCAATTCCTGCTGAAAAATACTGAAAGGTAAAATCTCTTACGCATAGTGCAAAGGGGACACCACCAATAGCTCGATAAAGGGATTGCCGTAAAAAATGAGCAACTTTGTTTCATTGACGAAAGAAAATAAAGCAAACAACTAAAATCAGCCAACAAAGCTATTGGCAAAAGCAATAATTTAACCGTGATTAGCTTCTTTGTAGGTTTTTGAAATTGAACCGCATAGTTACGTAATACCTGCTGGCATATCAACTTTTGAATTCATAATTTGCTTGATGTCCTCCGATAATACTCTGTAACATCCTGTCACGCACGTTAAGCCAACAATAATTCGGCGCTTTCGCATTGTCACGTGAATTTTACAGGTCCCGGTTCAAATTGAAATGTTCGCCACCTGACTTACGGAATTTGATTTCCCTGTGGTGTACTGACGATACAAATTTTGCACATCGGTATATCGGTTCGGTAGTTCTTTTCCAACCTTACAACTAGGTCAAATCTTACGTTCTCCCTCATAAATAAGTCCTGCCGAAGTACCCGCAAAGCAGTTTTCGGATAGCATTATACGTCCTCGATGTTCATACCATATGAGAAATCTTATCACGGTCTTTTAATATTAATCGTGCAACCTGTACTTTCTTCCAACATATAAATCTTCAAACACCTGCTACCGATTTTATTTTGCTACCACATTACCAGCCAAACTGAAAGAAATAATGAGGTCTTCGCCCATTAATTTTGAGGGGTAACTACATCCTGTTTTTGCCACCAGTAAAGTTCAGGAAACGCATTTGTATGGGTTTGTTGGAACCAAAGTAGCATTTAGGGATGGACCGACAGGATTCCTGCATCTCTGCCTGCCAGTTCTTCTCTTCCGGCCAGCTTTTGTCATTCCGATTTTTGGGCTTAAATAACCATCATATCGCCAGCTTCAATGGCATAGGTCTGTTGGGAATTTCCCCTGACCGATTTTATTAACAACTTGCCAAATACTCTCTGGATATTCATTTAATAAGATTTGGTCTGCGCTTTGAGAAACAATCAATCATCTGGTCGATAGAACTTCCGACGGCACTCGGGTTTCAACCGCAAAATCTCCTTCGTCCAATTTGGGGTATAAAACTCACGCCCAATATTTGCAAAAACTATAAGCGTAAGACAAATAATCCTACTGCCATTCAAGTACAATAGTTTTGCGCGCCAGGGCCAGCTTCTAAAAATAGGTTGGGTAGCATACGTTGAAAAGAAATCCATTTCATTTTATCAGAAAAAATTCCGTTTATGTTCGTCTTGCGACCCCAGTGCAAGGGCAGACATCATTGGAACCGTAGGAAGGATAAAATTAACGCCCCAAAATTGCGAACAT
>Ga0163217_1064255_pt1 | contig 10517 bp, 8 predicted proteins | sample SynspAceP_FD_185933 | JGI IMG/M metagenome (GOLD analysis project Ga0163217, IMG submission 185933) | Saline lake microbial communities from Ace Lake in Antarctica - Synechococcus sp. Ace-P (PacBio error correction) | ecosystem: Environmental > Aquatic > Non-marine Saline and Alkaline > Saline ... | reverse complement strand
CTAACTCTACTTTTTAAGCCTTTCTTAAAAAATGGGGAAATTACCACCCAATGTCTCGCTAAGCGACTCGTTACAGAATTTTCCATCAGTATTGCGTGCCTGTGCTTTTCTGGCCCTTATTTTGGGCGCGGGAACCCCTAAAACGAGCCTGGTACAGCTACCTTAACGCATATGCCTCCGAGTACTACGTTAACATATGATGGCTTTCAACGCTCGTAAAGACCTTAATATGCCCCAAATGCATTGTACTTTTTACGGCGGACAGCATGGTGCAGGGGCTTTGCCGTCCAGAAAGGGGCTTATAAACAGACTGTAAATACGGGAATTGGCCACGCACTTCGCAGGATGTGCCCAGCAGCTCAGTTGGAACACCGCAACACGGGCGGACAGCCGCAGCTATTGGGATCGCAGTTGGTATAAACGATATAGCGGAAAACGGAAAATCAGGTCTACCCGCCTACCAGAATTTTTTAAAAAGTATCCGGGGAAATATGCCAGTAATCATCAGCAAGGATCATGCCAGTCAATGAGACAGACCCTGCGACGTAGCGGCTTTCAGAGAAGGTCACGTTGGTGAATCTCGGTCTCGAAGAGATCTGTGCACGAACCAAGAGTTCAATGGCTAGACGCAGGGCCGTTACTTTGTCGACGCCAACGGAACCTTGCGAGGCGAATACCATACGGTGACGGCCTTCACCTGAAACCGACTGGGAACGCGATCTGGCGTAGAGCAAACTCCAACTGGTCATTCAAAGAGGTCACGGAGACATAAAAGTAAGGAAAAGGGACATCGTGATGACCAATCGCTCTGAAAATCGATTCCCTGACCTGGCTTCGCGGGCTTTGCCGCATTATCTGTTGTGGATCCCACAGCATGCAGGGGCAATGATGTCACTACATCCAGCGGACGAAACTACCAGGTTTTGGGGCCACTCCATGCCCCTAAAAGTCTTGGGCCTTCTTGGTGTGGGCCTTGTTTCTTCGTTCTCAGCCGGCTGCTACGCTTTACCTGAGCAAACCTCAAAGCTTTCAATCAGATCTGGCCGGGCAATTAAACCGGTTTCCTATGCGGAAAAGGTTTTTTCCGATTTCTGGCCAGGCTTATATGCCCGTCGCTCTGCTTCCTACCTGGCGTTCGGGCCACATTATTCCAGAGCCTTTATGGCGAGGCCGCTCGGGCACTGGTAGAAACCCAGTTTTTCCACCCTGCCAAGCCTTACAGATCTGCCTGAGTAGTCTAGAGGCCTGAGTATTCAATATAACCGGCCCCGCAGAGCTCATATAACAATTGCCTCTGGGAGCCTTCCGGTTGAGTTTCAGTACTATTTAATGTTCCGCTCTTTTCTGCTTTCATGCGAGCCCGTCTATCTTTGGGCCAGTGCTTAAGCCGGCGGTCTGTTCTTTCTCGGCCGTTCGGGAATTCTTCCTTTAGACAGTTACCTTGTTATGGTACTCGGGCTTTTTACATTTGCTGGCAGGATGGTGCTTGGGGTTCACGTTACACTCGATGGTCGTTCCGCCTGAATCGCGCACTGCACTCTTGCTGAGTAGCCGTAATTACTGCACTCGCCTCACTCTTATGTCCCAACCATATTGTTCAATCGAGGTTTACCGGGATAATTCCCAGCGGAATGGGTATTTCTATGGGGGTCTGCGGGCGTAGCACATGGTCAAGCATCGTATTATTTCAGCATATCAAGCTACCAGATCTTTTTCTAAACCCGCGCTTTATCTGGGCAAGATTTCCGTACAGCCCTGTATCTAATATCAAACCTGCTCATCGCCGTTTCTGTGGCTGGGGTTAATTCATTTGAAATACAAGGGCGACTTGGGCCAGGACCTCTGGTTGCGTCTGGGCATTTGGGGGAGCCTGGGCTGGCTGCGTATCCATTATGATTGGATTGAAGACCACGCCATCCGCCTTTGGCAAAGCGAATGAACCGAGTCAAGCGAAACCGATCGCAAGAACAGGTTTGGCACCTACTCCCTCCAAAACAAACTGAATTTCAGGGAATCCCCAGTAGGCATGTCCGCCAGTATAAAGTTGTAAAAAAGCTGCAGGACTTTCTGCTCACCCTCCAAGTAGTCCAAGGAGGGGGCTTGGAATACATCAGTTTACGTTGATCTCTGCGGCCCGGCCTGCTAATCGCCAGAGCATTTCGGCATTGTTGCCCTTGTAACCATGCGCTTGAATTTTTTCGAAGTACTTGTTCAACTTGGCAATCAACAGTTAACATCCTTCAGAAAGAGCGGTTGACGACCAAGACCTGAAATACTGCCTTGGAGGCCCTAGACGTGGCATCAGAGCGCCATGGCTCTTCTGATCATCCGTCCTGCTCTCCTGCCATTGCGACCTACTTGAAACACCTGAATTGACTTCTGGCGTTGAGCGTTGGCGCCCTGGCCCTCCCAATTCGTGCTCTAAAGACCCCTCATGGCATGATGCTTGCTGGCCAGAAATATCAGCTACCGCCCCATATTCAGCTTACCCTTTGGCAAAAAAGGGCCTGGCGTTTGGCACCGTCCGTGGACCATCGCGCTCGTAGGAGGCCCAGTCATTGGGGGCCATTATCATAGGCAATCTCGTACGCATTCAATCCTTGGCGGTTGGCTCCTATAGCGTCCACAGCTTTACCGTCCGTCATGGACATTTATACGCGCGCGCCAGCAGTGGGAATTTTTCCAGTGGCTTCTATTGAGCGTGGAGTAGTAGGTTTCACCGATTTACAGATCGACAAATCTGTTCGTATCCAACGCTCTTTCGGTTACAGCCAGCTGGGCGGTTACAATCTGTGTTCGTGAAGTGGCCCTTCGCCCTGCCCCTTTCGGCCATCCTGCCCATGAGTGAAACCCCTGCTGGGCCCCAATTGCCCCAGGCAAGCATTGATTGCTTGCCATTTCTGGCCTACCGCATCGCTTGAGCCTGGCACTAATTAATCACAGCGTGTACGCTACACCACTTTTCATCATGCTTTTATCCGTGAATTTGATCATTACCGTCCTTCGGGGAAGAAAAAATGGGAGGCATACCGCACCCCTGCTAAAGCCATTCGGCCTGTTTTTTCTTCACCTTCTGCTTATTTTCGAACGTCAGCGATGCCGTCATGCGCAGGGATCGCGTAAAGATGCTTTTTTTGTTTCGATGTGTATCCCACAGTTGCCATTGTTTTCATCCTTTATCGTTGGGCACAGCGAGCCGGGAAAGCATGGCCTGGGCTAAGGGGCTGGCTAGCAGTAGCCACCAAGGTGTTCTTGCTCGCGTTCCTCAATCGTCAGGACCGGCTTTTGGGTTTTTTTACAGCTATTTTACCTTGTGCCTACCAGTGATGTTTGGCCTGGGGCATTGCAGCCTGGTCTGTGACCCGCGGGCTGCTCAGTGCCGATGTTTTCCGCGTTGCTGGAATTTCTTATTAAGAGGATCAGCATTTTGTAGCTCTGGGCTGCAGGCCTGACTATTATGTTTGCCTTGGATGCTATTTTTTGCGGACATCCGGAGGAATGGCGCAGGTTCGCTGCAGCCCTTGCGAAGAAGGAATTTTGAAGTGGGCTTTTTCTGAAAAACTTGTTCAGCCCCGGTTTAAAATATCTGGGTGCGGCACAATGCAACTGGAAGTTCTACGCCGGTATAGAAGGAGTTGGAAATATTTAGCATCATGAAAATTCACCATTAATACCATACCGGAGACAAACCGTCCTGCACAGGAGCTTTTACGGGCTCTTGACTAAACTTGGTTTCCGTTTCGAAACGACTCGGGTCTCTAAGCTCGTGTATGCATTGGCATCGCCAGAGATTAGACATGACAGCGTGAGTATTTCAATGATATCCGTGGCGATAGCAAACGTTTCTTTTCAAACTACTTTTTTCTGGTTGCAGGCTTTTGCCTTCTTTTCCGCTTACTTTTTGGCCATCCGCGCCATAACGCTAAACGAAGAGAGCTTCACCTCCTTTCCCAGCCTTTGTAAGCCTGGTCCTGGCAAGGTAGGCGGTGATATCTCAAGGGCCGCCTTTTTTACAGCCTGGCCTCCGGGAACCATCGACGAGATCGTCCCATAGGCATTCCTTAAACCCATGTCCCACCGAGACACCAGTATTTTAGGCCGTGGAGTATATATAGGCTCACAATGCAATATCGGAATGTGTCAGATCGGCGGGAAAATCCATGATCGGCAAGTGGTGTCCACATCCTTAGCGGTTTAGTAAGACATTGCACAATTTTCAGCGATATTGACGAACCGATTCAGGAACAGGGAGGGCAGTTTTTGAAAAAATCACAATTTGGAAGCGATTGCTTGGATTGGCAATTCATGCAAGCGTTTAATGTACCCTATAGATGGAAAAGCATTTTATCGCGGCAGGCAGCGTTGTAGGTGACGCCGTGCAAAGCGGCGATATAGTTGCAGGAAAACCACGCAGGGTTTTACGCAACCGATTCGAGGAATTTTTCGCAAGCATCTACCCCAGTCACGGGAAGCGCATTCAATGAGAATCAATGAAGGAAACGCGTTTACGACGCCTTCGCCGGGTATGGGTGGCAAAATCTTTTGGTCCAGCCTACGCGTTACCAACCCTCTATTCGAAAACGGTACCAGGGTATCATTCCATGACATCCTGGCGGCTTTCTGAAAACAATCAAGAAACTGGAGTCGACATGAGGCAGAAGCCTGGCAGGCGAACACTTGCACAAACATTGTGCGCATTGGCCGGCCAAAACGTTCCTCTATTATCAGAAGGACTATTTTCTGATCATGGGCCTGCACGTAACAAGGATTTTACCCAGCGGTTCAGGATGTTACGGAAGTCCCCATTCTGCAGAAGGAGACTTTTGCGACAAGGACACGAAAAAAACCATTCGGTCGGACTTCAGAAGTACTTTTATACATCCAGCATACGGCGGTAGCACCGGAACGCCGTTGGCACTTGGAAGTTAGACGAATACACCTACAAACTCCAGATGTCGCTGCTTGTTGACCATTGGAAAAACGGGCCCATGGCTGTCCCCTTGGGCGGCACCGGCAGGGGCTACATTTGCGGCGTCGTAATGGTGTCAGCCAGCGAGCCGCCTACTGCTTCCGTTTTGCCCGATATACCGGGCCGAAAACCAGATGCTGTTTCAAGCTATCACTAAACAGTAACACTTTTCAATTGGTACGCAAAGGAGTTGGGAACCGTTTCCGGCCCTTGGGATTGATCGGATAATCATCGGCTTATTTCTGACCTGGGACTCTCACTACCTGAACACCGGCACCATGCCGGGATTTAAACCCAAAAAGCAATAATAACCAATCAGAAAACACTTTTAGAGTGGCAGAGGGCTAACATTAGAACAGGCTTTGATTGCGAGGTTTACGATTACTACGGTACGGCGGATACGTGCTATTTGACCGGGAACAAGGTGAAAATGGCCAATTCCGCCTAAACCGATAATAGGCTCACTGAAGTTTTGAAATGCGGCGGGCGAGCCTTGCCGACAAAGGAAAGATTAGATTGCTACCACATTTTGACCAAATAAGTCATGCCCTCTTATTACGATATGAGGGACTGGGCGACACCGGGATTCCGGTCAGCCCTACGGAACGACGACTCTGTTGTGCACGAACTTGAAAGGATTGACGGTCGCGTCGACGAATATATCGCAGACACCTGACGACGAAGAATAGGGGACGCCTTCGCCCATATTTTAGGGAATAGGAAGGAATTCAAAGAAGCCCCAACGATTATTTCAAGACCTTTAACTCATTGCACTCATTAAACGCTAGTTTTGTCAGGGCAACTGTAACCACACTGGATTAGATCAACTCAAGACTACTTTAAAAGTCGAAACGGGGATCAAATCAATGTTCACCGCTTAAATCAGTTAAAGGACGATACCAAGAGTGAAAAATGGAAAATTTTCAATTCGTTTTACGCACTTAAATTAAACTTTATCAACTACAACATAAACAGCGACACTCAGCATGCAAAAAACAATCTCCATTCAAAAAACTCCTAAAAAATAATAAAAATCCTATCGGCTTGGCATAATCATCACCAGCATTTTAATTGAAGAGGGCTTACTATTATCACTAAGCTCTTTCTTCAATATTAAGATTAGATTATCTAGGACTGTTCTCGAAGTAATTGTAAATAGACAACAACTCATAGATAACACTTTCAGAAAGCAGCACAATTCACAGATCAAGCCTTTATCTTAAAAAATGAAATGTAGGTTGCGTTTCGTTATAAAAAAAAAAAAAAATTTTGGGCGCGCGAAAGGCGAAAGGGAGGAAAATTCTTTTGTTATTATCGACTGAGATTTGTATTTGTCTCCGGTTCTAACTGGATAAATGTTAGGTCTAAAAAACGTTACCTTTCGGGAAAAATTATAAGCTGCGGGGGGTATAAAAGGCGAGTGATGCTAATTGGGCTTAGAACGGCATTGGCTGCTAGAAAAAACCTCCAGGTCCCACGCTGCCAAAAAAGGACCTTCTAGGCGGGTGTATTAATATAAAAAAAGCTGATTTTTTCGCAGTGAATGGATTTGACTGAAAAAATGACCTCAGGTTGAAGAATTCTGATCTTTATCAAAGGAGATTCACGTTAATCTAGGATATGAATTGCTAATAAAGGAAGAGGCTTTCAGTCGTGCATTCTGGGAAATCCAAATCGCTATGGACGTTTTTTAAACGTCAATTTTTGCATCTGAGAATTATCTACACATTTCCTAAAGAATTCATTTTAAAGACCAAACTTTTATTTTTACTCTGTGCTTTATTTTCTTAACCTTAATACTGGTTTAATTGGAGCTATTTTTTCCGGAAACCTAAAATTACCTTCCTAACGACTTCATTGTTTACTTACTAATTCCAACAATTTTTTCAACAAAAAGATAATTTATTCGCTTTCAAAATTTCATCTTCAGGGAAGTTTATCCAAAATTTATATATTAGATCTTATATACATATTTGGAAGGCTGCCGGAATCGTTAAAATCGGCAAGCAAGCTCATTTATTCTTTGACTCGACGATTAGACTGCACCAAGAGTTTGTTTCTCTATTATATCGGACGCCGAGCACATTGAAAGCTTCCAAAAAAATCATTTCATTCTGCTTAATTAAATCCGAAATTTATTGTCTGCAGATACATTGATTCAAGTTTCTGAACCTTAACAACTCAAAATTTTCCTCCTTGAAGAAAAGACTATTAAGCTCTTTCGTGAATTCACTCTTGTAAGGCAACGGAAGTGTCCCTCTCCGTCTCCACCCCAATAAATTTCTTGGAACCTGATGATGCCATGAGAAAAGGAGTTTATACGAGTCAAAGTGGATATAGGGCAATATTTGTTATTAGTGTAGAATACAAAAACTAATCCGCCTGGAGTCCACACATACCTTTATTTTTCTAAGGACCCTTTCAGCTTTTTTCGACGATGTTCTGCGACATACGGAAAGTCGGCCAGGTTGAATGTTTTCGAAGTTTGCATATCCTCAAAAAAAAGCGCGAATCTTTTCCATGAGCAAAATGATTATCGAGACATTATCACTAGGGTCTACAGCAGGATAGCGACGGAACACCGATTGACAGCTCTTCGGATAGGCTGGTGTTGTTCGGTAATACTGATATTTCGCCACGAATCTACCCACGCGTATCCTTGGTTTACAAAACCTTCCATCAAGAAAAGCACTCATATACCATCGTCCGGGAGGTGTTAACCGTAACGCAATCCGCCTGTCTTGGGGGGACCATCCCATCGACTCACTATCACCAATATTTTCTTGAACCGTGCATGTTAGATATCTTGAGAAGTCTAAACTGGTTATCCATAAAAATATCACCTTCAAGAAGCTTATGGTTTCACTGAAACACCTGTCGGTTGGGACTGGAGCGCAGTCCCAGAAATCTTTTCCATTTACTGTTCCGGGTAAGACTTCAGTTGAATTAAAGATCATCTACTGCTGTACCATTCTTCGTAACGATTCAGCATTTTCTTTTTCCCAGCGCCTACCCAATAGTCGTTTCACAATAACCAACAGGTTTCCATTAACCCCATTTGATTTCCTCAGCATTCTTTTGACCTACCCACTCTACTTTATTAGTTCAATCATAAGCTGGCCGTTTATCCACTGCTTTAAAAACACCATCCTTTACACCTTTGTGCAGGAATTTCATTTTTACAAAAATTCCATTTTCGTCCAAGGTATCCGACTTCCCCCATACCTGTTCATGAGAAAGACTCATTATCCGGCATCGGAGACAAATTAACCTTGTCTCCATTGTCGCATCACCAGAGTATGTTTGCATTTTTAAGTTCTGAGGTGAAGGTTGGGCAGACATCGTCTCCCAGTCCATTTGAATTACCTGGTAACATCATTTCAACCTTCCGAATCCGGTCTCTTGTAGTTTCTCCGTGAGGTCCGCACGGGAAACTCACATTATTTATTCACTAGCCCAGATTGTGCTGTCAAGCCATTATCCAAAGAACTTAGTTGGTCCTTGAGAACCGCCTTGGAAATGCTTTGCAAAAACTTCCGAACTTCATCCCAACTAAAAAGTACCCGAATACTTTCGAAGATCCAAGATCCATTACTTGATGGTCCAATTGCGGATCAAAATTTTATTCCAAAACTCTAACGTAGGAGTTGCTCTACCTCCATGTAACCCCACTCTAAATGCATACAAGGGCTGGATTTGATTTATTTGATTAATCCCCAATTGGATCTTGTATGGAAAGTCACGCCAGTACAGCAGACTTTTCCAGTGCCACCCTAGCTTCTCGAGTTAGTTTCTGGTATTTCCAAGGAGTATGTTGCGAATGGCGGTTGGTAATAACCGCTATTTTGTAATAGTATCCCATCCCCAGGAAGAAGAATCTCCCACCAAACAGCTTGCGTTTCTTTGTCCGAATACATTTGTGCTGCTCCAACCTCCAAATCGTCAAATTTTTCCTTCAAACAAAAACCTCACTTAAAAAGCAACTTGCGGGCTAAAAAAATTATTAGGAAACTGTTGCTTTATAGCCAAGACTGAAATATGCGACAGTCATAATGCCCCCCCCCCGTCTAAAAATTCTTAAATTCTTGGTTTCCACAATACTGCTCACGTTGCTTTTAAACGTTGATTTAGTTGTCACTTTATCCTTGAATTTTTTATCATTTCGTATTCCGCAGGCACTCGAACAGATTCATTCGCACGCTATTTGCTGCGCAGGCTGCTGGGCAAACGAACCAAACGAATTAGTTAAATCGCGCTCTTTCAATTCCGTCGTGACCGGGGAATAACTGGGCGATTTCAATTTAGTATCTCGGCCGATGGCCGTTTTATTCGCTTTAACATAAGCTTCCTGCTCAGTATATTCCCTGTTTTTCCGGATCTACTTTCTACTTCTATTCTACGCTATCGACTTACATCGGCACTTCGCGGCGGTCAAAGAGGTCTTGTATTAGTAGCCTTTGCACCGAAAAAGTATCGCCTTTACCAGAATAGTGGCCGGTCGAAAAAAACGCGCATTATGCCATCTCGATAGCTGTTCTTGTCCCGACAGCAATTTTCGTCTATGTTGCGCTGCCAAGTTCTCGGGGTCTTCGCGAGTCTGTAAGGGGGACTACTCCGGTGGGCAGGCGCCATATGGGTTTTTCAAAACAGGCAGGCCAATCCCTGAGCAGACATGGTACGCCAGTCGCTCATAGCTTTCAATAACAACAAGCCCCGAATGCTTCCTGAGCGCCCTATTGGAATACGAGAACGTCAAATAGGAGTTTATAGATCTTCTGTTTGTCATTCTTCCAAACGGTGGGGCCGGACTTTTTATATTATGCCAATGAGTTAGATATGGGTTACTCCACAAGTGAATTTCATCTTGCGTTGAGGAGAGCCATCCCGGCCTCAATGGTTTTTTTGCTGCGCCCTTCCAGGCTCGTCGAGATTTACCGACAAGTTCCGATATTAATTGGTAAGTCGCGTTTTTTTTGGGACAAGCAGTTGAATGTTATTGGGAATGGATAAACAAACTTGTTTTCCTCGAGCCGGAAAAAGCCTTTTGCTTGAACAGGCTGACGAAGTTGGAACCCCGCGGTCGGCAAGGCTTCAGGGGCTTTGCCGGATAACCGGGCGCCATTACGTGGAAGCTCTTCAGGGAGACCATGACACGGGACCACTATAACCGGTTTCCCGGCTGCACGAAGTGGCACCGGCAGTGTCTCGTGATCCACAGGATTGCATCACAGGAAATAGATATTCGGATTCCGGGACTTTTTTCACGAGGTCACACTTAACCGTAGCTTGCATAACTCCGGTTTTAGTTTGCTTGATGGGTTTACGATTGCGAAAAAAAATAACCTTTGTAAGCTGGCGGGATTTAATAAGTTGGGCCTAATTTGCTTGGGGCTATGGCGATTTGCCCCCCCCGAATTTTCCATGATTTTAACCCGGGCAAGATAAAGGGCAACGGAGGTTTTTCAGGAAATCATTGTTTTGGGAACGTAGGGGTTGGGGGCCGGGCCCTCCAGAAATCTTTTTTTCCCTTTTCTTTTTTTTTCCCCTT
>Ga0163217_1054517_pt1 | contig 10517 bp, 11 predicted proteins | sample SynspAceP_FD_185933 | JGI IMG/M metagenome (GOLD analysis project Ga0163217, IMG submission 185933) | Saline lake microbial communities from Ace Lake in Antarctica - Synechococcus sp. Ace-P (PacBio error correction) | ecosystem: Environmental > Aquatic > Non-marine Saline and Alkaline > Saline ... | reverse complement strand
GCGGCGCGCACTCGGCGCCGAACTCGGCGAGCTGTTCAGCCCCCCAAGACGAGCTGCAGAGCGCTGCCGCCTCGGATCGTTTGCCGGGCTAGGGCAGCAGCAGGGCCAGGCCGATCGCCAGTAAGGCCCGCGATCAGGGTCATGCAGACCGTTTGACCAGCTCGTTGCTCAGCCAGCGATAGGCGCCCCCTGCAGAGTGCGGCGCCGACAGGGGCTCTCGATCAGGGTCGCCAGAGGCCCACCCAGGAGTCACCAGCCCAAACGGCCGCCGGAGAAGGCAGGCCCAGGGCCCAAAGAGCAGCAGCGGCCAGCACCACTGCCACCAGGCTGGCCAGGGTTCCCTCCAGGCTGATTGCCCCTCAGGTGCCAGCCGGAACCCGCCGCAGGCTGGGACACACGTGGTTGCCCGTCCCCAGCGCTTTTGGCCGATCTCGCGTGCCGCAGGTGTCAAGCCAGCTTGCGGCCAAAACTGGCGCTGAAGCCCCAGCAAACAGCAAGGGCACCGGTTGCAGCCGGCGCGGTGTAGTGCGAGCAGGCCAGGGGCCAGCGCCGGTCGCCGCCGGAACCCCAGAACGTTCTTCCAGGTCCGCGCGGCCGCCGCGGGCTTTTCCCCGGCACCCGGCTTGCTGCTTGCGGCGATAGCCCAGCCTGGTCACCAGGCCGACCCCGCAGCAGATAGAGCACCACCGCCAGCCAGCCGCGCCAGCCCAAGGGTCCCCCAGAGCAGAGCTGCCGAGGTGCCGGCATTGGACCCAGCCGGCAGGGGTGAGGCCAGGGGGCAGGCGCTGGGCCAGGGCTATCAAGGGCGGCGTTAGCCCCCAGGGCATAGAAGCCCAGTGCACAAGGGTCTGGGTGGGCAGGGCAAACGGCACGACAAGGCGAAGGGCGGCTGCTGTTCAGGTTGTCGATGGCGGTTGGGCAGTGGCGTGGCGTGGCTGGGCGATGACTGTGTTTTTGCACTAGCCCGAGGCCTTGCACCAGGCTCTCGCCCAGGCGGATTTAATTGGGGAAACCTGCTTCGCTCCTACCCTCGCCATGGTGTTTCAACCGCAAGGCCTTGCGTTCTTCCGTCAAACCTTGCAAGAACGAAGCGAATAGACCCTCTGGCTGTGGCCCCCGTTGCCCAAAAGCGAACGCAGCCATAGAAGGCCAGTCCGGCCATGGCAGCGACTGCGGCGAAACCTGCAGGTTGGCCTCCGCGCCTGCCGCTGAACCGGCTCCGGGCCGCCAGCCCCAGCGGTTTCTTGACCACCGCCAAAAGTTCTGACCACCGCCGAGGTGATCGGCGCCGAGCTTCGCCTCAAGCCAGGAGAACAGCCCCCCGCCGTCGACGGGTCACCTTTGCGCCGGAACAGCTGGATCCCCTCCCTTGCCCTGCCCCGCCCCCGTCGCCTGGCGCCGGCGCCAACCTGGCTGGCTTCCAAGGCGATCGCCAATTCCTGACCAGCGGCTAAACAGGCCGTTGATCAGCGGCTGAAACTCAGCAGCCCCAGCGGGCCGCTCTCACGCGCTGATTCTGGCCCAGTCCGGCGACGGCTGGGTTGGACGTGCGCAGGATGCTGGCGGACCCATGTCCACCCCCGGGGCCTTTTTGGGCCCAGGCCGCCGCGATGGCCCGCTCCTTCTTCATCGGGGCTCCAACCCCCTTCTGGCCCGCAGTGGCGAGCTTTACAGCCCTGGGGACGGCCAGCGGCGCTGCTGAGGAGGTCGGCCCATGGCCCAGAGCTCGCAGAGGCGGGGCAGCTCTGCCGACGCGAGGTTGGCGTCAGGCCAGGCCCGGGCCAGGGCTCGCCAGCACTCCTGGGCCCTGAGGCCTCGCCCCAGCTTCGGGCAGCCCACTAGCGCTCGGCATTGCTCGCTGGCCTCGCGCAGGATCGCCGTCCAGCGTTCCGTCCGCCCCGCCTGAATCCCCCTGTGCCGCGCGCTGCAGCAAACGGCTGCAGCCGGTCGACCCCCCAGTCGCAGGCCATCCGCACCACCACGTCGCCAATCGAGCGAGGGCATCGCCACCGCCAGGGTTGAGGGCAGGGGCGGCGGCGGCGACGGCTTCAAGGGGTTGGCCGGGCGGTTGCTCCAGCCGGGCGGTGCGCCGATCGAGAGCACGGCACTCCAGAGGCGGCCAGCGCCCATCAACCGCAAAGCGATCACCGTGCCCGTACCGCAGCACGCGCGTGAGGTAGCGGCTCTCCTCGGCATTGGAGGGCCAGGTCGCGCCAAGCTGGGCGGGATCGATCAGCAGGCGGCGGCAGTTCGCGGGCCATGCGCAGGGGGGGCAAGCTCGGGTTGTGCTGTTGGGGGCAGTGGCCGCTCAGTTGTTACCCAGCGGGAAGAGGCGTCGGGCCTGATTCCCTCCACGGGCCATCCTCGTTTGACCACGATCACCAGTTCGGCGATCTCGACGACTTCCTTGCGAGCTGGTGCAGGGCATTGATCAGCACGTCGAGGGCCACACCATCGCTGGTGCGAGGATTCCAGCCAGCAGCGGCCCACGTCGTCCTGATGACTCCAGCTCACCCATGTGTGCATCAGGGCCGGCAACGACTTTTTCAGCGCCCTCGCTTGTGTACGTCATCCAGCTCAGATCAGCCGCCTCCTCGTTGCACCTTGCAGGTTTCAGCGTTTTGAAAGGCCCCCCAACTTGCCGAGGAAATACAGAGCTTTCAAACACCGTTTACCATAGGCCCTGCTCTCCCTGGCCCGGGGTTATCGGCCGAAAACGGAGCCAGATCCAGCAGTTGAACGATCCACGTCCCGAAATACTGACGTCCATCGGCAGCCGCTTTCGCATTGGCCCCCCACTCACGGCCACTTGCAAGCTGTTACGACCTGTAGGCCCCCCCCATGCTGGAGCTCCAAGCCCTGCGTTACCAGCCAGCCACCGCCGCTGAAAGCCGTTGCTTCAACGGCCCGGATCTGACCAGCTGTTCAAACAGGGGGAGGCCGGCCCTGGGGCGGGCCGCAGCGGCTCGGGTAAGACCACCCTTTGATGGAAGCTGATCTGCGGCCTGCCACGCCCAGTGGCGGCACGATCCGCTGGCAGGGTCAGCCGCTGAACGCCGCCAGCGCCGCTGCTCTGCCGGTTCTGTTTTTCAGTTTCCTGAGGCGTCACTTCCTGGGGTTGAGCGTGGGCCAGGAAATTTGAAAACTAGGGTCAGCGTTCGGCTGCCGGACCGAGAGCTCGAGGCCGTGCTTCACCAGTTGGGGTCTGGGCTCTCTATCGCTTGCAACAGGCACCGGAGCGGGCCTCAGCGGCGGCCAGCAACGCGCCTGGCGCTGGCGGTAGCAACTGGTTGCGCGATCCAGGCCGCTGCTGGCTCGATGAAACCCACCGCCGGGCTGGCATTGGTCGGTGCGCCAGGAGGTGCTGCAATTCTGTTGGCCCAGCTCAGCCGCCGACCGGGTTCGCTGGGTGGTCACCCACGAGCCGGAGCTGTTCCGTGGCGTGATCTTGAATCGGGAGTTGGCTGTTTAGAGCAGGGCGGCTTCGCCCCCTGCCCGCACTCCTTACGATGCTCTTGAAATGGGGTGCCGATGCCCCGATCAGTTGGTGCGGGCAACGGCGGCCGAGGGCGGGCATTCGGCTGGTGGCAGCTACCACCACCGTCACCAGGGTCGCTATTGCGCGGCCGACGGCACAAACTCTCGTATCTCACAACGGCCCGCTCGGCCGGGCGAATGACCGCCGGCCTGCTGCTGGCCAGCTCGATGAAGGTGGCCCACGAGCCGGGTGAACCTGAGATTCCAGTCCAGATGGCCCGTTGCGCGGCCTGATGGTTGGGATGCACGGCCGCGATGCAGCGTCCGCCGGCCATGTGGGGGCGCCGGGCCTGGAAGCTTCGACCTGGTTGAAAACGGGCGGAAGGACGGCAACCGGTTTCGATTTTCGCAAGGGCCACCGGCACCGGCTACCTCCACGTCGTGCCGCGACCTGGGGCAAGGGCGAGCCCTTACAGCAAGCACCTGGAGCTGGTCAGCGGCGCATCGAGGGAGGATGGCCTCCTACCCTGCTCCACTCGAGCAGACGCCCTCGGCCCTGTTCGTCTGCGAGCAGATCGGACAACAAGCGGGCGTGCGCTGTTGCGCGGTGTGCTGTGCAGGTGCTTGCCCAAGGCGGCAGCAGGCCGGCCGCTGGTGGCCCTGCTGGAGGCCGCGCTTGCCGGGAGATCACCGGTTCGCCGCGCCTGGCCGCTTGTGACGGCAAACCTGCAATCCCTGCTCGAAGACATTCTTTCCGGATCTCGATCCCCACCTGCTCGAAGACGCCGAAGCCCACAGAAACGTGACCTTCCACTGCCCTGCACCCGTCGCCGCAGCGTCCGGAGCCCTGCGCATGCTCGGGCGAGGCGGAACTGCATGCCATCCTCGAGAGGACGGGCCGAGCTGAACTGACCTGCCACTTCTGCAACGAGGTCTACTGGGGTGGAGGAAGGGAGCTGCGGGAGCTGATCCTGGGGAGCTGGCCCTTGCGCCTGGAAACTCAGGGCATCAAAAGCCTGAGCTCAGTGAATCATCAGGGCTCCCCAAGCAGCATGCAGCATGGGGCCGGCAAGCTCTGCACCTGCTTCGGGATCGAGGGGGCAAGCCCGAGCGGAAGGGGGATCGCAGCAGCTGAAGCAGACCGCCCACCGAGCAGCAGGCCGACGCAACAGCAAACGCGAAGCTCCAGCCCACAGCCGAGTAAGCGGGCCGTTGCGCGTTAGCAGATTCCACACCGCTCCACCGCCCGTGGCAGGGCCAACAGCACTTCGGCCGAGCCGGGCGGGCTAGGCGACCAGCAGCAGCAGAATCACCAGGCCGCCGGCGATCAGCGGACAACCAACGCTCACGAATTTTCGCGCCAACACCGGGTCGGCAGGCATCAGTGACGGGGCGACTGAGCTTGACGCAATTGAGTGGGGCAGGGCGGGCATGGAGGCAGCGGGGCGAGAGGGCGTGCGGCTCGCCACGGGCGGCTTGAGTTCCTCGCGCTTGGAGGCCGTCACCGCCGCACTGCTGACCTTGCCTTTGCTGGCCTCGCGCAGCCGTTCCATCAGAAACGGCGTCACGTAGGCGGTTATCCAACCTGAGCCACGGGCTGGGGGTCGTCGCCGACCGCGCTGGGCGATCCTTGGCGGGCTGCCTGGAACGTCATCAAAAAAACGGGCATAGGGGGGGCAATGCCGAGCCGCTCGTAGGGCTGGCGCCATCGCAAAGCACTGGGAAAATGAGGGCGAAACCGTTTTCATTTGGCTCCAATGCAGCGGACAGAGTGAACTAGCCGAGCGTATCGAGGCGCGGCCGCCGGCGGACGTTCAGGAAGGTACCGAAGCCACGATTCAGAAGAGCGGTTCGCTGAATGATAGCCATCCTCCTGTTGCAGATCACGGCGCGGCCGGTCGGCTTCTTCAGCGGCCAGCCAGTTGGCGGTGCCTTTGAGCAGGGGCATCTGGGGCGGCAGATGGATGCCTTGCGTGCACTTGGGACGTTTCCTGAACGGGTAAAAAACGCAAACGTTAATCACAGCCCCGTCACGGCAGGGACGCACAGCCAAAGATGGCTCGGGCACGGTTGTTACCTTTCTTGTAATCGATTCTGGCGAGGCCCGGCGGGTGCCGTGGCTCAGCGCAGGACGATCTTCAGAGGGCGATCGGCTCGACACGCTGACCACCGAAGCCAGGCACTGAGGCCGCAGTTCTGGGTGGTCCTCGTTGAGCTGGTTAGGTTTCCAGCTGTTCTTGAACAGCAGCACCGGCCGGCCCCAGGCATTTTCGCGCACGGTCTTGCAGTTTGAACAGACGACGACAACCCTCAAGGCTTCCCACCACGGTTACCCAGCGGCAGGGAGAAGCCCAGCTGGTTTTGAGCGTGGCTTTCCACGCGCGTAATTCGTTTCTGCAGCCGGATATTGCACCACCTCCAGCTGCAACTGGGCGGACTGCCGCCAGGATCGGGTTCCCGCTTGCGAGATCGGTGTCGTAGAGCACCTGCACGGCGCCTTCCTCACGCAAAGCTCCATTTCACCCCCTTGCGGAAGCGCCTTGAAGGCCGAGGGGTTGGGGTTGCGCAGCCAGGAGGAAGATCTCGGGCTTGAAGCAGGGAATGCCTTCGTACTCCACCTTTCTGACCACATGAGTAGAGATGTGTCGCCGTTGGCGAAACATGCCGGGGTTGTTCAGGCCGATCACGTCGCCGGTTGGCTAAGCGCGGTCTCCTCGACCACCTTCGGCCCCCTCTCCCGAATTTTGCGGCGCGAGAGCCGGATCGAGCCGGGCCGGTGCGGGCATGGCGCACGGTTTATTGTCCTTGGCGAAGTGGCCCGGAGCAGACCGCACGAAGGCGATCGCTCGCGGTGGCCGCGGATCCATGTTGGCCTGGGAGCTGAACACAAGCCGCTGAACTCGGCCGCAGCGGATCCACCGGGCCGTTCTGGGCTGTGGCGGGCCACCGGCCGCTGGGGCCAGCTCAGGAAGCATCGAGGAAGGGCCGCACGCCGAAGTTGGTCATCGCCTAGCCGAAGAACACCGGCTCAGCTCGCCGCATTGGACCAGCTCCAGATCGCAAGCTCGGCCCGCGCCACGAGCAACTTTCCAGTTCGTCGAGGCGCCTGAGCCAGGAGTTCCGGCCCACCAGTTCGGCCAGTTCGGGGCTGCCGGCGGCCAGGTGCGCTCGCCTGCCTGCGGCCGCGCTCGGCTCGCGTTAAACAGAATCACGTCGCGGCTGCGAGCGATCATCACACCGCGAAAACGATTCGCCGTACCGATCGGCAGTTCACGGCAGCCCCCAAAAAGGTTTTTGGGGAGGGGGGCCCCAGTCGCTTTCGATCTCGTCGATCAGCTCCAGGGGCTCACGCCCCGCCGGTCCATCCTTTGTTATGAAGGTGAAGATCGGCCACGCGCCCGCATCCGGCACCACCTCCAAACAAGCTTGCGGGTCTGGGGGCTCCAGGCCTTTGGGCGGTCGTCTTCGGCATTCACCGCGTTATTCGGCGGCGGCCAGGTGCGGTAGGTGTCTTTCTGAAAATCCTGGTGCCCCGGGTTGTCGAGCAGGTTGATCGCTGCTGCGGAGGGTAGCGAACTGGAGCACGGTGGAGGTGATTCGAGATGCGCGCTGCTTCTTCGAGCTCCATCCAGTCGGAGGTGACCTTGCGTGCTCGCCCTTGGCTTCACGCGCCCGCCTGCTGAAATAAGCCGCCGTAGAGCAACAGTTTTTCGGTGAGGGTGGTTCTTGGCCGCGTCGGGTGGGAAATGCATCGCGAAATTGCGGCGCCGGGCCCCGCTTCGGCCAGGGAGCTCAGGGCCCGTGGGCTCACATGGTGCTGCTGGAGCTGCTGGGTCATGGAGCCAGCCTGCCAGCGGGCTCACCCGGGCTTTCGCCCGATGCGCCTCCACCGCCCTTCACCACTGTCTCTGGTGCTTTCGGAACCTTGCCGCCACCACAGGTGGCGTTTTAAGCTGAGCCAACAGACCAGCAGCGCTGCCGTGACCCTCACCCCCACCCGGTTCTCGACTGGCTGATCCCAGCCGGCGCGGCACCAGCGAGCACCCGATTTTCCCGGCCACCGCTCGGCGGCCACATCCGGTCTTTTACCGCACTTTATTCCCGCTCGCACCGAAGGCGGCCGCGGGAGAGCTGGCACCAGGTGTCGGAGCGCAACCTCGAGGGTCTGCGCCAGTGGGCGACCTCAAGCGCTGAGGAAGTTGAGCCGCTATTCCCGCGCATGCAGACTACCGCAGGCCCTGCCCTCGGGGGCGCTGGCTCTGGATCGGTGGCAGCGCCCTGATTCAGCGACGGCCACAACTTCTCCCGGCGCCTACAACTGCCCACCTCCACAACCCTATTCGACTGGGAAAAGCCTTCGGTCTGATGAATGGACCTGGCGATGATGGGCTGCCGCACCGGCCCATCATCGAACGCGCTTTAATTGAGCGGCTGCCGCTTGCTGCGCAAACCGGCTGGTGTCGGAGGCGTCAGCCCGATCGGTTCACCCCCGCGCCGAGCGCCAGGAGGCCACCCGCTCCCAGCCCCCCAAAGCGCGGGCAACCGGGGTGACGATAAGGTGGGGGAACCCGCCGGCGCTGGGTGGACAGCTACCAGCGTTTGCTGGAACTGAGAGCAGCGACACCAGCTTCAGCGCCGATGCTGCGACACGGGAACGTGGATCTCTTCTGATGGGCGGCCAGTGGGCGGAAACGCTCAAGGGCTTCGGCGCATGGCCACCCGCGGAAACTGGGACGATCTCTACGGCCGCGGTGGGCCCAGATCCTCAACAAGGCGAATGGCGGCCAGCTACGTCCGGGAGTGCTGCCTGCTTGATGTGAGGCCGCAGTCACGATCGTGGCGGGCAACATCCGCCGCCAGCGCCGGCAGCGGGCCAGTTCGCCGCCTGAGGAATGGCTCCGCCGCTGGCGCCAGGAAAACCTCTGGCAGCAAGACGCTGAAGGCAAACTGGAGCATTTGATCCCGACCGCCGACGCGCTGGCGGATGGCCAAACCACACCCGGTGTTCCACAACCGCCCCTCAAGGGTGGTGCTCGAAGCGGTGTCAAAGCAGTTCCAGAGCGGCGAAGCGCGTCCAGTTCGCCCCTGAGGCGATTCGCCCGCTTCCCAATGCCGACCTGCTGCACCGCCGAGCTGCGCAGCGAGTTCATCGAATCTACGTCGACCAGGGCCCGAGGAAGCGGCCCGCTGGCTCAACCTCCATCACCCGAGATTCAGCGCCGCCGAGCTGGAGCACGGCTGGGACGTTATGGGCTCAATCCCTGCGGCCGAAATCCTGGGAAGCTGATTTCCACTGCAACCTGGCCGAAATCCACCCTCTAACCGCATCGATCCAGTGCCGGGACCATCAGTGCCAGGGCCGATGCTTTCAAGGCCGCTGGGCCTGGCGGTTGGCCTGCCTGCTCAACCACGATCGGAGGGACGTTACCGCCAGAGGGCCGCGCCTGGGATCCGATTTGTGGGCGTGGCTTCACCGGCTGTTCGATTTCTGCGTGCATGCCTTCGGCACCCCCTTGGGCTGAACTGTTGGGAGGCGGTGCCGCCCCGAAACAGAAAGAAGCCGGGCTGGGCCTTCAAGGCGCAGGAAGCGGAGTATTCTGAGCCGCTTGGAAGCAGTGGTGAACACGCGGTGTGGGGACTACTGCGATCGGCCAACGGCCTTGCGGTCGCCCCAATCGTTTGCCACCACGTGCCAACCGGCCGGCACCAAGAGCCTGCTCACCGGCGCCAGCCCGGCTGGGCACCCTCCCAAGGCGCAGCGCTTTTCATCGCCGCCATTCACCTTCCGCAAAGAACGATTCCGGTGCCTTGGCGGCCTCGTATACGGCTACACGATCTGTGCCAAGCCAATGACAAAGACGCAAAACGGTCGCCTGTCTTGGATAAATCCTTTCGATCACGCTTGCACCGATGGCCTTGGTTGGGAAAATCCCCACCGAGTGAGCATGGCGAACATCCTGGCGCCCGATTGCGGCGGATGGAGATCAACAAACTTCTCCGCCCTGGCCCGTTCGACTCTACATTGCAAGTGCAGACGCACTACCACGGCCCAAACAAAACACCTCTGCCACCGTCGAGTTTCGCGAGAAACGACGGGAAAATTCGAGCGTTGGCCGAAGCGATCCATCAAGCGATCGATGGCGGCAAGGGCTATATCTGCAGCAGCCCTGCTGGCCGGCTTCGATGCCAACGCCACCTTCCCGCGCCTGCCGTTTGAACCCATTCGATCAGGCCACTACAGCCGCCTGAGCGAAGAGGTTAAGCCGCCGCCGCACCGGTGATTTTCTTCGAGCCCTGCAGCGCTACGACCCGCGGCGCCGAACTGGTGGAAGCCGGTCCGGCTTGTTGTGATTCGACAAGTGTTTGCTGCCCCCTGCGCCAAGCCCACCCCATGAAACTGGCGATTGTTGGCGTTGGTTGAGTGGCCTGCATTGCGTTTGGCTTTGCGGCTTCGCCTGGTTGGGCCAACATTTCACTTAAACCCCGAGCAGTCGAAAGGAGATTTTGTGCGAGGGCTTGGGTTGTGATCAACGGACAAAATCGGAAAGGCCACTGCCGCCCCAGGAACAGCAAATGGGGAGCGGCGCATGCAAAAACGGAACCTCCTCACTCTAACCGGCCGCAATTACGCGCCCTCTTGGCGTTGATGGAAACTCCACCCACCCCACCCCCACTTGCACCAAAGGCTCTTTTACTGAAAGAAGTCCCATTTACCCGCCAGTGGCTGCCAGGAAAGTTGCTCTCCAGGCAGCAGGCCAGGTTCCGGGAAAGCTGACCAGGAATTCCAGGTTGAGCCATTGAAATCTGGAAGGGGGCCCATTTGAAATGGGGCCTTTACTTCCAAAGGAGCTAAAATACGGGGTTCATTGTTCGTATTTGCCGGGATTCCGTCTATTTTTGCTTTAATTTTTTTTTGCCCCTTTTTCCAAAAAAAAAAATTATTTTTTCCCATTTTCCTTTTCCCCCCTTCGAAAGGGGATTTGTAAAATTTTTTCCCTTTTTTTTCCCTTTTTCCACCCTTTTTCTTTTTGTGTGTGGTT
>Ga0163217_1015278_pt1 | contig 10517 bp, 16 predicted proteins | sample SynspAceP_FD_185933 | JGI IMG/M metagenome (GOLD analysis project Ga0163217, IMG submission 185933) | Saline lake microbial communities from Ace Lake in Antarctica - Synechococcus sp. Ace-P (PacBio error correction) | ecosystem: Environmental > Aquatic > Non-marine Saline and Alkaline > Saline ... | reverse complement strand
CTTGCGCGGCGGTTTCATCACTCCAATTCACTGTTCATTGCAGCGCAAAGCGCAAGAAAAGGGACCTCCCATGCTGAGATCAAAGGCCTGAAGTAAACTGGAAGCCGAGAAAGCAAATCCTGAAAGGTGTCGATGCTTGAGATCGAAAGCGGTAAGGTAACACGCGGATCATGGCCCAACTGGTCGGGTACATTCCACGTTGTCCTATGTCCTGTCTTGGCAAAGCGGCTATGAGGTCACTGGAATGAGCTCGCCCACTCGCGATATCGACCTGCTCGACACGATCCCGAAGGAGCGTGCGGCGGCTGGCTGTTTTCTGGCCGTTCCAGATATCCGGTTGAAATCCCCCGGTGTCGGGCACATGACTTCCTGCGGACGGCTGTGAATGCACAGCGCAGGCTCGTGGCGAAGAAAGAAATGTCTGCGGGCAGAAGTTCCTCAAGGTTGGTGCGCGCACGTGCCAAAGACCTTGAAGATCGACCGCGAGATGCTGAAGCGCGTCAAACGTCGGTATTCTCCGGTGGCGAGAAAAAGCGGACGAAAATCCTGGCAAATGGCGATGCTCGAGCCAAAGATGTGCATCATTGGATGAACAGACCCGGTTTGGACGTCGACGCGATGAAATTGGTTGCTGATGGGCGTGACGCGCTCGCGCACCGAAGGGCGCGGCTGCCTTCGTGATCACCCACTACCAGCGTTTCTGCTGGACCACAATCACCCGACGTTTCGATTTCACTCATGGCTGACGCGTCGGATCATTCAAACGGTCGGCCCGAGCTTGGCGCTGAAAGTGAAAACAAACGGGTATGCGACGATCCTGTCCGAGGTGGCTAAATGGCCGAAGCAGCGACACAACAAACCCCGGACGAGGCGTGATCGCCACGTTGGATCTGCCCAGGGGGCTGGTCCGATGCGCACACGCCAAAGACGCACTATCGCGGCTGCAAACAGGCAGGTTTGCGGAGCGTTCGTGACGAGTTACTGCAAATACACCCGCCCTGATACGCTGACCCGCCGCAGGCGGCTTTGGCTGCCTTGCAGGGCGTCTGATGATGTAGGTCCTGTTACGACCAGATTGACCGGCTCAAGCTGTTGTGTTTCGTCCGATGGCGTGTTCGACGCGGATGCGTCTTGACGCATTGCGCTATGATGGGCATCACGATTGAACGGCATTCCCAGGGCAGACGCGGGCCTTTGCATTGGGCCCGCGATCTTATGGTACGCTGGAAAGAGGGCCAAAACTCCTGTGCACGGCCCTTCGGCCGCGCTGAACACGGCGTTTGCGCCGATGGCGTCGTAGATCCATGTGGACGGAAAAATCTCCAAAGCCGGTGAACTTAATCTATCGCCCGGAAGTCGGAAAACACGCGATTGTCATGCTTGCACAGCGTCATCAAGCTGACGCCGGATGCCGAATTTCACGTTGCTGGAAACGGCCCCGTTGGGCTGCGCGCCTTTAACGGGTGCTCGAAGTCCGAGGTCGGCGACAACGCTGCGTCTCCACCATGTGCGCGCCCAAGGGCAGTGACCATGAACAAACGCGCAGCGACGCATATCTTCTTACCCGTTCTGGGGGCTGAATCCGCGATTCAAATCCTTTTACGCTGACTGCCAAGGGTGGCGTTGATGACGCGCAACGACTGCGTGATCGAGCTGACTGGCGATTGATGCGGCGGCTTTCATTCGGCGGGTGCCAGCGTTCAGGTGATGTTCTGATTTTCCCACCACGACGACACGGTGTTCTAACCACGACGCGGTTAAACTGGAAAGCCGTCGGTGTTCAAGAAGGTTCTGCGCACGGGGCCGACGGCTGTTCCAAAGGCAAGATCTATGGATCAAGAAAGACGCGCAAAAGACCGATGGCTATCAGATCAGCAGTCGTTGTGCTGACGGAGATAGCCGTTCCTCGCCAAAGCCCGAGCTTGAAATCTACGCGATGGATGTCGCCTGTTCGCACGGGTCCACATCTGGTGCGTTTGGACGAGGGATGCCTTGTTCTATCTGCGGTTCGCGCCGGTGAATGCCCCATAATGTCGCGACCGACTTCTGGACTGTCCTCCCTTTGCAGAGGCCGTGAAGAGATCGAGGACGAACGCTGGCGCGAAGAGTATCACCGCACGGCTTTGCCGCGTGCTTGAGCGGCCACCGCAGCCTTGATGCGGCGACACCGCGATATGTCGTGGCCAGCTACCGCAACCCCGGCTGCCGCTTTGTGCGGCGGTTGTTGGGGCAGGGCCCGCGGGGAGGATCGCAACTGACTATCTTGAATGGGTCCGCGTGTCTGCATCTTTTCGTGGCCCAGGACCCCGCGTTCTGGCCCGCGAAGCCCATGTCACCGGCACCGAGCTGGAACATGTTTGCTGCGGGCGACCCTGATGGCATGGCTGTTTCATCGCGCCGTTGAATTTTCTATATGGGGCTCGCGGCTGGAAAAACGCAAATCCATCCTCAAGGTGATGCAGTGGCCGCCCGAAGCGGATAGCACCCGATCTTGCGCTCTTCTGGCCTTGCTGGCGCCAGCCCCCTTGTGTTCGCTGCATGGACTTTACGCAGGGTTCGTCGGCGAAGGGATCGAGTGCGGCATTGTCGGACTGATCTGGCTTTGCGTTATTTTTATGGTTCTGATTCAGCGGCTTTTGCTGGTTGCATATCGGATACGCCCATGAACGCCCTGACATACGGATCGGTTTGTCCGAGTTGGTCATTCTAAAGCTGCGCAAACCCTCGCGCCGGGCGGCACAGGCAGATTATCGGCTGGCGGCTTGATCGCAATGTATTGTGGACCGCGCTTGCGTGGGCGGCCGGCGGTTTGAACACGTTGATTTTCTCGGTCAGGGCCTTGTGTGCAACGACACCGGGCATGCCCGCGTTCTTTACCAGTCCCTTTGGCGATGTTCGTACTGCTGACCAGGGGTGTTTGGTTGATCACCACACACGGCTGTATTCTGGACGGCGTGCGCTTGGCGAGCGACGGCAACCTTGGCGATATATTGGCGTTGGTCGTGTTTTTTGACAGGTCTTGCGCATTATCGCGGCAGGCGGCGATTTTCTTGCTTCATGTACATCTCTCCTGGCGTGTCGGTACTGGGCATCTTGGCGACCAGGGATATCGGTCTTTGATATTGGTTGAACTTCAGTTGCCGCGGCGTTCGACTTCGCCGGTTTGCGGCAAGCGTGGGCGTGTTTGCTGATTGCTATGGCGGGCTGTTCGTTTTGGGGATGAGGCCTGCTTCTTTCTATCGTGGGGCATTGCTGCCCAAGAGAGTGCTCTTGATGTCTGATGTAAACGCCATCCGCCGGCGAATTTTCCCGGAATTCCTGTCCCGTGAACGTGGAACGGCAAGCCGCTTGTCTATCTCGACAATGTGCACGGCGGCCAAACCGCAGGTTCGTGATCCGATGCGATCAGCCGTGCCTATTAGCACGAAATAATTCCAATGTTCCACCGCGGGCTGCACTATCTTTCTAACCTTGCAAACCGACCAGTACCGAAAGCCGTGCGCTGGGACCGTTGCGCGGTTCTTGAACGCCGGGAACGAGGATCAACATCATCTTTAACTCCGGGCACCACCGAAGGGATCATCTGGTCCCATGGTATGGCCATTGCGAACCTGTCACGGGCGACGAGATTAATCCTGTCGTAATGGAGCATCACGCCAAACACTCGTGCCGTGGCATTTTCTGCGCGGAACGCCAAGGCGTGAATGATCAAATGGAATGTGGATGCGGTCTGTCGCCTCTGATCCGCAGGGCGCTGATCGCAGGCGGGATTGATGCGATCACCCCCAGAACCAAGCTGATTCGGTGACGCAGGTGTCGAATGTGTTAGGAACGGTTGTGGACCGTCAGGCGTCACCGGGGCCCACGCCAAAAGGTGTGCCGGTACTGGTTGAGGGTCGCAAGCAGCGGTCCACATTGCCGGTGGATGTGCAAGATATCGGCTGCGATTTCTATTGCGATCAACCGGTCCACAAGCTCTATGGTCCATCAGGGTCCGGTGCGATCTTATCCACCCCGACCGCATGCCGAGATGCGCCGTTTCTCGGCCGGTGGGTGACGATGATCCGCGAGTCACCAAAGACGGCATTATCTACAACGATGCGCCGATTTGAGTTCGAGGCGGCACCCCGGATTCGTGCACAGGACCTCGGTATGGGTAGTCGGACTAGCATACATGTGAACGTCGGAGATGGAAAATATCGCCGCTTCATTGAAGATCCTTGCGTGATTATGCAGTGACCCGTCTGGCAGGATTGAACTGGTGCAGGTTCAGCGGCACCACGCCGGATAAGCCGCGATCTTCAGGCTTACGTGGACGGGGCGGCGCATGCGCATGATATCTCCTACCATCATTGAAAGAAGGGCGTTGCCGTACAGTGCGACCGCATCTGTTGGTGGGCCGCTTATGCAACATCTTGGGCAAACCCGCCACGCGGCCGCCGCACTCTTTTGGATGCTACAACACCAATTGCCGAGATCGACACGGCTGATCGAAGCGCTTGAATTGGCGCATAGATCTCTTTTGCATGAGGCTGAACTGATTTTGTAATTGCAGGGGGCGGTGTAGTCTGGCTATACCGCCCCTATATGGTCCCATAGTCGCTGGATAGAGTGCTCGCTCCGAAGCGAGAGGTCGCTGTTCGAAATCCAGCTGGGACACCATTTCCTTTATTCCTGATATATTACGAAGTCGTTTCGCGCGTTATACCTGTTACGTTTTCTGGCAGGTCGTCACGGTGTTGCTGGAGGGCAGGTGCGTCGCTAACCGGCAATGTGGCTGCGTGGATAACTTTCGGGTGCTGTGCCGCGGACAGTGGCGTAAGTCCATATGAAATAAACGAGCCCTTGCGACTTCGCTTTGTAAAAGATTCTTACCGACATTCTGCTGGGGCAAGCTGCTGCGAGATGTGCAAGCCCAGACCTGAAGCCCTGCGTCGCGGAATTTGGCCGCGTTTTGTGACCTGCGCGAACCGGCCAAGACCTGTTCTTCCAATGCCATCAGGGATTACCACGGCCCGCTGTCTTTGATCGACAGTCGCACGTGGCCGTCAGAGACCGACAGGCGCGCCTTCGACGACGGCGGATGCCGGGTTTAAGAATTTGATCGTCAGCGTTCGGAGGACAAGGTTGTCGATTATTTGCCTGATTGCAAAGGCGTTCGCCGGTGATAAGGCGCGGATTGGTCACCCTTGGCCGACGAGCTTGGATCGCTGTTCGGCAGCGAACATTTGGTTTTTCCTCGAGGCTGTCTTTTTAAAAGGGGCCCAGATCGACCGGCTTGCCTGATCAAGGGTAAGGGGCGTCCCGTCGATTTTCTGGGACAATAGAATGTTGTCGACCAAGCCGAGACAGGCGCACCACCGTTACGCTGTGCATTTCAAGCGGGAGACCGGACGCGGTGTCCAATCCTCGCCCAGACGCATCCACTGAGGGCCAAGCCAAGCCTCCCTTTGAGCGACTTCAGCGGCGTGCGCAGCTCATGACTGACAGCCGAGATAAATCTCGTCCTTGGCACGATTTGGCGTCATTTCTGCACGCAGCAACGCCATTCTCGAGGCGCGGGTGATGCGATGCCGCAGTCAGTAATGTTCGAACCAACGTTACGCTCCCAGCCCCCAGAATGGCACCGCCGGGGTCCAGCGGGCTTCCGATCTCTTGGATCCGAGGAATCATAGACGCGATTCGTCAGTGGTCACGGATTTGCATCGTGTCTCTTAGGCACGGGTTCAATAGTGGCGAGAAGGGCGGCGGCTTCGGGAGCCTTGGGGACCTTGCAGAGCCGCGTTCTTTGCAGCTGTGTTCATCAGAACGACGTTTTTATTATCCCCCACAAGAACAAACAGCTTCGCTCATTGTGTTAACAAGGCGGATTGGACCGACCAGACCGCCATATCCAACGTCTTGTTTGTGAGCAGCAATTAAAACCTGAAGGCGAAGATACCCTACGTGAACATAAAACGGACGTCGGGATACCTCAGTCCGAAAATGGTTGAAGCCCAGAAAGATATAGGCGTGCCATGCTGCAAGAAAGGGGTCATTCGTTACGACGGCTAGCATCCGTTAGACGCGGCCACGCTGACCGGCGCGACCGCCTGACCCTTTATAGAGACCAATAGAGGTGGCCGCCGGACAAAGGTATAGAAGCACGGCCATAAATCGCGTAGAAGCCGGGCCCGTGGATGTAGTCGATCCTGCAGCGCGCCTGGTGGATCGTGTCGCGTAGATCATATACCAGACCCATGATGTGTGTTTGCGTCGCAGGGCAAAGCGGAAGATAGCAGCGGGGCAAGCAAAGGCTGCCACCACGCGTTTTTTGCTGAGCCAGCTGGACTGATGGACGTAGGCGTAACAAAGAAACACCACGCCACCGTTGGCACCAGCGCGTTCCCAGCCACGCAGGCAACGCCCAGTTTGTTATTGAACAGTCAAAGGCCGCCGCTGATGCTTTCTGCACCAAACGATAAGCAGCGTATAGGCATTCATCGCAAAGAAGGGTGAGGCGCGTAGTAAAGCTTTTGCCCGAAAGCGCTGGACCCGCAGCATCGAATCATGACGATCGCCGCAATAAGGACTGACCACCGACCTGCCCGCCAAAAACCGGGCTGGCGTGGTTTCATTCCCTCCAAAGCATGTTCGTCATAGATCCACCTACGGGATGCGTCTTGGGCATTTCATTAACCAGACCACACAGTGTGTTCATTTTTGACCGAATTGGACTGCCGGAATGGGCCATGCGAGGTGCGTTCGTATACAGTGTCTAGGACAATACAAAGCCCTTTCGGCTTTCAGCGCTCTAGATCATGCGTGCTGAGGTATTGCGGTCAACTCTGATTGCTGGAAACAGGACTTTTCGTCCTAAAGGCAAAACCCCGCAAACCAAGGAGTTTGCGAGGTTTTTGTTCTTGGGCAGGTAGGAGAGAATCCCACATTACGGCGACGGCCACCTTGCGAGCCAGCGCGGTCCGCGACCCTCTTGGCGCTTGGCGCGACCTATTGTTGAACTTGATCCATTCGGTTCCGTGGGGTCAACGGTCGAACAAGAAGTTTGGAGGGACGGCACGGAGTGCCTCCAATCTCTTGTGGCCGGGAGTGGTTTGTCGATCCATCCGAGCAGCGTCACAAAAGTTTCATTCGTCAATCTCGTCAGGCAGGATTTGATGCCCGCTGGCGCCAGTTCGGCTTTTTTCTCGGCAATTTTTGTTCGGGCTTCACTGCCAGCGGATCGGCGTTCTGAGCAGAAGGTCATGCCCGCCCCCATCGCCATGCAAGGAAAAGCATTGTTTGCATGCACGTGGCGGTTGGGCAAGACCAAAGCTTTGATGTTTGACGCCACCCGAGAACAGGTGGTGCGTTTCGCGCCAGGACGGTACGCACAAGCGTAAAGACTTGATGCCCGCCCGTCAGCATCGCCCCAATCCGCATTCACCTAGCGGATCAACCAGCGAGTCGTGCGCCCGATGCCGAAATCTGCGGCGCGTTCGACGATTCCTCTTGGCGACTTCAAAAACGCACTCATCGGGAGTCTTCGGGAGATGCCAGTGTCATCGTTAGAGATCGCAACCACCGGCACGTTGATATTTTTGACCAACGGCAGCACAGCTTTCCAGCCGCTCTGTCTTCGCCTGTACCGAATTTCAGGAGCGGACGGGCCTTCGCATGCCTCAAGACCCGCTTCCAATGCGCCAGGAACAGAAGACTGTCGATACAGTTCGGAATATTCGACGGCGTTTTGCACAACGCGGATCGTTCTGGCACAAATCGGTATCGACAAAGTAGTTGTGGCCATTAGCGCGGATCTTCGGCATTCTTATTCGAAGAACACAGCACCGAGTTCACGTTCCAGAATCGTTTGCCCCTGCTGCCGTGTGCAGTCGGCCTCGACGCGGCTGAAATGCACGTTCCAAACCTCTTCGGCTGAGGAATCTGCGGCCGTTGGGTTGATACGTTCCCCGATCAGCAGAAGGGCTCGTCAAAAGCCGATGATTGCTGTATTTGGTTTTGGAATTCGACGAGGTTCTGGTCATGTGTTCAGTCTTTCCTTAGACGGAGTGGCTGGGTTTGGGCGCAGCAGGTCCGCCATTCTCGATGCCCAGTTTATTCGTTTTGATCCACCCAGCGGAACGAAAATGCACATGGGTTAATGTGAAAAATCTGGTGGCCGCTTTGTGCGTGGCCAGTTCGGTGATCCACATCTGTCGGCTCGTAGGGCAAACTGTTTGGTAACGTCCATCGCGCGCTTTTGCGAAGCACTCGCAGCGAAGCGGCCGACGCGCAGGCTATGGCAAAATGATCAAGGTTTGAAGCCTTGGCGGAGCCCGCCCGATACCGATATGGATCGGCAGGTCGATTCCAGCGTGTTTCAGGTGTCGGCCCATTTTCGATGATTGCTGCGCCTCGAATGCGAAACTGCGTGGCGGATGCCATTTTCGACCTCGGGGCGATTCGAAACCCCTGTTTCCAGCGCATGAATGCATCGTCGGACCCGCAGGCGGGGTGCCGTCGGTGTCGATGTCACGGGTTGCCCTTCGGGGTGGCCTATTGCCGATGTGCAGGACGTTCGAACCCGTTTTGTCAACAGCGCCCGTGCTCCAATCAAGCTGCATGGAATCGCTTGAAATTCCCCGTGCGGTGTGGGTGACGCCGCCAGCCAGCAGCAAGCCACTGCTTTACGTCAGGCCTCGCTCTGATACATGAGCGATCAAAACAGTTTTCCAGCGTCGCGCGATCCTGCATAATGCGCGCGGGAAAATGGGCAATGACTCCATGTAGCCGTCGGCGTTCAGACGCGGCATGCGGTGGGCGACCATGTCTTCCGATCGGGGTTGCCATCGACTATTGCGCCCGGATGTAGACCGTGTCCCTTTCGGGCAGGCAGATTCGCGGAAATTTTCGACCTTTTCCGCGTCGGGGCTCACCTCGATCGAATAGTCCTGCAAAAAGCCGCACTCGGGACGGGGCAATTCAACACGCTGGGTTACTTTGCGCCGAAAGTTCAAACGGGACATAGAGCATTTCTTTTCATGAGGGATCAACTTTTGCACCGGGCCAAGAGGCGGTCAGGGCCCAGCCGTCATTGGCAAAATCAATGTACTTGATGCGGTCGCGGTGCGTATTCGGTATCGATACGCACGACTTCGGCATTCGGCCACGGCGTCAGAGGATCGCCGTCGACCCGTATAGGGATCGGCCTGTGCGCCACTCGGCAAGTAGCATCGCTGATCATTCCGCGCCGATTTTCATCGCGGCGCGGCAGATGGGCCCTGTTCAAAACGTTCGGGCAGCGGGCGCTTATGATCCGCGCCGGCCTTGCCAACAGATGACCTGTGCTGAATATCACGCCAATAGACGATCGGTACTTCGGGCATGAATTGATTCCTCTGCTGTTGCTGTTTTTCCTTTAGCGGGCTGTTGTCTGTCCGACGCCATTTTTCCGACATTCCAAAACGGCGTCTGCGACTTGACGACATTACAGCGCGTCACTCGCCACAGGGCGAGGGGGGCGGGGTGTTTCATTAATTTCAAGATGGTTGTTGAGCCGACGGATAGGCTCGAGCGTGCTGCTCTTTCAGGTTTCCCGCTTGCTCCTTGCCCGCAGACATTACGTTGGGGGTAACTCAATAATGACAAGGCGCCAATCCATGGCGCCACAAGCGTCCCAAAGGTTGCGGGCCGCGCTCGATGTACCCAGCCGCTCTTGAAGCCCGCCGCCAGTTCCGCCCAGATCGACCGAACTTTATAGCGGCCTTCGATTGGGCACAAAATAGTGTCGAATGTTGATCGCACAGCCCAAAGGCAGCGGTTTCCATGTCGTCGATAGCCTTTCTCGAAGTCCGTCCAGGCTTGGGGGCGGGAGCTCGAGAACCGGCGATTGTCGCGCGGATCGATGACGCGTTACCATTTCAGGCATTGCGCATTTTGTCAGCAAAAGCTGCGCCGCAACAAGGTGCGGCGTATTGCGGGCTTGTCCGCGACGAGGCGTTGCCGCACGTGCCGGCCAATGGTGCCGAATTCATGCAGGCGTATCAGGGCGCCGAGGACCGGCGTTAAAAAGCTTGATATTCATTCTTCAAGCCGGAGGAAGAAGCGCAGGCTTGCGTAATTTCCTGCGCGCCAACGGTTGAAACCCGCAAAAGACCCAATTTAAATCTGGCTGGTCGGGGGATAATCGGGTGGCGGCTCGACCGAAAGCTGGTATCGTGGGGATTTTTCGAACAATTCTTCCAAGGTTTTGCCCAAAGCCGGACCCGGTGCGGCCAATCCGATTTCCAATTCGCTTTGCGAATGGGCGGGTTTTTTCCCAATCAGGGCGGGGAAAAAAACCGGATTTGTTTTTTTTTGGGCCCCGCCGCCGGGGCGTTGGGGGGTCGGAACGCTGGGGGAATTTTCCAAGTGTTTTGGCCCCAAATTTTTTTTTTTTTGGGGGGGGGGCCCCCCGTGAGGCGGGGGACCTTTGCGCGATTTCCAAATGTCTCTGATGTCGAAGATGACGCCCGGCGCGTTTATCTCTTCCTCTTTTT
>Ga0163217_1074956_pt1 | contig 10518 bp, 16 predicted proteins | sample SynspAceP_FD_185933 | JGI IMG/M metagenome (GOLD analysis project Ga0163217, IMG submission 185933) | Saline lake microbial communities from Ace Lake in Antarctica - Synechococcus sp. Ace-P (PacBio error correction) | ecosystem: Environmental > Aquatic > Non-marine Saline and Alkaline > Saline ... | reverse complement strand
CTGTCGGCGAGCGGGGACGGTATTACGAGGGGCCCCCGGACCGCCTTATTGGCCAGCGCCATTGACATGAAAAATCCCCCCGGATCGGTAGAGCCGATAAAGAGCCTGGTTTGCGAGTTGCGAGCGTTGCGGGATTGCAACAGGGGGCAGCCCCCGCTGTGGATCATGTCGATCCAAAGACTGCGAAGCGGATTGCCGCGATTTGAGAAGCTGAAGCAGGCTGGTCGCGTTCCCCGTTCGGCTAAGAGTGTGTCAGGATTTCCGAGGCGGCGGCCATTGCGGCCACGCAGTAGGGACGGGCGGACTGGGCCTTGTGGTTTTCGGACCTAGGATAACGTGATCAGATTGCGCTGCATCTGTCTGTGCGGCCAGTAAAATCTGGTGCCGGTGGCATGGGACATGGGTTCGCAGCGTTTCAGGGAGTCTTTTGGTATTAGAACGGGAAAGCTTCCCGCCGGGCCCGGCCAATTGCCCCCCGGGCCCGGAAGCGTGGCGGGTGTCGGGTCCGGCAATCCTGAGCGCTCCGCATTTGAACTCCCGGCTATTGCCGCAATCTCGAGCTGGACTATACCGGGCGCGCAGAGCGCTCTCAGGTCCGACGCGGCGGCCTCAAGTCGGTCCCAAGCTTGGAGAACCGCGCGAGTGCATTTGTCAAGATACACTCGACCAGAGCGGGGTTGATCTCGTGCTGCCAGCACAACGCGCTAGCCGACCGACAGCCGCAGTGATCCCGAACTTATGGGCATAATGGAAGGCAAGTGGATTTGTAGGTCGCAGGTATCGCTAAGGCTGGGTGGAGCGGATGTCGGGCCGCCGCTGCGTTAGATCGCTTCGGATCAGCCCGGCCCGCCCATCGCGAGGCAAGCCGAGCGAATTTATTTAGCTCGCCGGGTGCAGCACGAGCACACATAAACAACCCAGGGCCAGAGGTTAGTGGAGCTCGCTGTATGCGCTCATAGGCGCGCAAAGCCCAGCCCCGGTCAATGGCCTTTGTGGTGGGAAGGAGGGGGTACAGGATCACCGTAATGTTGCGCCCGTCCTCGGCAGGCTAAACGGGGAAAGCGTCGAAGATTTCCGAGTCCTCCGAATCCGTGGTCGGCGACGCCAAAAGCACAGGCTTCTTGGCCCAAGCCCAAGCCGGGGCCGGCCCGTCGAATTGCCCAAACGGGATTCGGCGCCCGCGCCAAAGGGCTGCCAAAGCAAACCCGCGACATGAGCAACATTATCCAAAAGTCGGCGTCCCTTGGCAGACTGGCGCATAGGTGTTTGGTTGGCAAAAACAGAGTCTTTGCCCCTCCCCGCAGATCGCGACGTAAGTTCGCGCCGTTCTCCAAGAAGGACTTTCGGCGGGATGGCGCCGGTGCTGACACTTCATCAACTTTCCAGTTTGCCCGCCCCCGGCCCGCGTTTTGATAATGGGTGCCCCGTGACTCCGTAGGCAGCAGTTACGCATCCCAAGCCTATCTTCGAGCATATCGCGTTGGGGTTGGTAACCGCGCTGTCGCACCGGTCGCGATCAGGCGGGCAATCGTTCGCTTCTTTGCGTGGATGCCCGGGTAACAGGATCGGGATAAAGTCCGGGCGGTTGACGCAGATCGACGCTGTTGCGGCTTTTCAGCAGCTTCAATCAGTCAAGCGTCCCAATCGCCCGCGACAATATCCGCGCCGGCGTCTTTGGCTTGGGGCACACTGCGACCAGCCGGACGGGTGTTGCCGGATCTTCCAGAACAGGCCAATACTTGCGGGGGGACCTGGGCGGACGCGCGGCCGATCCCCAAAACGATCTTGAGTGGCCGTGGACCCAGGGTGTTGCCTGGCGGCAGGCGCAGGGCGTCAGCTTTTCGGCCTTAGGGCGGAGTTGTGGGCATGTTTTTCATGCGCCCGGACGTATCCGCTTCCTGGGCGCATGGTTTAAAGCGATTAAGCGGTGCGCCCGTCGGCTTTTGCGATGACCGGCCGGCAACCAGCGTCTCGGGGAGTGTAAGTGCCCACACCATGGTGCGGCATATGTTCGCGCGCAGCTGAGGGCTTTTGTTCGATGCATTGAGATCAACGCGGTGGTTGTCGATTTGACATGGGGTCGTTCTCTGAAGATTGCGCCGGCGCATGGGAGGAACACGCTGGCCTGTTTCGTCTGGACCCTACCATAGGGACTCCCAAAGATGAGTATTGATTATGATAGCGCTAATGTGGGAGCCGCAGCGCGAGCTATAGCGTCAATTGCGCAGTCATGGGGGGTGGGATTGTCCCTCATACCCTTTTCCTCATTAGGTTAGCCTACCGGCTATGCGCGCAACACACTCTTGAAAAGAAGGAGCGTTTCCATGGGCCTTCATCCCCGCTGCAGAGTCATCACGCCGTATTGAAGGGCTGTCAGCCGAGCGCAGCGAACTTTGCGACGCTTGATATGCGCAAGAGCTGCAGGAAGGACCGGGCCGCGCCGCGCGCATTTGTCTTGCGGGCAACAAGCAGCTATGCGGCCGATGGGGGCGACAGAGCGCGCTGGTCGGAGGCGCCGTGCGCATATTTGGGATCAGTGACCTTCATACACATTGCTCAGCGCGCTCCAGCCCATTCATGCCTCTAACCGCCCAGATTCAGGCGCCAGGTGCGCCATAAGTGCGGCGCGACGGCCCAAGTCGCAGGCGGTGTGCCGCAATGTGCACGGGGTGACAAGGCCAAGTTGGATGAATTATCGCTTTTTCGCGCCGATGTGATCGCTTTCGGTGGCGCCGCATTTCATTGTCGCACAAGCAGTTTTGATGGCCGCGATCTATTGGGTGTTTTGCCCCCGGACCAAATGTCCCGGCTTTTGGATCGCCCCAGCGGACATTCCGGCTTCCATTGCGGGTGTTTTTCCGAGGCGATGATAGCGGACTGCCCAATGACCGAAAAAGCCAAGGTGCGCAACGTTTGCACGGGCCGAAGCGGTCGTGCAGTATGAGCGAATGTCCGTCCATAACGGCCCCGGCACGTGCACCTTACCCCGGCGGGCGCATTAACCCAGTGTTCATTGGGTTTTTGGGGCTGCAGTGTTTGCGCCGGCTTCGTCGTTGTGAACCCAGACACACCTGAGGCGAAGCTTTGACCGAAAGCCGCAGCCCAACGCCCGCTGTGGCGGATCACGGCCTCCGCGATGCTTACAGGCCCCGGTTTGCGATGTGCTCCGCGCAGGCTTTCGTGACGATCGTTGGCTTGTGGCCGGGCGGATCGACCCAACGTATTGTATACCGACTTGGGCCTCCGCCAATTGGCGCCCGTTCCGCGCGGGCGTGACTTTTTGATTCGCAGAAGTTCTGCAATCCCTGGCCGAGATGGCAAGTCGTAATTCAACGGTGTTTTGAATGTTAGACCAGCTTCCAACGGCAGAGATTTGGTGTTATGTCATACGGCGAGTTGTTGCAAGCGTCTGTGTCCGCCCCTCGACTTGTTGTACGGCGAAATTTTTATAACACCATCCGCGGGGGATCGACGGGGGGTGCGCTGAGGATGGACCCGGATCGCGACGAGAGCACTTACATCAAAATCGTGTGCGCCGCTCGTACCGTTTCCACCTCGGAGGTTCTGTTTCCGGCCCAATTTGGGCCCAAAGGCCCGTTATGAGGTCTCCCGCCGTCGGCCCCGGCGGCCATCGTTGAGGACCCGCGGTGGTGTTCCAGGATGGTTAGGCTCTCGGTAAAGTACCTTTTTTGCCCAAGTGAACGGTGGATTGTATTGAACCGGCGCGTTGTGTTGTGTGGTTCGCTTCCAAGGCCGACTTCAACGGGTGCCCGGTTGATTCGCTTGGAGCCCGATCCTCCGCGGTTGTGCAGATCGGGCGGCTCAAGGTGGCCCTGTCCGATGGTGCGCATGTCGGGCGAATCGGGGAAGTGCCTCGGCGATTCCAGTGTTGCCCGGAGGCTGCTCGGGGCTTGCGTAATGTGCGATTGGCGGATGGATGATCCGCGTGGACGCGGTCGCCGGGTGTGCTAGAGTTTTGACGAAGGGGCGCTTAGCCGCCCGGCCGTCAGGGCCTGATCTGGCGCAATCATTTGTCATTGCCGCGGATGGAGTTTCAGCTTTATGTGATAGGGTCGCCCCTCCGCTGGCGATGGGCGCGCGTATTTGCGTTTCGATGAACTTTAGGACATGAAACTGAATTTTCATCGCCACTTCCTTCAATCAGCATTGCGCGCGGCGGAGTAGTGCCCTCGCCACGGCGGGTGCATGTGATTGTGAGTCGAGGATTGGCCCATGCGGGCCCTTGGCAGCCTGGTGCAGGCGGAGTGCCGGTTGGAAGTCCCACCTTGCGCTCCGGAGTTGCATCGAAGGCAATCGCCGGAATGGCGCAGTCGGGGCGCTGTTGGGGTGGCCGCTGCTGACATGATGGATGTCGCCGGCAGCCGTCGAGGCGGGCGCGCCCCATTTGGGTCTTCCGGATGCGACGGACGTTCCGTTGATGGATTGCCGCGATTTGACGGCAGATTGCCAATGTTGACCGGTGCGGCGAAGAAGCGGTGGTTCATGCGCTGGTCTGGAAAGGCTACACGGTTCTGAGATTCTTTCCGGCCAGAGGGCTCAGGCGGACGCCGGCTGTGAGCTTTCGCCGCCGCCCCGAGTCCGTCAGGTCGGGTTTTTGCCCCAGCGGGTTGGCATACGCCGCGAAGCGCCCCGGCAAGCTTACCTGGCGCTGGCGAATGTGCTTGTGCAGCGGGTGTTGGTCGGCCCAAAGCGTGATGGAGGAGGGCCGATTGGTGGCTAAGCGGGGCAGGTTGCCGCAGCCCGTACCCGTTGGTCTTTTACCAACCGATTTAACCTATTGGCACGCGCGCTTTGCGACCACGCGCTTGGGTTCCTTCGGCGGCTTTCCATTGGGCGGTCGAACTTGGTCATGGTGACGCGTCTGCGCCTAGTTCCAGCAGCAAAGCGTTCCACCATGGGGCCGCGTGTCGGTATCGACAGGCAGACCAGCGCATCGGGGAAATCGCCGGCTTCCATATCTTTGCCTCGATGGGGCCCCGAAGGCTTCGGCATTCAGGTTCGGGGTCCAGCCGGGCTTTTCGGCTTTTCAGTTCGTTCATGTTCACCGTCATTATAGGTTTCGTCATAAATTGTAGCAATCGCTACATGTTACTAGACATGCACCCACTCCAATCCCGTGACGATGTCTTGCTTGCAGATGCGGGTTTAGTGCCCTAAGGTCATCATATCTTGTGTTTGGCATGACGCGAAGAGGAATTGACGGACTTTGCATCTGGCTCGATGTCGAGGGTCTTTACAAGGAGCACGAGCCGCGCCCCGGCTTGGTTCATTGGATCAAAGCGCCGAGCCAGCACGCTTTAGCCGTGCAGTGCGTCAGATCACCAACCAAGCGTCAAAGCCGATCAACTTGCCCCGCGCCGGATTCGCGGATCATCCGGCAAAGCGCGCGGGTTTGGCCCAAAACTCCCGATTCGTTCTCTTGCCGGGCCCAGCTTTCGTGGTCCCAACGCTGGCTCGCCCGGTTTGCCGAAACAGGCGCGCGGCATCTCGAGCCAGGTGTCTGAAGCAACTGTTTTGCGATCCTTGGGCGCGCCGAGCTATCCTCGAGCGCGGCCAGTATCTGCCAAACCGGTCGTACCAGGCGGCATCCGCTGAGGTCATCGGTACGATCCGCGCGCCGGGTCAAGCCAGGATGTCCTGTCCACGCCTTCCCCGGTCGCTGGGTAGTGGCGCGTAATCGGGTCTCAACGGGCTGTCGCCCGACGGGCGCAGCGCGCATATGACCTCTAGGCGATGCTTTAGGCATCCCCGGTGCTGCTTAGCGCCTGACCAGGACTTGGTTAATGGCGCGTAGTACGGACTTCGCCAAGGGGGCGCCGTCGAGGGCGCACCTGCCGCGCGTCATAAATCACGAGCAACCCAGATCGGATGTCGTCGTCACCGGCGCCGCAACCCTGAGTGTCCCATCCCAACGACCAACGCCGACTGCGGGCAGGAGGTCGTGCCATGGCGCGCAAGGCGAAATGCATTCGACCACGCAAGGCAACACGCGCGCCCTACCGGATCGGCAAATCGCTTTATTGGGAAGCGGCCTCCGCCCCGAAATCCAAAAAAAAAAGCGCTTTTATGTGCGCCAATGCGCGAAAATTTGCCATTTTTGCAGCCGCGCTCGCTGGATCAAACTGGCCGCTCGTAAGCACAATGGCCGCGCCGCATCGGGTCACTGCGCTCAGATCCGCGTTCAAGCACTTCGGGCCCGGCCACGGCCGCCCCAAAATCACCAACGATTACCCGCGTCAACACGCGATTCTGCGCAGATGGCGCGGAGCGCTGGCCGTTGCGAGATATCCACATTAGGATCATCAGTTGCGAGGTCGCGCCTAAAAGACGGACAACTGCACCCGCAGGCACGACAGAAGCCCACAACTGCAAAGGCGCTTTTCCGGATGGGTCGCTTGTCAGGCCCGTGCCGAAGGTCGGCTTGAGCCGTGCGAATGTATATTCATCGCGCGGACGAGGTCGTAGCCGCTGGATAGCCGCGAATCTGCGTCATCAAGAGCTGCGGTCGGCAAGTCGCATGGCACTGCTTTTGGCGCTTCTCGGCGGTGAAAGAACGTCGTCAGGGGCAGCCCGTTTAGCGCAACGTCCAGTTAGATTTGCCCCGGACGCCCCCTCGCCCCAGATCGGCGTCGTTCCCCTCCGTCATCGGGCGCCCGGAAGTGTGGGTTTGGGCGGTTGGATCATCTGCACGCCCCGTTCGTGTCCGTATCCTGGCCCGCGGGCTCCCCCATAGCGCGTTAACGCTTCGGCTAGCATTCTTGATCATCCGGCTTCGGCCCAATCGTGCCAAGCGTGTCAGTCCGGTTGCTGCCGGATAGTGCGCAAGCTTGGGATCGGCACCGGCAGGTCATTGGTGGGTTTGGGTAAAAGAACTCCTGATGCTCGTCGGTACCCCAGCGCGAGCTTGTTATGTCGTGGTCTTTCCAGCGCGTAGCGCGCCTGTCGACCCCTTATGGGCCGGAGGCGTTGGGCATTTTTGCTTTGCGCCAAGGCGACCAACGAGATGTTTTGTTAAAGGCCGTTGAGCCGTTCAAGATATGCCTCGCCTGGCCAGAGTCCGACCGAAGCGCGCGCTTGATATGGGCGGCGCGTTCCCACCCGGGCGCCGAACGCTTTGTATAGCGCTCGGAGGGTTATATATATAGAGTTCTAGAGAGTCAGTACGTCTGGCGTCTTCTGAAGCGCGTCTAGTGGCTGGAGAGATGGTTCCGTCTCGTCTATCGTCTATGAGCAGATAAGGCGCCGTCTGGTGGTGAGCTTCTGATGTTTCTGGGTGTCTTGCGATTGTTCTAGTGGCTTTCGTGTGGGTAAGAGGATAATATAGGTTATGTAGAACGAATAGCTTTACTTCTGACTGCGGGAGTGGTGCACTGGGATGGGATGTATTGTGCATTTGTTCTCTGTTGTCGATTTCTCGGGTGTGGCCCGGGCAGCGCTCGCGCGCGATCTCAGCCGCACCCTTTGGACCCTTGAGAGCCTTGAAGGGGCGGTCTTTATCCGGCCATTTATCGCCCGTCAGCGCTTGCGGTCACCTCCGATACGCTCCGAGAATCCGCGCACCAGAATCAGTGATAACCCGCCGCGTACAGCCAAGGGTCCATGCGCCGGTTGGCCCCATGGCGCCAACGGACGGAATTATTAGTGGAGACGGGCAGATCGTAGACAGGCTGGGCAAGCACCGATCTGCTCGCAAGCCTCCGAGAGGGATTGGGCCTGTTGCTTATGGCGCGATCCATTCATGGGACCTACGCGCTATACGCAATAACGCAAGTAGGGCGCTCCGGCCCGACGGCGATTTCAGATGCGCACCGCCCATCTTGCGCAGCGGCATACCCCTAAAGGAGTTAGCCAACACGCGGGTCGCGCTTGCGGCGCTCATGGGGATCGAACGCGAGGGGGCGGTGTGGGAGAGGCGGTGATCCGGTTCAGCCAGCAACGGTTAATCGCGCTGCCATGGGTCGGGTCAATAGGGGTTAGCGCCGCTTCCCCTAGCAGACTTACGACTTTTTGACGAAAATTAGAGGGCTGTGATTATGAGCAAAAGCCGCAACGCGTCGAGGACCGCTATGTGGACGCGCAGGTTGGACGTGCGCTGGTTGATCGAGGATGCCGGCGAGACGCGCACATGCCAGATAGGCGCCGATCAGGCCGATGCTTGCTGTGGACAGATTTTGCCAAGTCGATCATTTTCGGGCAAAGTCGGGGTGGCTCTTTTCTTGTTTTCTATCGCAGGTGGAATCAGGTGGACCGTGCGCGCGGAGTGGGTTTTTCGCGGGTGAGGTCGTGGTGGAAGACGTTGGCGACACAGATTGCACCTTGTGCGTTGCGCAACGGGCTTTGCATTGGCGGCGGTCGCGCACATGGGGACCACCTGGCCCACGCATGTTTCCTCGATCCGCGACTGCTTGAGTTGAGTGATTTTTTGGCAGCCGCTAGGACGACAAGCGGAGCATTATTTGCGGTAACCTGGGGTGTCTCCGCCGGCGAATGACTTTCGCGCGTTGCAGGTTTGGAACCCACCGCTTAACAGTTATGTCGGATTTTCTGACGGCGTAATTGATTTCTTTTCAGCATGATCCAATGTGTTATGAGCAAAAAGTACAATATCGTTAACATTTGAGTTTCCTTGCCAACGCTGGCTTGTGCCCATCTTTTATATGTGAAGACATAAACATTTCCACAAACTACTCAACATGGAGCATTGATGAGCCGCCCATTCCCCAACCGCCCCGGCCTGTTTTGGGATTTGGTTTTCTCGTACCGAAGGGACCTTGGCTGGGATAACAAAGGCAGGCGCGTGGATCGCGGCGATGTTCTTAGGTTTTATTCTTATTTCGTGGCCGCTCTCTCGGTTTCCCTTCTCGCTTACATTGATTTGGAGCAACGATGTTTTCTGGCAATTGCGGCGCACGCGTTCCTTAAACCGTCGAAGCGAGCGGACTTCTCGTCCGCTCGGGCAGAACGCGTTCGATCGCCTATAGGCCGACCACTATTCTCTTGCGCCGAAGGAAAGCAACAGCGCAGTTATCGAGCGCGTTTATGCGGATAGAGCGTCTTGCGCGAAGCCCAAAGACAGACGAGTTCGACAATTCTTGGACGGTTTCGGGCGGGCGCAAAGCGGACCCTGCGTCCTATTGGATACGATGGCAGGACCGACCCAGCAGGGTAATCCTAGGGTAGTAGCTGCACCACCCAGCACTTTGACCCAAAAAGGCGCTTGTACCCCCATTTGCGGGTGCCTTGCATATCCGGCCTCGCGCCCTAATTTCGAAGGACAGCGAATGACCACAATAAATCGAGTGCCACACCGCCATGACCCCTGCCCCGATCCGCTATCATGCCGACTCTATGCAGGCGTGCCGTTCAACGCTCTGGCTTGGGTTCGTCCGATGTTGTGTTCACCGCTGCTTGATCACGCCGCTTGTGCTTTATTTGTTCAGGCGGTGTTTTATTCGTGCCCCTCTGCTTTCTACTGTCGTCAGTTTCGTTTACCGTTGGATCACCTCGCGCGGGGTTCGCCAGCCCGGATGCCGATTTGCCGCGATTGAGTTGCGCAACGGCGGCAATCGCTTTGTGCTGGCGAAGCGGGCCCTGCACACGCTGGTATACGCTGTCCATTTGCCTTTTTCCGACCCGATGTTGTCGAGGTGGCGTTGAATGATATCTCGAGCGCGGCAAGCTGACGACATCATGGGCATGCCAAGCTTTCAATCGGCGCGCAGGCAGCTAACCACGCGCCATTGCCCAAAAAGCGGATTGGCGGGGGGCGGGATTGGATTGTAGTGATACTCAGAAAGGACGTAGCTTATCACAATGTGCGTCACACTTTCCCTTTGACCTAGGTTCAGTTTGATTAGTGTACGGCCCCGCACCGTCCCTATTTGCCGGGCGATGGGCGGGAAAATTGGATTTACTGGGGTTGCAAGTCGAAATTCGACGCGGCGGTTTGCGCTGAGCAGCCACTGTCAAGCGGGTTCAGGCGTCGCAAACGTGTTTATGCGCCGTCCTTGTGGCGGGATTAGGATTGACCGCTGTTTGTCGGCGCGGATTCTGGTTGAGACTTCAAAACCGTGGGCCAGCACGCCGCTACGGACTCAGCGCATGAGATTATGTTCTCGCTTGGCGTTGGCGGCGACAATTCGTTTGCGACCGAGGATCAATACGAGCTGTTTCGCAATATCTCGACTGCGTCATGCGATGGCGGTGATGGCGATTTGGATTATTCGAGTTCGCCGCGATGATTGAGGACCCGGTCTCGCTGCGCGCTTATCGAATTTCCGCAGATGGCGAGCGCCACGAGTCGTCCGACGATACTAAGGACCCGGTGGCGGGCTGGTGCTGTGACCGATGTGTGTGCTCGAGTGGACGGTGTTTTGGCATGGATTCTACTAGTTCTCTGAGCCCGACCGGACGCCTAATGTCCCTCGGACGCATTACTCTTCGACACCTAGAAAATCGCTGCGACAGCCAGGTTGCGCCTCATGTGTGTTCTGGGCT
>Ga0163217_1065997_pt1 | contig 10518 bp, 9 predicted proteins | sample SynspAceP_FD_185933 | JGI IMG/M metagenome (GOLD analysis project Ga0163217, IMG submission 185933) | Saline lake microbial communities from Ace Lake in Antarctica - Synechococcus sp. Ace-P (PacBio error correction) | ecosystem: Environmental > Aquatic > Non-marine Saline and Alkaline > Saline ... | reverse complement strand
AATAAAATCTAGGCTTGAGCAGGTTTTAATCTTGCCACACATTCTTTATTCGATTATGCACTTTTCAGATAAAGGAACAGCTACTTCTTTATACAGCCACAAATTATTATCTACAAAAGTTACGATTATAGCTGTCTTATACTTATGCGTAAGCGACTGTTGCTGAACCACATATGGTTTAATAATGATGTCACCACTCTAAAGCACTTAATTCAGTAATATCTTTTTAGCATTCTCACAAGTATTACGTGGATGACATACGCATGGGTTCCTTCATCAAATTTCGTTGTTCTCCAATCATAGTAAAACAAATCATGAAGGGGCAAACCAGGCACGGTGCAGTTGATGAGCGTCCAAGCAATTTATCGTTTTGCATACGATAACTAAATAAAGACAACACTGATTGAATGTTCCAGAACCGTGTGTAAAGTGATGTTGTGGTGTTATGATTTAATTGTTTTACTTCTTCACGATCAAGTAAGTCTTCAAATTAAGAAACTTATTCTAAATCTTTTTCCATCTGGTTCAGACATTCAAGACTTCCTTTTCTATTCTATAGAGTTCAGGAATTTTTCCTATTAAAACCATATGATACACTTTTTTTTTAAAAAATTGAAAAGTTATAACATATAATTTAATCGCTATACAAAACTTTATTAAATTGGACATATTTATGGAAAGAGTCCTATTTTAAGGCAACATAGGAAACCGCAAGCTACAAGCTACGTTCAATGATTTTCTTGCTTTGCCCCATGATTGGAATGTATAGATTCTTAGTTGTTTTTTCTAGTAAATTCTTTTGCTCATCCCGTTCCTTCATTCCCATTAGCACAGGCAAATTTTGATTGTGGTGTAATGTCTCTATAAGAAAACAGTAATTATTCAACTCGGTTCCATATACGGGAAATCCAGCATTCTGAAATAACTCAAACCAATAGACAAATCAATCTTTGATAAATAGGCAAATTGAAATGACTTCCTTGACATAGAACGAATAACCTTTTTTATATTAAAATCAAACGTTCCTTTACCTAGAACAACACCGCCAAACCGCTGGCATCAGCTGTATCGAATCATTGTTCCAAGATTCCCTGGATCTTGAACATTATCTAAAAATAAATACGGTTTCTCAAGTATGGTTCTTTCGGGGACACTATTTTTAACACAGCAAATAAACCTTGTGTTGTTTGTGTTTCACTTTAAAACAACGAAAAAAAAAACTGTTTAGCAAACTTCTTGCGAACTAAAACCATTTTTTTTCAGGTAGAGGTTGCTACCCATATTCTTTAGCTTCTTCACTAAGCATTACTTCCAAGATGAAGTGCTTTATTTTTAATCGCCTCATCTATCGATGAAAGCCTTCAATCAGATAGGTACCCACTTTTTCTCGCCCTTTTTTGTTTGCACTTTTCCACATTTTTACTCGTTCATTTTGACTGATAGCGGGATTGTCTCCATCTTTTTTAATCCTCAGTTGTACCAAATCACTTGCTCTTTCACTTCTACTTTAAAAAAAACCTCTCTTTTTAAGAGAGGTTTCCTATTTTTTGTTTTTTTATCCTAAATAGATGCGGATGACTCGAGTACCATCACATTATACTTCAAAATTGGAAAGAATGACACCTGTTGATTGCACCCCGTCGTACCATTATTTTCCTAATTGTTGCCTTGAGAAACATTTTGTCCTGGTGCTACGGCTAAACTACCTGAAACCATGCGCATAAAGTGTTTTTTAGCCATGGCCATGATTAATTATAACATTGATTTCCCCACCTGAACCCATAACCGGCACTTCATTCTCACTTTGAGGCAAGCGATGGATAGCTCCACTTCACCAAAGTCCGTTTCCACCATGTAATTTACTCTCTCCAGTAATTGGGTGAATTACGATACCAAATTGAGAGGTTACTACGCCATTACCTTGGACGGATAAAGCCTGAACCATTACTAAGAACTACTCGCTACACTGTTTGGTTTTCGTACGTTTCTGCTTGTGGTGCCTTGTGTGCTTTTGATGCTTGTGGTGCTTTTTGATGTTGTGGTGCTTTTGATGCTTGTGGTGCTTTTGATGCTTGTGGTGCTTTTTTGCTTGTGGTGCTTTTTGATGCTTGTGGTGCTTTGTGCCTTGTGTGCTTTTGTGATTATTTTTTGAAAGGTGCTAATTTTTTGTTCTCTTGTTTAGCCGCTTTTCAGCGGCTTTTTCGCAACTTGCTCTTTAGCTTGTGCTTGACGGGCTTTTTCTGCGCTTCAAAAATCCGTTGGTTTTTCTTGTGAGTTCTTTAGATAAAACACTAGCTTTTGTAGCGCACTACTTTTTGGTCATCCACAAATGTGTTTTTTTCATTCTTCTGTCATATTGATCATTGAACAGCTAGGTGAAACATGTGATCATTCCATTCAGCTTTTTGAAGCGAACTAAAGTTATTTTTAGTTACTCAATAGTTACTTTTAATTTTTCTATCGCTTACTTTTTCATTTTTTGCTTCTTTTCATTTACTTCTTTTAAATGTTGTTCTTATCATTCTATTGTCAGTTGACTTTTCTTTGTTAGCTGACACTAATTTGATTGATTAATGCCGACACGCCCAATTAAATCTGATAACTCTCGAAGAAATCACCATTTCTACCCTCTTAGATGCTTTACCATCTGTTTGGATAACACGAGCTTGGTTTTGTAATTTTTCTCCGTTGTGCAATCGTTTCTTTTAAAGTTTTCAATTTCTTTTTGTAATTTCTCGATTTTTTTCTTTTGATTCTTTCAAGTTTTTTCTCTTGTTCGTGTAAATTGGATAACCACCTCATCTAATTGATTGTAGTTTTTTTACACATTTTTCTATCTCAGTTTTTTTGATCTAAGCTATTTCCATTTTATTTTCTTGGTTTTTTTTTAGAATTTAAAGGTCATTTGATTTAGTTTTCAAGTTCTTGTCATTTGTTTTTCTAAGCTTCTGAACACTCTCGGCATTCACCATTGTTGGCATTACAAAAGGCCTGACAAGCAACATCGCTGGCAATTAATCCAGTAGTAGTTTTCTTTTCAAAAAAATGTTACCCCAGTGAATCTATTAGATATTAATCTTTCTTATTTCTCACTTTTGTACGTATAACATCATTGTATAAAAATAAACGATACTATTAAAGTAACATTTTCACAGTACTATTACAAAAACAGATTAAATAACTAATTAACTTTTAATCCCTTTTTTTGTTTGCACTTTTTCCACATTTTTACTCGTTCATTTTTTGGACTGATCGATTGTCTCCCATCTTTTTTTAAGTCCTCCAGTTCGTAACAAATCACTTGCTCTTTCATTCTTACTAAAAAACCTTTTCTCTTTTTACAGAGAGGGTTTCCTATTTTTTTGTTTTTTTAATCCTAAATAAAGATGCTGGATTGACTCGAGTACCATTCACATATACTTCAAAATGAACGAGGACACCTGTTGATGCACCCGTCGTACCATTATTCCTAATTGTTGCCCTTGAGAAACATTTGTGTCCTGGTGCGTACGGGCTAAACTACCTGAAACCATGTGCGCATAAAAGTGTTTTTAAGCCATTGCCAGATAATCTTAACATGATTTCCCCAACCTGAACCATAACCGGCCACTTCAATTACTCCACTTTGAGCAGCGATTTGATAGCCTCCACTTCCCACCAAAGGTCCGTTCCACCATGTTAATTACTCTCTCCAGTAATGTGGGTGAATACATACCCAAATTGAGAGGTTTACTACGCCATTACTTGGGACGGATAAAGCCTGAACCATTACTAGGAACTATCGCTACATGTTGGTTTCCGTCGTTTCTGCTGTGGTGCTTTGATGCTTGTGGTGCTTTTGTATTATTTTGAGGGCTGGCTAATTTTTTGTTTTTATTCTTCTTGTTTAGCGCTTTTCAGCGGCTTTTTCTGACTGCTCTAGCTTGTGCTTGACGGGCTTTTCTGCTTCAAAAATCCGTTTGTTTTTCTTGGTTGAAGTTCTTAGATAAAAACACTAGTTTTTGTAGGCAACTACTTTTTGTTCATTTCACAAATGTGTTTTTTTCATTTTCTGTCATATTTGTATTGAACAGCTAGTTGAACAATGTGATCATCCATTTCAGCTTTTTGAGCGACTAATTATTTTTAGTTATTCCAATATACTTTTTAATTTTCTATCGCTTACCTTTTTCAATTTTTGCTTTTTCATTTACTTTCTAATGTGGCTTATCCATTCTCTGTCAGTTACTATTCTTGTTAGCTGACACTAATTGATGATTATGACGGACCGCCCAACTTAATCTGATAAAACTCTCAGAAGGAATCACCATTTCTACCATATTAGATGCTTTACATCTGTTTGGATACACGAGCTATGGTTTTGTAATTTTCTCTCGTTGTGCATCAGTTCTTTTTAAAGCTTCCAAGTCTTTTGAATTTTCTTCATTTTTTCTTTTGATTCTTTTCAATTTTTTCTCTTGTTCGTGCTAATTTATAACCACTTCATCTATATTAGATTGTAGGTTTTTTTACTCATTTTCTATCTCAGTTTTTTTTGATTCTAAGCTATTCCATTTTATTTCTTGGGTTTTTATTTTAGAATATTTAAGTCATTTGGATTAGTTTTCAAGTTCTTGTTCTTGTTTTTCAAGCTTTGAACACTCTCAGCATTCACCATTGTTGGCAGTACAAAAGGACCGCAACGCAACATCGCTGCCAATTAAATCCAGTTAGTTAGGTTTCTTTTTCAAAAAATGCTTACCCCCCATGAATCTATATGATTAATTTTTCTCACATTTTTCTCAACTTGTAAGCTATAACATTCATTTTTTACAAATAAACGATACTATTAACAGTAACAATTTACGAGTACTATTTACAAACAGATTTAAAAACTAATTTACTTTTAACCTCCTTTTCTCCAGTACTTTGCAGGATAAATAAGCATAGCAATTAAGTTCTTTTGTTATATTATATAAAGAAGAATTTCTATTCTGCTATTAAGGTCCATGCTGTTATTAAGCATTGTCCCATCTTGAATTGTAAGAAAAAAAAGGGGGTACGAAATGGAACAGAAAAAGAAAGAAGCTTTGTTTTAATAATACTTATTTATTCACATTGCGTTGGTGCGATAAGTTTCTTCAACACACTATAAGTTACAAGGCCGAAAGAAGACCAAAAGAAGTAGAAAAACGCACTAACATTGGCAAAAAAAAACGCCCGAACGACTTTTATATTTGACTGACAAAAACAGAGCTCTTGAGTGACTCAATTACACAAGAAAAAATCCAAAGGAAGCCCGAAACATTTCTCTTAAAATTTTATCTGCTTTAACATTAAACGAAACACAACAAAGTATTTAAATAACTTTCACACAGGTAAATGATGCTACGCAGATGTTTTACTATCCAATCTTCTATACATAAGAATTTAAAGATGAAAAATAATAAGCATTGATGTTGATTTTCTAAAGAAGAAAAGATTTAATGTTGTAAAAAAGAGGAAAACCCTTTTGGTTGTTGTTGATTTATAAAAAATTAGTGAGATTATGAACAAAGTTAAAGCAGGCAGCGTTGCTATAAAACAAGAAACTTAGTCACTTTTTAAGACTTACGATAAACTGAAGGCAAAAGAAACTATCGCTCGCTCTGATTTTAACAGCTTCAAGAAAAAGTTGTTCTTTGCTAGCGAAACATTTAAAATTCAAGTGGTTAACTGAAGCTTTAGTTGCTGTCAAAACCATGAAAAAAGAGCAGTAAAAGAAAGAGAGTAAAAGAAGAAGAAGCTAAAATAGAAAAAGAGCGTGAGAAGCAGAAAAAAGAACACGAGATTTGAGGCTGAAAAGACAAAAGAAACAGATAAAGATAAAGTTGCCTTTAATGATTCTAGTGTTTCAACTTCTGTCTCTAAAGAGGACTACTCAAAGTTCAAAACAAGTTCTAAATCAATTGCTCATCCAAGCAAGTTCGTACCTGCTCAACAAAACGGATTGAAGGGTTAATTACACGCTCTTTAACTGTAATATACCGATCAAATCATAGGTCGTTTGTCGCAAATGTTCAGTTCAACCGTTTATGTATTTGAAAAAAATGTGCCAATGGCAGACCATCCTTTCGTCCCAGGCCCGTGTCGGTTATAATGCGTAGGGCATTCTTACGAGGGTTCTGTCGTACTCCAAAAGGTGCTTATTTTCATTAGGTTTTGCATCGCGTACTTGTGGTCCAAATCCAGGAACCATTATTACTTATAACAAATTACTGGGGAATTCTTATTGGATCAGCAACCCTGATGATTCTCAATACATACATGCAAGAACGTTCTCAGCTAGTTCTTGGATTGAACACATGGAACGATTTACCCAAACACAGTATAAAACGGCAATTACATTAAATTATAACAATGTGTTAATGGTGCAGCGCGTTTTTGTGGCATGTCAACGGAAATGCGTGCACAGCTGGATGTTATTTCTGTATCTGGAATCTAATTATGCTTTACTTGATTGGCACACATTAAGAAATGCGCTTATATTATAATGTCACTAGCGAATTCGAATTAGCTCATACTTAATCCGGGTTTTCTCTTTACTTACTCTATATAAAAGGACTACAGAATTCCTTATTGGAATTTGTAGTCTTTTTTTGTCCCATTTAATCACTTGTATTACGATTGTTTGTTCTTTTTTACATTTTCACTATCCACTTGGCTTCCTTCAGTAGTTTTTGTTACTTCGATATGAACAGGTATTCGCATCTTTAATTCTTCCACATGTGAAATAATTCCAACAGTCGACCTCTTTGGTTTATTCATTTACAAGGTTTTTCGATTTGCCACTATCTAAAGATCCGAATCAAGGTTCCAAAACCTTCATCAATAAAATAATGTATCTACACTCAACTCCGCACTATGATTTTGAATCACATTCGCCTTAGTCCTAATGCTAAGGTGCTCTAACGAAGCCTTTGGAAACCCTTCCCCCAGAAGAGCGTTTACTAACACTTCTTGTTTTACCCGTATTAATTATCGAAATACATCTAAATCCAAACCTTTAGCTCGGTCCTTTAACTTTTTCTTCTCTTCGTAATAAGGAATTAGCGATTATTAGGTCATTTGTGATAAATCGTAAATTCGCTGCCCAGAATATTTCCTCAAAAGTAGATGCTAAAACAAATCGTTCAAATGAAAATGTATCTGTCTCTTAGAACCATAGTAACTCAGTAATTCGCATGTACAACCTATATTTTCTAATTGTATCTGCTTAGCTTCATTGGTGCTTAAATTTCTTGATATTTGGCGCTTTCGTACTTTTTGACTGTTCCAATTAGTTCTTCATAGTTTTTATTTATCACAATTACGTTCATGTTCCTTTTTTTGTGATTTTCTAAATGGTAATCTTCAATGGATTGTCCGTCTTTTATGCTTGCTACTTTTTCTTTTTGCTTTGCATAGTTCAGCTTTGGGATTGACCCATAAATTTTTTGATCATAATCAAATACTTCTGTTGTTAATTCTTGTAACTTGTTTTTCCTCTAACACAAGTCTTCAAAGCGGTCCATCAAATTCTGCTTCTTTTAGTTTCGTTTCAAATTCAATAGCAGGCCGCTTCATAGCGCGTAGTTCTATTTTCAAGTTGTGTTTCTAAAGAACCAATTCTTGTTTTATAACTGTCTTCTAATTTTTCTAGTTCAACTTTTTCTATCTTGGTTTTTTTTATAAATATTTTCATTTTTCTGTGTTTTCAATCTATTAGCAACTGCAAGTTTTCTTACTTCTTAGTTCATATACGTCAACTGACTTTATGGCAATCTTTGATTTCTTTTTTTATCTTCTTCTATCGGTTGTCATTATTTTGACTAGTAGAACGCAATTCTTGAATGCCGATTCACTTTTTTTCTCTTGCTTTTTGCGTGTTTTTCTATTTGTTGTTTACGGATTCTTCTCGTCTAACAACCTCGTTCTAACCGTTTTTATTCATCATGCAGTTCTGTTTTTCTTTTGTTGTCCCCATTTTTAATTCTAACAGCAAGCTGCTCCAACAATTCCTTCAGCTTCATTAGAACGCACATTAAACAATCGTTCGTTATTTTCTTTTAATATGCCATTTTAAGTAACCCCATTTCACTGAAGCCAAAACTGTATAGTTGTTATACTTCTGGGTTTATTTCACCCTTCTACTGCTTCTAATTGTTTCTTTTTACCAACATTCTTCTGATAAATTGCTGGAACAGGATGATCTAGTGAACACAAACCGGACATGCCTGTATCCTTTTTTAACCTCATTAGCTTAATACCCCAGCAATATTTCGGTTATACGCTAGTTGTTGTTGTGATAATTTTCACTTTCTTGGTAATCGGTTTTCTAACTTATTAAATAGAATGACTTGCTTGGTTTTTTTTGTTCTAAAATTTTGAAACCAAGGTCTCTAAGACTTTATTTTGCCTAGTCGTAATTCCGTAATTTTTCTTTTAATCATACGCATCCGTTTGTTTTTTAACTAGTTTAACTTCTGGCTGATTAGGATCTGCTGATAATTGCTTATTTATCTAACTGATTTCTTGTTCATTAATTTTTGCTGTCTGTTCTTCAAATCTCTATTTCGTAATTCTTGATTGGCTACTTTTAAAGTGTTATTTTGCTTTCTTTTACTTCAACTGCTTTTATATTCCGTTCTTCTTGTTTCAAGTTCCATTGATTTTTCTCTTTTTTCTGGCAAAAGTAAAATATTTTTTTTCACTATGTTGCCCTCATTTTTATTTTCTATCCATGCAATTTGCTGTTTTTTGATTAGGCATTTTTTCTGTTTCTACACTCTGCTGAGCGCTCTTTATCTCGAATTGCTTTCTCTTCGTTCTGCTTTGTAGGACAACTAGTTTTTGTGTTTTTCGTCATCATCTATTTTTTTACGTTTTGCATCCATTTCTTCTTTTAGATCTTGTCAACTCATGCTTTTACCTGTTCCAATTGCTCTAATTCAGTTAAGGTCCTTATTCGTTCTTCGGGTTTGCTGCATTTTCTTCGGAATCGTTCCCATTCTTCATTTGTATAAATTTTGAATGTTTTTTCCTATAAATACTTCAAACGAATCTTCTAATTCAATCAAACAATTGCTTAATGTCCATCAACTCAATGCTTCAGTAGCAATTGATTTTCTTGAGGATCAATTATACCTATAAATTTTTCATCGTTTTTATCACTTTTGCTTCAACTTCTAATCTTAAACGGCCGGAGCCTCTTTCAAACTGATTTGAAACCTTAATCGTATTGCTGCTTGTAAAATATTACGAAAAATTTCTTTTCTTTATCTGCACTATTTGGATTCCAACATTTTTTTTAAATTCGCCTGCAGGTAACTCACAATTTGCTTGAACTTTCATAAGATAAAGGAAAGCAAAACTCTTTAATTTCTTGATTGTTCATTTATTTGTTGTTACATTTTTTACCATGATAAAATTCTCTCAGGACTATATTTCTTAATTCTATGTTTCCCAGGACCATTGAGCGGGTGAACGCTTAATATAGATACTGTTTACCCGCTAATTTCAAATTCTAATTTCAACATAGCAAAGATTCATCATCAGTAGCGAACTGTGATTTAAATGAATCTTTTTCTCGGACTTGTCCCACTTGCCTTCATCATATAAAGCATAGGCAATCGCATTCAAAAATAGTCCGTTTTCCCAGCACCCGTGACCACTTACTAAAAAAAGTGTTTTTGATTAAATTAGTGAAATCAATTTCAACTTCCCCTTTATTATGGCCAAAAAGCATTTAGTATTAAACGTTAGTGGTCTCATTTATTTTCGTCCCCCTATTCATGTAACGTTGCTCTCGGGATATTTCTTTACGATTAGTTGCTAGTTTCTTTTTGTTTAAACTGTGATAAAATCACAAACAAATCTTCTACGTGGCATCTCTTTCAAGCTTTTTGATCATATTTTTTTATAAATTTGACCCTCTTCTTTTTTTGCAGCATATTCAAGCCCATTGATTCGAAATCTTCTGCGCAATTGGTTTCATTGATCCATCACATAATTTTCATCCTTTTTAACTCAAAAAAAACATAATCATCAGATTTTTGATTCATTAACTCCTTAAAATAGCCTTTAATAACGGCATTCATGTACGGTTTTAAATAAATCGGTTTCAATATTCTACTTTTACCCCACCCTCTCTTCTAACGTCACCAAGAGGACTTGTTCTTTTGGATGCTTCTGATTTAGAATATTTTAAAATGGATCCACTGTTTAAACGAATTCATCGTGTTTAACTTTTTGGTGGTTTGTGTAAGTGGAACCTATGCCACTAATCAAAAGATCTTCAACAATTCGAACATTTCACGTATTTGCTGTCCCAATACTCAATTGGACGTTCTGAATCGGTCGTTTCAGAGCTATGCATCAGAGATGTTAATCAACAAATCCATGAGCATGGATGATATTCGTTTCTCTTTATTTCATTGTTTGTTATCTCTATTTAACTGGCTTTAGTTCGCGTCTTCTAATTTTTTATTGATCATTCTTCTTAATAATTCACGAGATAAA
>Ga0163217_1037085_pt1 | contig 10518 bp, 37 predicted proteins | sample SynspAceP_FD_185933 | JGI IMG/M metagenome (GOLD analysis project Ga0163217, IMG submission 185933) | Saline lake microbial communities from Ace Lake in Antarctica - Synechococcus sp. Ace-P (PacBio error correction) | ecosystem: Environmental > Aquatic > Non-marine Saline and Alkaline > Saline ... | reverse complement strand
AAACCTCCTTTTCGTAAGCCGCTAGCGACCCGCCCATACAAAATCCCACCAACCCACACCAAACCCCCTACAACATTCCCCGATTCAAAAAACCCCCAACCATTTTTTAAAATGCCCGCTCCCGCTCCCCGATACCGCAAACCACATCACTCCTCCCATATCTCCACAGTAAAATTGCTCCAAAACTTCCCCTACCTCCCCATGCCTTCCAAAAGCCAGTTCATCAATAAAAACCTATAAACGCAACAAAAAGCCCCCCACCCATAAAACACCGTTAATTCTCTCGCAACCTATACCCCTCCACACCCAGCCCATGACGCTCCCCAAACCACCCCCGACACCAGCCTGTCCCAGCATCTCGCCCTCCATGCATCACCCAAAATTACCAATCCTGCCACATCATCCACTATGCTGCGCACCATCCTCTCCTCAAAACGAAACCATCCGCCGCCACGCGTCCCTCTACCTCGTCGCATACTTCCCCCTCATTCCCCTTCATCTCTACCTTGCAGCCGTAATCTCCATCCGCAAACCCCGACAACACTGTCTACATTCCCCTCAAATCTTCCATCACTAGCCCTTCCCACCATACTTGTAAATCACGCCAACTAGTCGCGTCAAAGCTACAAATCTCCAACACCAAACGCCTCCCGAATCAAACACCCACAACCTCCACACGCCGCAGCAGAATCAACGCCCAGAACGCCGAAACTCCATCATCGTCAACGCATCAAGTCCCACATGTTCTTCCTCTTTTCGCTCACTGCCGATGCCTTCTCCCTCACTCCAACCGCTGTGTCGCTGCCTCTTCCTTACGCACCCGATCATGCCAATAAATGACTCATCAACCCCTACCCACCCACCATACACAACTCAAGATCCCATCCCCCTAGTCCTGCCTGTCGCGTAACTTGCCCCCCGGCCCGCCTTCCACAAAAGCTCTGCTCTGCGTGTCCAACAAAGCCTCCCCATCAACCGAACCTGTCTTCACTCATCCCACCCCCCTTATCAACACTGTCTTCCCATTCCATATTCCCCCCATACAGTCACCCTCCTAACAACACCATCCAACACCACCTCACCGTCCCTTCGCGTCTCAGCGCAATTATTAAAAACAACACATGCTCAGCCCAAACAAACTCGTACACCTACCCACGCACTGTCACGTATAAATCAAAACTCCCTCTCCACCTCCAGCTCCCACACCACTCATAACACAAACCGCACCAAACACCTTCGCCCACCTCCACCCTGACTGCAAAGACAACCCGAACGTCATCTTCCATACCGTGCCCAATTCATCCCATGATTTCAGCTCCCCCCCATATACAATCATTAACCCAATCAAAATACATCTACCTACTAGCCATCACAGCACTTGAATTCCCAATCAGCATACCGAACTCCATAACCAAATTATTGCTTCTCTTCTGACTTTGTTAATCATGCTGTTGCAAACTCCCTTCTCCCCAAGTAATTATTCCCTCACAACACCACACTGTCACACCTACACACCTCTACGCTTGACTACACTCTCCCCTGAAATATAAAACAACCTTCTCTTCGACTTAGCCACCAGATTGACGCTCCCTCCTTTCTCACACTCCCTTCAAAAGAAACGCTGTTAACAATCAAATCGCATTCCGTTCAACACCTTAACCTGATTGCCCACAAACCCCCCCTTTACTCCGCCAGATACAAACAAGCCATCCGCATATCCTACCCCCCCGCGGATATAAAGTTACCACTCCAAGATCCCTCATGCCAACACCAACCCACCGCTCCCGTTGGATACTCTTTCCAACATTTCTGATCAGTGCCCCCCCCCCTTCCCACTAAACCCGCCCCCACATCCTACGCTTCCCGTATTATACACCTGAATCCCGCGTTCACCTCAAACGACCCAACGCTACAATTCAACTACTCGATGGCTCAATTATCCCTCTACGTCCCTCGTGTACCCGCCGGACCAAAACTCCAATCAATCATGATCTGACAACTATCATCTCCCGCTCACAAATGACGATTGGCTGCCCGCAGCAAAGCCCCCACCGCCACGCCAGCAATCGAACCCAAAACCCTACACAAATGCCCGCGCCCATTCACCCAACCATCCCCCGCCAACCTCAGACCTGTGCCCACCCCACGCCATACCTCTGCCTGTAAACATATTGCAACTACCCATATCGCGCTGCAGCTTCGCTCCCCCCCAATCACTATACCCCCCGTGAACTCCGCCGTTTCGACTCTGTCATCTGACCGTATCGCAAGCCAGCTTCAACCGCCCCTGACAACAATACCACCCGAATATCCCCTTATCCCCTTCTCCAATAGATCCTCCGAAGATGCCTGTCGTCCCCATTCTGAAATTGTCCCACTCCCGTTAACATGCCTCCCCCCCCACAGACCGCGACATACGATACACCCGCCCCTCCCATCTAGGCCACATACAACCCTATTACTTCCCCCCAGCCTAAACCCATTCACCGAAAAACTCGCAAACCCCGCAACACCCTCCCATGCAACCCTCTCACCCTGTATACGCCAAACCCACCCAGCCAAGATCACTCCCCATCCGCTCCCTATCTCCTGAACACCGCACCCTTCTTCTCTCCTCTCCTTCCTCTGCTTGCATAATCCCACACCCAGCCCTTCAAAATCCTCGCAACCGCCGATCCAATACGCCCCCAAACCACACCAACCCACTGAACCAACCCACCTTACCCAATCCACAGAAAGCCTTCCTCCGACGTCCTGCCTGCTAAAATCCCCGAAAAAACACCAAAAGGCCCAACAACCACATTTCCCTCCTATCAAAAGACCAGCAATGCACAATCAACACAACCGCAACCACCCAAACAGTCCGGCTACGGCAGAAAACCCCCCCGCTACACATCGAAGATATTAGCAACTCAAAACACCATACCCCAGACCCACCCCAAACATAGAAAACAAACAAACACATGTCCCACGCAGAATCCCAACACTCTAACTCCAACAATCCATTCAAACGATCGCGAAACGAACCCCAAACATCTCCACCAAATATACCCTTCGACCTCACCTACATTTCTACCGCAAAATCCCAAACCATCCGAACGTGGACGCACCGCTTTATCCTGATTTCCTCCTAAAACCAATACCCCGCAATACATCCAAACCCCTAAAGCTACCGTAGAATACCCTCCTCTTGATAACCCAACAGCCATCGCCACCCTACCCAACTCCGACTACCAATGCCCTCAAACCTTATCCCTTCTCGCTTGCCATCCGCCCATTCGAAACCCTACACCCCGCACCCATTTGAAACCCGCAATCCAACCCGCCCAAAAAATTCCCGTGACCCTATATCCATCGCTCACAACCGAAAATCTTACCTCTGGCAACCTGCCTGTCTCGCCGCCGAACCCGCCTACCCTTCAACTCCTTCGCACCCTTTCCGACGGCCTCCGCCATTGCAAGCATCCCCTCCAAACTTTCGTCTTACAATATCGACGACCAACATCCACTCTCTCCCCATGTATGCGCCACAAGGAATACATCAATCCCATTATCACGATCTCCCCCACCCCGCAACTCCTCGCCATAACCTACACTCACCTTACCCCAACAACCACCCACCTCCCCGTCATGTCAGCACCCTCAGTATGTAACGCCGGATCCCCAATACACAGGCAACCAGCTCAAGAACTCCCCATCACCTAATGAAACAACACCATATCGGTCCAACTCGCACAGAAATGCCATCGTCCCCCACAAAAAACGCCCCCTCAAAAACCTCACTACATTTCTATCCCCTACTCGGCGCCCGGATTCTCTCCAACCCACACACGCAGCCAAACTTCCTCAAAGTCCCCAAACCTGATCCACGTTACCATGACCAGGCCCCTTCCACCCTTCCTTCCACTATACCCCCCCAGGCCTCCAACCATTTGACCTTTAACCTCTCAACTTTTCAGCCCCATCGTCTTGCCCCAGTCCCTTCCAACCAATCAATCTCCGCTTTCGCCCTCTCCAGAATCCCTTCCCACCGCCTGTCGTCATCTCATAACATCTAATGCCCATGCGAACCTCTCCTTCCTCCCTCTCCTGTTAAAATCCCAATCCCCATCACCCAAACACCGTCCCAAAGTACCCACCTCCCGCTACCGCAACATTCTGAAACCCACGCCAAAGCAACACCCATCATCCCCCACTCTCCAAAGACACTTTCACCTCAAAAACACCCCACATACACACCACCCGCATCACACCCCTCACCTCCTCAGCCTCCAACATCCACCTGCCAACCCCACACATCAAAAACCTGCCTCATCAACCCCCACACCTTCACCCAACTCCCCTCCTCGTTGAACGTACAACCCCCCCTCACGCGACCACGAACTTCCATCAACTACCTCCACCCACCCACTTCGCCCTCCCACACCCCATCCAAAAAACATTCCTCTCCCATAACAAAATATTATCATTCTCAATAACCGATATCGAATCACTTGAACAGGTATCCCTCGCATCAGCACCTACTCCGCGCTGCTACAAAATTCCACCCAAATCCTTTCCAAGCATCTGCACATCGCCTGCCCCAACACATCAACAACAGTCCACCCCCCATCCACCTCATCATCATCTCCAACCCCATCAGCACGCCCCCAGACACCCTGATCTCATTCATCAACCTACTACATCATCACCAAATCCATCCAATCCCACACACGCACCTCCGTAAAACACCCACCATCCCGCCACCCTAACATCTCTTCCAGCATGCCCACCCCCCTCCCCACTGGCACACAATTCCAGTCAACCTAATTCCACCCCCCCCTACCATCCAATACCCACCCCATTCTGCCCACTTTCACTTTCGCCCAATTCAAACCGCTCCTTTCGAATGGCAGTCACACCCATAACATACCAACCCCCTCAACCCTTTACCCGCATCTCCTCTCCAATGCTAACTCGCAGCGTCACCTCAAGCACAAATCGCAACCGCCCCTCTCAACTTCAAACGCTAAACATGCCACATCGACTAATCCTTCCACACTCATTCATTCACACAATAACGCAATCACTACCTCACCCACCCCTATTCCCCGCACACATGTCAATCCATCCCTCAAAACGCGTCAGCACACTTCCGGAATCCCCTTCCCTTCTCCCCATCCTCTTCATGCTTCCATCTACCCACCTCCTAGAACTTCCATCACATTGAAAATCACCTCAATTTCCCTTCTTTCCACAGCGCCTATTCTTTACCTTCCCTAAAATACTCTCGATTGCTACCGCTCTCCCCTACAGTTCCCTTACTCCATCCTACCAATTCGCACTCTATCATCTCCCCTCACTACAACTCAAGCGATCTGGGCCCCCATTTCCTTATCTCCACGGTATCACCAACCACCCATCATCACAAAGTCTCCTCTCCAGCACCACTTGTTAAACCTGCCGTCATCAGTGGTTCAGCCTATCCTCATTCCAGAATTTTCACAACCCCATTCACACACTCTTAAACGACTCTGTAACGATTATCCCAACGCCCCACCAGACGACACCACAAACACCACCAACACAATCACCCAGCAACCACTCATAACCATCGCATATCAACACCTCCCCTCAAGGGCCGGCCCCCAACCCTGACCTACGACTCCCCATGCAGCATCATTTCCCGCCGTCCTTTCTACCAATCCACTCCACTCTTCCTCCCTCCACTGACTCCACCCAAACTCCATCCGCACCCTATCACTCCCCTCCTCATCGACACACACACCATGCACAAACCCGCAATCCAACCCAACATTACACATCCAAACCCTCAACCAATCCTACGTGCCAGCAGCTAACAAACAACTGGCAAGCCCACGGCCGAACCTGCAACAATACCCCCCTGTCTCATCATACCAACAAGCCGAACCTCCGCCTGACCTCGGATCACCAGTCTCACACCGCTAACAGCTATCCACGGCGCCTCAATAATCCCACCACACAGCAAACACCCACAAAACCCCGCAACATCGGGTCGATCGACATGTTCACCATCAATAAGCCCCCTCCACAGTCCAACAGATGAACACTCATCGGGCCCTGAATTCCACACTTCCAGCGAACATACACCTTCAATCCCGACCTATCTGCATGCTCCTCACCCTCCACCTCTCCCCACCCCGCAAATACCGCATTCGCCAAAACACATTAATCTCCGTCCAAATCAGAAATCGCCATTGCATCCCCTCCCCCGAAACACGCGCACCCCCCATACACATCATGCAAGCCACGATCATAAATGCACAACCCCACCAACCCTCGACATCAAACACTCCCAACACATAATCAAGCACATCCAACACACTCACTAACTCACCACATCAAACACCTCACCAACTATCGCCAACACACTCAAACCCGTATCGACGCAATACAAGCAAACACTCTTCATTACACACCACATCCACTCACCGATCTGAACCCCTCCACCCATCCAAATCGCCCACCCTATCCATCCTCACCTCATTAAACAGAACCACTTCCATCACTTCATATCACACAACCAATCACCACCTATCCCTCCAACTCTCTTCAACCAAAAACAAAACATCAACTCTTCACAATCAACACTACTCCTCCTCCAACTCCCTTCCCAATACACATACTATCTTACACAACATATAAAACATCAATCAAAACAAACTCATAACCCCTACCCATAAACAAGCATGGCCCCAATAAATACCACGCCCAATACATCACACATAATAGCACAAAAATCTGTCCAAAATAACAACCTCAATCACCAGCACCAAAAGGCAACATCAACAAGCAGTCTCCCACGTAACAACAACAACTATGGAATTTCGACACCCTCCACCAAACCCCTATTTACCACCCTCCCAAAAAAACCTGACCCACCCCATAGAACATACCTAAACAACACATCTATCCCTAGCAAAACCAATCCACCACCACAGATAAGAAATCAAACAAACCTAAAAACTCAAAATACCGAACACAAAACTGTCTCTAACACACCCTACATAAAACCAAACTTTGACCTCTTATGAACAACAAAAACACCTGAAATCTCAAAATACATATCCCTCAACATAAATCACCACCGCAAAACACATCACAACCACCTCAATCTTCCCAACAAATCACCCTACATACTAACACCACTTTACTTATACCCACTTCCCCTCCTATAAAAACATCAACACTTATACACACAACTTACATCAAAACTACAAAATCGATGCCTCAAAATCCATGATCACAGCTTCTACACTATAACAACAACGACCAAACCTCACCAACTAACCCTAACAACACCCAATACAACCTCTTAACCCATATCTACACAAAAACGCTGCTGCCCACTGACTAACACATACCAAGTAGATCACTTAATGAACAAACTCATTTAAAATCATACACACTACCATAACATCTCCATATAATCATCTCAGACCCAACCCAAAATTCGACCATTTTAACATCGATCCATCACCATACCCCTCAACCATCACAAACGATAAAAAACTACACAATTCTAAATACACATTAATCAATACCTCCACCCCACCCACAATCCACTAATCCACCCATGAAATTCCACACCAACACAACAAAACCTCTATAATCAAACTAATCACAATAATCACAACCAAAACAAACCAAACACCCAAACACTCTCCCAAAACTGCACAGAAGAATACACCATATTCCTAAACTATCATCTATACATAACCATCAGTCGTCCACACCGTCCTCCTATCCTCAAAACACAATCCACTATACGATCCAAACTCACATCAAATTTACACTTCACCCTGTCCCGCTCAAAACTACAAAACACGCTCTACAAACACAACCAATCCAACCGGTCCCTTTCGCATACTAACAAGAACACACTCCATCAATTCTAGCAAAAAGCACAAAACAAGACAATCCAAACATCACCAGCCCTAACTACCACAATTTTACACCTCTCAATAATCACAGCTTTCATTCCATCCCAATCACTTAACCCACACCCTCCCCCTTCAACCGCACCCAACATCTACCCAATCATCCAACACATAACTGTCACAAACTTTATTATATATCATACACATGCACACCCAATCACTCACTTCAAATCTATACATTATCACCATAAAAACAATAAACCACACCACAAACAAAAATTTCCTCAACCACAACAAACCTATTATTCATCAACTAAAATCAATGCACCTACATACCAACTCCTCATACACAAATACACACTACACCTAAATCACCCCCCCAAGTCCCACACTTCCACCCAAGACCCCATCCCCCAACCCCTTACAACTTAAACCCACCCCACCCCCCATCTCATCCACAGTCACCACGCATACCTAAACCTCAACAACCAAATCCAATTCCATAAATATCGCCTGCCTACACAATTTCATAACAACTAACTATAACCCAATAAACCAACATATAAAAAAAACAAAAAATCTGATAAACTTGCACGCCAATTCAACAATCAAGACAACCAACAAACCATCAGACTAAATAACACATAAGACGATGACATCAATAAACATCGTTACACCATACCTAAAAAATTAAAAACCAACAACGCACTAACATCAACCGTCCCGATCACAAACAACCACTTCAACAACCACTAAACAGCCACACAATCGTCCATCAAATAACAAACACCAAAGCCTTACGCACAAAATAACCCTCCCACCACCAATCACCAGACGAAACTAACACAACATTGAACATAAATTCACACACCCTCCCAATACATGTTCAAAAAACACCAAATGATCATAAACCCACAACTTATACCCCCAGACAAACACAACCAGCCATTCATAACATACACATCAACACCTATTCAATACACAAAAATAACACCCAAAAAACAAAACTCTACACCATCCTAAGAAAAACCCATACAACTGTCACCATAATAATCATCGAACAAAACACTAATACAATTACAAACCCACACCACCCACCCCCCAACCAAAAATTTAACCATACAATACCAAAGCACCACTCTCCACAATTCATCTTAAATACAACAAACATAAACACAGCAACACCATCAACCTCCACACATACATCTCAACCATCAAGATCCACTCGAACACACCACAACAATCAAAACACATACCAATACACTACCACCTAAAAAAACACTGATCAAACCACTACACCAACCACCCCCAACCAACTGAAAACACCCATCCAACCCCACTGCAACACCAACCCACTAATAACAAACCATTAACAAAACAACAAACCAAATTCACGCACCCACCGCACTACTCACATCCCAGTAAAAACCAACCCACATTCCGCCTCCACAAACGAATCATCAAAATCCTACCCACCACACCCTCCAAATAAACATCCAACAACCAAACAAAAAAACACAACAACGCACTTAACACACTCCCATCAAAACAAAAAGTAACCACAATCCCACCACTGCTATAACCTACACACATTCCATATAACAAAAACCCAAACCCTTACCCTCCCCAACAACACCACACCAAACCCACCCCAACAACACGCAAACCTACCAAAAACCGACTGAAAAAAAACAACCCAACGAACACATCAACTAAAACAGGCACAAGCTATCAACACTGACCCCAGTCATACTCCATCAATAAAATCACACCCATCTCCCATCCTCACCCACAACATAAACAAACAAACACTCCTACCTACCCAAATATACACACTAAATCACTCTTATCCGCACCAAAACAACCCACCCTACCACACATCACTCCACCACATCTACCAACACCAATAATTTAACCCTCACGACCTCTTAAAACCATCTACACCCCTTCACACAAAAAATTACCAACAGCCCAACTACCAGACCACAACACAATATTTCATCTATACACCCCCAACCCAAAACCCCCAACCAACATTACAACCTACAACAACCACCCCTATGCACCACACACCCACACTCCCAATCACTACTAAAACTCACACACCACTCCTGCATTTCTACAAACAACTACCATCTATCTATCTACACTTCAAACTGTAAACAAAATTCATCCCCCCCGAGCATACAATACCTACAGCCAAATAACACAACCAATAATTACTAACCCAAAAAAACCACCACCCTGCCACATTCAACCACCCCAAACATCACAACCCCAAAGATACACAATTCCAACCCACCATCCATCCAAGAACCACACTTGACAATCACCAAACACCCGCCTATAACCAATCAATGAAAACTAACAAAACACCCTACCACAGCACCACCCCTGCAACATGCCAGCTCACCAGCAAAAATATAAAAAGCACCAAACAATTTCCTCACGCACGACAAACACCAGCCCTCAGACGATCTAGACTTCTCACGCAAACACCACCAATGCACTACCTGCTCCACAATCTATTAACACATCCACAAATGAAACCTAAACCACACACCCCACAACTATCCAACACCTCTAAAACCTAGCTACCACAACACATCCCACACAC
>Ga0163217_1018551_pt1 | contig 10518 bp, 7 predicted proteins | sample SynspAceP_FD_185933 | JGI IMG/M metagenome (GOLD analysis project Ga0163217, IMG submission 185933) | Saline lake microbial communities from Ace Lake in Antarctica - Synechococcus sp. Ace-P (PacBio error correction) | ecosystem: Environmental > Aquatic > Non-marine Saline and Alkaline > Saline ... | reverse complement strand
AAAATATATCGCCTTTTTTTATAATTGAAGATTTCACAATTGTCTATAGTTCTCTGTCTTTTTCTTCACTTTAAAATAGTCGGTAATCCAAGCTAGGGTTAAGCTCTTTAAAGTTTTGTATATATTTAGGACTCGTATTTGGAAACTATAGTTAACATGGGTCGATTTTTTAAAGGTTTACTGGTTCTAAGATATGGCTATTTTCTTGGAATAGTGAAAAGCTTCGCTTAAATTTAATTTAACAATCAAAAAATCTAAATGTTAAAAACTAAAACGTATATACACTGAACAAAACAGACACTTTATTAAATTTAACATTATGACTGAAACAAAAATAACAATGGTTTAAAGCGTTTGACCGCCGCTTTTAGGGGTTGTACTTTTAAGGTAACTATCATTTACACCGTTTAGTCTTTATCAGATTAGAAGAAGACTGAAGTTGTACTTACAAAGAAAAGAATTAGTAGTAGAAGATTTAAATAGGCTTAAAATCAGAGTGAGTTATTGATAAAGCCTATTTTAGAGAGTAATGCTACTAATGAAGAATTAGTTAGCGCAAGAGATAATATTGCAAATATATTATTCTGTAAAAACTATGAAAAAAAGGGGGGGGGGGGGGGCAAAGATATTGGAACAATTTGTCTAGATATATAGAAGACAAGTTTTGGTGTTTCTTAAGAGGAAAGAGAAGAAGTTGTTAAAAACAAGTTGATTCTTAACTCGTTCTAAATACTATCATTGCTATGCAACGTGACAGTACGTATGTTGAATTAGAAAAGCAAACTGTTTTTAATGACATTAGTAGTTACAGGAATACTAATTTAGCTCAAGTAGCTTGAAAGGGTTCAGCTTCTGAATCTTTCTTAAGATTAATGTTGACGCAGTAAGAGGAGCGAAATAAATGGTAATTAGTTTCTACTCATCGTGCAAAAGCTACGATAAAGTTTAAAATCTGTTTTTACCAATTGCCTGAAAATATAATTTTTCCAACAAGCTTGGTGTGACAGAGAATTTTTTATAGAAGCATAGATCCTCAAGCGAAATGTTTCTTAGGAAACAAGTTAATTCTAAGACTAAATGATAATGGAAGCAATCTATAACTTACCTAGCTACTACTAGTTTTTATTATGAGAACAAAGCTTTGCGATGTATGTGATTTTATCAATAAGGCCATCTGGTGATTTCAAAGATGGAAAGTATATGGTTAAACGCTATATGATGGTCAATTAAAATTTATTAGAACTTTCACCAATTTTATTTGAAATAGAAGTTTTAGATTTCAATGTTAAAATGGGCGGACCAATTTGGTCGCCATTTTTTTATTTTGTAGATTTTAAGCTTAGTCCTTTAAACTACAACCATATTTTTCCTGGTTTTTACCCAATGTTCATATCGTCAGGGTTTACATATTCCTAAAATTAACAGCTTCCTTTCTTTTTAAAGCGTTGTACCATTCTTAATGTGCAGTGTTTGCAATCTCTGCAGCTTTAATAATAACCGATTTTAGTGTTAACGCCGGTTACTAGCATTCAAAGGAATTAATTTAATAGTTGTTTAAATTACTTCGATGATTAGGCTCTTACCTGCCAGCCACAATTTCTTCCAAAACTTACACAAGCATCACCGATCAATTGAGCAGATTGCAAAATGTTAGCCGCATCATCGGCTTAAAAACATTTAGTTCATAATGACCTTGATGAACACCAACACTAATAGCAAACGTCATTACCCATTACTTGAGCACAAACCATTGTTTAATGCTTCACATTGTGTTGGGTTTACTTGCTGGCATAATAGAGCTTCCTGGCTCGTTGGCAGGAATGATAATATTCTCCAATTCCTGAACGTGGACCAGAGGGCCATTCATCTAATAAATCATTTTAACAATTTTATTCAATGAAAACAGCTAGTTGTTTTTAAAGCACCATGGCTTTCAACGATTAGCGTTCAATGAAGCAGCCCAAATGCTTTCGAATTTATTTTCGGCGGTGATGAAAGGTAATCCAGTAAAATCTGCAATATTATTTTGCAACTAGTAACATTCATAAACCTTTCTTGGTGTTAGCCCTGCTACCAACTGCAGTCCCACCAAGTGCTAGTTTCACTTAAGATGCTCTAGTGTGTTTCTAAGCGCTTTAAACCGTGTCTAATTGAGATACATAAACCAGAGAAATTTCTTGACCTAAGGTTAGTGGAGTGGCATCCATTAAGGTGTGTACGCCCTATTTTAACCACGTGTTTTTAAATTCTTTTACTTTTCTTATGTAATGTGTCTCTTAAGCTGTGTTACGCCTGGGTATAGTAACTTCTTACAATCTTTTGTAGGCAGCGATATGCATACCTTGTTGGGAATGGTTGTCGTTGATGATTGCGATTTGTTGACGTCGTTCATTAGGCTGAATTGTTTTTTCCCCTTTCACAATTACTTTTACCTGCAATTTCATGAGCTCTGTTGCAACAACTTCATTAACGTTCATGTTACTTTGTGCTACCAAGAACCTGCTGCCAAATAACCAAAGGAAATTGGTCCATCATGCTTACCTTTCTAAGATTTCATCGCATACCTGTTGAAATTAAATCTCTTTTCTCTTTTGCTAAAACGCCAAGTTCACAATTAGCATATGCCGCCGATTTTTTAAATAGGCGAATCCGTATACGATATCTAACGGCATTGATTGCAAACGGGCCAATTTTAAAAAATTATTTCTTGGAGCGCTCGGTTTGAGCACCCCAATATTTTATCTTGGGGTACTTCTACATTTACCCATTAGTATCTTTCTCGATTCTAAATTCATGCGTTTGATATTTAATGAATCTTAAGTTAACTTATTAAAATAGTTCAAAAATAAGGTTTACATTTATTTTTTATGTGACAAGATTGTTGAGAATATTGAAATTAATTTTGCATAAACTTTGCAAAAAAATAAATTCCGTTATTGGTACTTTGCCAATATATAAAGGATCAAGGGATATGTTGATTTTGACCAATATTTAGGATTTTTAAGCTTTTTTGACCATTTTTAACAATAGGTTTTTGGCTAATTGATTTGTTTTTGGTTTATTTATTTGTTGTTCCTTACTGGTTAGCGAGGAACATTTAATTTGAATTGTTAAAAAAGAAAGACGCGACAAAAGAAAGCCGCAAGAGAAGCATAAATAAAAAAAAAGAAGCCATTTGCTCTTTTTTTATTTTTCTATCACTTTTTTTCTTGACTAGTCTCCGTATCTTCATCACCATCACCACCACGTGACCACCTCTATTATTTTTCTTGTCTTTTCAATTTATTCTTATAAATAAAAGATAAATGTGAATTGTCTTTGTCTCCATTGAAACTCGCTTATCAGAAGTTAAAAAATTCAGTTTTCAGTAAAAGACAACTTCGTTCCTAGAATTAAAAGATCATTTACATTAAGGGAGATTGTGCCTTATCTTTAAAAACATTCTTTACTAAAATGCCAAAAATCAAAGAAAAAATTCCTTTACTATCAGTCTGTGCATTTTGGGAAGGACCTCTGTAGAATGCATTCGTTGCCAAATCAACTTTTCCAGGGAAGGCGTTTACTTTAGAACTTAAAACGTTGGAAAACCACTTGTTTTTTTTGCGCCCATAATCCACATCATTAAAAAATACCTTCAGTAATTAAATTTGGAAAAAATTAAAACTACAATTTAAGCGTAGCCATTTCCTTTGGATTGTAAAGTATGCCTATTTCATTGAACCAATACGTTGATTAGTGGATAAATTTTATGGGTAAGGAAACGTATAATTCTCAATACCATCGGTAGTGGTCTGACCTGTTGTTCTTGAATTTCGTTCAAATGCATTCGATTCTTTCTGAAAGTAGATAGATGACGCTTAAGGTCAATTTATCCCAACGTTTAAGATTATCCTAGGTCATAGGCGTTGGCAAAGCTTGGTGCCAAGTTCAGGGGATTTCTCTTTGAAAGATAATGGTTACGGGCTACTTCCGGAGGGAAAAGGGTTGATGAAGTTTACCTCTTGGCCTGTTAATTCTTTCGATTTATACCCAAGTGTTAATGTTCTCCCATGTTCATTTGAGTTTCGTATAAAGGTTTAGGGTGGAAACAGGCCTAAGTAATTATTTTATTAAAATTGAAATCAATTCCAGGACCAAGTATGTCCTGTAATGCTTCTAAATCTTACTCCGGTCACATCCCCTTCAAGTGCGTGTTTCTAGTCTAAAGGACCAAAGCCAAAAATGAAAAAGCACCATACTTGCTTTCCATATTGCGAATAGACCGCATTAACATTCTGGGGTATATATAAAACGATTGGTTAAAACCATTATGCTAACAAAACTTCACCAGAATCTAAATTTAAGTTCGTTTAGCTGATAATCTGTATCCACTTTTCTTAAAATTCCCTCGATATTCCAGCCTCGATGTGCATCTCCGATTGGTAGTTACATAGTCCACCTGTGGCCAGGACTTCATTTTGTTTTTCAGTTTTCGAAAATGTTTTCTTGAGCTAAGAGTTCGGTATAGGAAAATGTGTTATTTCTTGGATAGTAGTTAGGTTTTTACCTCTTGTTGTCTGCGGAGAGTATTAAAATCAGCTGTTAATTATGGGACCTTCATCATTAATGTTGTTGATTATAATTTAAAGAAAGTTGAGCTTTTATCGTCTTTCATTTTCCAATTTCTTGCCCCGAAAGGTTCTACTGTCATAGAATTTGGTGTTTATAACCTTTATGGTTGCTATTTCCTGTCACATCTTTACCCGTTTAGAAAAAACGCCAAAAAGCACTAGCTGTTAAGTTTGACCGAGGGTATTTGTTCATAAAATATTCTACACCAAGGTTTATGTTTAATCCCTTATTAAGTCTATCAATATCTCTATCCTCTATAATTCTATCTAAATTTCCTAAAATGGGGTGTCCTCATTATAAAATTATCGCGAATTACCATTTACCAGGAACCTTCTCTATATTTGATAACCAATAGTGTTAAAAAATGTTGAAATTATCTAGTTCGGGAAATAAGAATTGCGAAGTTGATTGAGCTTTGTTTTGGAAAACCAACTGTAGTGTTTTACAGATCCATTAAACCCTAAAGTTTTTTCTCTTTTTAAAATGATGCTTTCAAATTCCGCTGGTACCTTCGCATCATTATCTAAGCTGATGGACTGGTAATTACCTCTACCTTTTCAAATCGCATCGGCAGGAAGTTGTCTTAGACATCTGTTGAAACCAAACCAGCAAGGCTGAAGGCCTGCATTAATCAGAATACGTACATTTCATTTCCACGTAAGGCAATCGCGCCATCTACGTCAACAAGTAACAGAGGGTATATGCGAAAGTGCATCCATAAATTAGCACCGCTGTTTAGTGAGGTCTTTACCAACGTTATAGACTTTTTTATCCAAACGTACTTCAACAGTAGTTTTTTCTGGCTACCTACTCCACAGGCATCGAGTTCGGTCAGCATCAAATGAAAGTTTAAATAGTACCTAATCTTGTTTGGTTAGTAAAGGGACTGATTCGGTTTTTTTATGCGTTTTGGGTAGCCAAATTTACTTCAATGCTTATATTGTAGCTTCCCAGAGTTCGCTCCCCACATTAAAATACATCAATGTCAGTTAATTACTCCCGGTAATTTTATTAGGGTCGCTAAACCACTGTTAGAACCAAGGTTAGCGTACTCTAAGGGAATAAAATCGGTTCCTTTGCTCAGAAACCTGCCTGTAATTTGAATGGAACTCTTTTCCCCGGTCTCCTCCCGGGATCTTTGACTATTTGTTGTAATTAAATGATAGAATAACGTAGAGTAAAGAGTAATGGGGAAAGTTTTTTCATTAAGTTAGTTTTTAGTTTCTTTCGTTTTTTCGTTTTTCTTTTTTTTTTCGACTTCTTTAGAGTCTTGGCAACAACCTTCTTTTTGCATGGCTACAAATGCTTCATATTTTTCTAATGTGTTTAAAACCCAGCCTTTTAATCTTCATCTTGCCTTTTTGTTAATATTTTCATAAACTTTCAAGCATTTTTTCGGGGAGGCAATTTAATATTTGAGCTTTTCAATACGTTCTTGTACATACTTTTTTAAAACTGAACTTAAAACAGCATATTCAACATCATGTAAAAGCAAGGGCTTCACTAATTCTAGGCATTCACCATCAACTAATGCTCAGCTGTTTTTCGGTTCAGGCTCTTTTGTTGTTCCTGTGCTTGGGGTATGCGCCACTTCTTTGTCTACCATAACCGTAATTTTCCTCTTCCTCCATAGCCACCACCGCCGTAACCATTAACTGTGCGTAAAATTTTCAGGAACTTCCTTAAAAGTATTGACAGTAGTTATGAAAAATCTGATTACTACTGCATTTCATTGCTTTTTCTCATGTGGCTTTGATTATAAAATTTTAATTTTGGTTTAAAACCGTAAATGGTTAATTATTTGTTTAATACATTATAATTAGGTGTAAGCCTAACTTTAATAATGAATCTATATTCGTTTACCGGTCTACCAATAACAGCACTATTGCCATTAATAAACAATAGGCCTTTCAATTAGTTTTGGGATATGCTATCATTTGCTTCTATTTATTATTTTCATCTGATAGGGTCAAACTTTAAATTTCTCTTTCCAAATCCGCTTCAGATTTTCTAACCAGGTTATTGGTTTTAATATCAAACAACGTATGATATTTTTTAAGCTCATCTTTGGTAGAGGTATATCTTCCATTGTAATTTAACAAACTTCAAATTTCTTTGCCAGAATTTTCTTAAAACAGCAAGTCCTCCCTTAGATTTTCTACATCTTGAATATGGTATATTTTAATCATCGGTATATAATTTAAAGTTATTTAAGTAAATAACTTTTCCCACTTCTCGATTTTAAGAATAGGAAAAGCTAATACTATTTTACTTCCTCTTTTTGCCCCATTCATCCATTTTAGAAAGGCGTTTTTAGAAAGCTGGTCTATATCCCCGTCCATAAAACATTTATCAACGTTTCCTGTTTCTTCACCAGTTCAACATCTTTTACAAGCTTATTATGGATTGCATTACGTAAGTTCCTAATTTGAGAACCCCAATTCCTATTTTCATTTTTAGAGGATTCAATTTCTTGTCTTGCCTCCATTTTCTTCCTGAGTTCAATCTCATTATAATTGAGAATTTATAAGCACTCTTCATAGCCGTATTAGAAGCTCTATTTATTCATGCTGACTTCTTTGCTTGTCTGAACATGAAAATTTTGGTGATACAGTTTAGGATTGGTGCGTTCAATTTGAAAACCTTCGTTTCGACCTTATTTACATTTTGGCCACCGGCACACTTGATCTAAGCGTAGTAATAGTTAATATCGGCCAGGATTTATTATCTACTTCAATCTATCATCTCACTAAATGGATATTACGTATCAGATACAAAAGAGGTTATGTCTTTTGGCATTTACTATCAAATGGGGGGATATTACGAACTAATCTGTGGTACACCATTTTCACCCTTTTAACCAGCCAAAAGCGAATCGCCATCAATTTCTAAGAAACCGTTTTAATACCAGCTTACATCACCTTTCTTGATAGTTTAAGTTCTTTTGATTTTATAACCATTCTTTCTGGCCCCACATCATATACATGCGCATAAGCATTGCTGCCCAATCACAACTTTCAGTACCGCCGCGCCTGCTGTTAATCTGAAAGTACTGCTGGTATTCATCACCTTCTTCTGAAAGCATATTCTTGAATTCCATCTTTTCAAGGGTATTCAGAGCCTTTCTCCATATTGTTGTTCGACTTCCTCTTTTCTGAAACTTCTCCCCTCTTGTTTGAAATTTCTATCAATACTTCCAATTCGGGGCAATAAGCATTTCTGCCGCATTATAAATCAATCTACCCATTGTTTTTGATTGGATAAAATTTTCATATGCGCCTGTGCTTTCCTGTGGATTATTTCCAGAAATCAGGTGACAAGATTTTTTTCTTGTCGTTCTACAAAATAATATATCTATTAATTCAGCTACGATGTCAAAGATTTACCTCCTCAACGCACCAAGGGCGATCTATAAGACCCTTTGTAGTGCGTCTGCTACTTACGTTCATATAATTAAAATTTGGTAAAAATTAATACTCTTTTGAGTAAAACTGGAAAGTTATTTGTACTGCTGTTGACTTTGCACTTTTACGCTATATTTAGTTTGTTTTGCCTTGAGAATAAATGATTCCTTTTTAAGGTGGCAATCTTTATAATCTTTACCATGGAACCAAAACCTTTATATGGTTTGTGGTTCGCCATGATATTATTGGTTGAGGTCAAAGCCTTTCCATCCAACCAACGGATTGTAAACCTTCTTGCCCATGCATGCATTTGCGAATCTCCTATAAAGTCCATGTTCTTGATTCAAATATCCTGAAACAGTAACGTTGCAGGTATTCCGTTCTTTCTAGACATTGCGCAAAAAAAAGATTGCGTTTTAAAATCTTGGACATACCCCTTTTGCGTGAGGGCAATTAACATCCTTTAATTCAGTATCTTCTTGAGTAACACCTGCTTTAAATTGGAATATAATTAAAAGGTCCATTCATTTAAATTCTGTAGGTTTTTTCAAAAATTTGGAATTGCTGAATTAAATTCAAAATTAGTAGATGTTGCCCTCTGGTAGCGATGTTAGCGGCGTTCTTAAAAAAGGACCAAAAGTCTATTGAAATCTATTCTTTATTCTTTCATTTCGCAAGTGTATCGTCTAAATCTAAGGGGGAAAATCAAAAGGATCTATATCATCTTTTATAAAACTGAATTTGTGCTTCAAAATTTATTTGTTTGAAATATTATTTGGGGGATGACTCGAATAGTTTTAAATCCAAAAATTCCATTTATAGAAGTTTAATCCATTATTTGCAAATAATGAATTCGAAAACTTCAACATTGACCATCATGTGTAGTGTCATTTTTCCATTGGTATGATTAAGAATTTGCCAAATAGGCATTTATTAACCCAATTATCGCTAGTATTTTCCAGTCTTAAGGCTGATTTGTATTTCATTTGACATAGTAGCCAAAGATACCTTAATTAAACGGTTTTAATAGTTAAAAAATTCTTCCGTCAAAACTTTGTCGCTTATTTTCACGAGAATGTCCAGAATATTTTCAATAAACGCTTTAATATTCCACTTCTTATTTTCTTTCTATATATTTTAAATCGTATTCGGCGCGTACCCTTCCTATTAAAAAAACTGTAGATTCTTTTATTATAACCTCTTTCAGGATTACTATACGTAATGTTCATTACCTGATTTAAAGAATTTATAATTGATCTAGGCCAATTGGATTCAGGGAATTAAAAACTCTTAAGGTAGAAAATTACCTTGTTGGGGTTTTTTGTAAAAAACCTACGCATCAATATCCATAAGATTCTGCGCATTTCAATAAGGTGTCCATTTCGAACTTTTTACTTAAAATTATCTCCCATGACTTCCTTGTGATTAATAATGCAATCGTTGTACTTTGGAGTTGGATCATCCTCGTAAATCTGGGTTTGCTCTTTCGATATTTATTCCCATCATAAATAATGGCGTAAACAGAATCATGCCAACAAGGTTCCTCTTATTTTTGTTCCGCGCCAAATTATTGCAGTTCATCTTTGCCAATTTTTTACTTGTGAAAATCATGAAGGTCCATTTTTTAACAAAGACACCCTTAGTTAATTAAGAACAAAGTGGTTAAAATTTGTTTATGGCAGGCTTCATATAAATTTCAGTGGATATTAAATCACGTGCGGCTAATTTAGCGTTCTTCTCTGGCAAGCTTTTACGGTGCTTAATTATAGAAAACGGGTTTGTTTGATAATCTAATCCAATACTAAAATAGAACATCTTCTCCTTTAATATTTTTTTGCGCTCATCTTTTCAGGGATCACCCAAGCATGTAAAATAAACATTGGATCGTTAAAAACGAACTGCCTATCTTTGTGATTTTACATTTGACGCATTCCTAAAGATGAAAAATAATTCACGTTTAAATAACGTGCATGTGTTTTCAGAGCGTTCAATGTTTAACGCCCCATCCAGGAATTAAATTATTGGCTACTCTTGCTAAGCATTTTATATTTTTTGTTATTTTTTTAGTACCCAGGTATCTTTAGAAAACCACCTCCTTGTGAGGAGGCTTTTTACAAAATTTAAAATTACCTCTTTTCAACGCCCACTCGCGGGTGAGTCCAACCTTTTTAGTAAACCCAAATTTCTTTGTTTCTTTTTTCCTAGGGAATTAGTGAATTGTTTCTTAAATCTACATGTGCTGTTCCAAAAAGATTTTGTCTGTTTCATTCATATATTTATTGTAGGGGGTTGAACGCTTTAAGTGACATTTGATTGGTTGTGCTACATATTTTTCCTTGACTTTCCTTAATTTCAAGTTTTAAACCTTTTTCTTATTTCTCTCCTTTAAGTTCCAACGTATTCCCAATAGAAAAATTCCATAAGGCCAAAACCCGCTTTCATTTCAACCGGGTTTTTAATTTAAAACAAGCTCGTAGAAATCTCCTTCTTTTTTTTTTTCTTA